>Ga0247832_1000012_pt1 | contig 290741 bp, 295 predicted proteins | sample LaCruzMarch2015__10_FD_192407 | JGI IMG/M metagenome (GOLD analysis project Ga0247832, IMG submission 192407) | Freshwater microbial communities from meromictic Lake La Cruz, Castile-La Mancha, Spain - LaCruzMarch2015_4m | ecosystem: Environmental > Aquatic > Freshwater > Lake | place: Spain...
GAGCCCTGGTTGTCAGAGCCCTGGTCGTCGGAGCCTTGGTCGTCGGAGCCCTCGTTGTCGGAGCCCTCGTCGTCGGAGCCCTGGTCGTCCGAGCCTTCGGCATCCGTGGCTTCCTCATCCGTCTCGTCTTCCGGCAGCGGTTCAGGCTCAGGCTTCGGCGGCGTTTCGGGATCGGGGTCCACTTCGGGGGTGACGAACCGGTTCTTGTTCAGCAGGGCGCCATCCGCTCCCAGGTTCCCGATGATCGAGCACGCAGACCTCCACCAGTGGAAATCCTGAACGACCCGGGGCTTTCGGTATTCGCATTGATCGTAATCCTTCGTCGCGGCGCCAGCCGGGAAAGAGACAGCAGCAAAAACGCATGCCAGCAGTAGATTCTTCATTTTGTGTTCTTCCAGTGTTTCGATAAATGGCTTTTGACCTGTCGAGAAGGCACTCAAGGGGCCGCTTTGGGGTTCGTTAAGGGTGATGTCAGGGCAGCCGCCTTACCCATTTTCATTTGTATGCAAGCAATTTCGCAGGCTTGGGCGCCACCGGTTGACCAACTGCCTTACATCCGGCACAAGCGTGCCATGATGATCTACAAGATCCTTCGTCGTCCTGAATGGGATGCTTTTCGTGCTGCCGGGCAGACCGAAGGCGCTCCCGTTGACCTTGCGGACGGCTACATCCATTTTTCGACCGCGGCACAGGTGGCCGAGACGGCGGCCAAATGGTTCGCCACCGAAAGCGATCTCGTGCTTGTAGCCTTCGAGGCCGACCGCCTCGGCCCAGCCCTGAAATGGGAACCGTCGCGCGGTGGCCAGCTTTTCCCCCACCTCTACAGCCCGCTTCGGTTGGACGAGGTGGTCTGGGACAAGTCGCTGCCGCTTGGCGCCACCGGCCACATCTTCCCCGAGGGCGTCTGGTGAGCCTCGTGGAACGCGCCGGTCTGGCCCTTCTGCACCGCTGCGACCCCGAGCGCGCCCATGTTCTTTCGCTGCTGGCGTTGCGGTCGGGGCTGGTGCCCTTGCCCGGCCCGGTGACATCTTCCCGGTTGGCAACGGTTGTGGCCGGCATGCATTTGCTGAACCCAGTTGGGTTGGCAGCAGGCTACGACAAGAACGCTCAGGCTATTGCCCCCCTTTCTCGCGCGGGCTTTGGCTTTGTCGAGGTCGGTGCCGCGACGCCGCTGCCGCAGGACGGCAACCCGAAACCCCGCCTCTTTCGTCTGACCGAAGACCGCGCGGCGATCAACCGTTTCGGCTTTAACAATCAGGGGATGGATACCATCGCCGCCCGGCTTGCCACCCGTGCTGCCGGCCCGGTTCCGGTCGGCCTGAACCTTGGCGCGAACAAGACCTCTGACAACCGCGCGGCCGACTTCGCGCGGGTGCTGGCCACCTGCGGCCCGCATGTCGACTTTGCCACCGTCAATGTCAGCTCGCCCAACACCGAGAAACTCCGCGACCTGCAAGGCCCCGCCGCCCTTGCCGCCCTTCTGGACGGGGTGATGGAGGCACGCGCCAGCCTGCCGCGCCCGATCCCGGTCTTTCTGAAGATCGCTCCTGACCTGACTCCGGACGAGTTGGCACAAATCGCCGAAGTCGCCTTGGCCTCAAGCCTGTCCGGCATCATCGCCACCAATACCACATTGTCGCGCGAAGGTTTGAAATCTACAAATCGGGGTGAACAAGGCGGCCTTTCCGGCGCGCCGGTGTTCGAAAAATCCACGAGAGTTCTTGCCCAGCTGTCGCAACTGACCGACGGCCGTATGCCCCTGATCGGTGTCGGCGGCATTGCTTCCGCCGAAGACGCCTATGCCAAAATCCGCGCCGGGGCGTCCGCGGTGCAACTTTATACGGCCATGGTTTATCACGGCCTGTCGCTAGTGCCCCGGATCGCGCGCGGGCTTGACGCCCTTCTTGCCCGGGACGGTTTTGCCAATGTGGCTGAAGCCACCGGCACCGGTCGCGACGCCTGGCTGTAAGCGAAGCCGGAAAGGTGCCGCCGGCGGGAGTATTTGGAAAAAGCGCAAATCAAAGAGCTGAAGTCAGGTATTTGCTCTTTTCACAAATACTCATCTTGCGACGCTTGCCGCCGCTCAGAACGCCTTGAATGTCATCGTGGTCAGGGTGCGCTGGATGCCCGGAATGTCGAACAGGCGCGACGACAGGTAGTGGCCGGTATCCTCGTCATCGGGGATATAGACCTTGGCGATCAGATCGAAATCGCCGCTGGTCGAGTAAAGCTCGCTGACGACCTCGCGGTCCCAGATCGCATTGGCGACTGCATAGGTCATACCTGGGGTGCAGCGGAACTGGACGAATACCAAGGCCATCGGACCCTCCCTTTTCTGACCACTACTCTAGAGCGGCGGCTGGCAGAGGGGAAGCCTCTCCCAGCGCAAAGGGGGCGGGTTCGCGTTTCAGGTCGTCAACCGACAGGGGCGTCAGCGGGCGGCCAAGGCGGTTGCGGACCACCCAATACAGCCGGTGTTGTGCCCGGGTGATTGCGACATAGGCCAAGCGTTTCCACAGGGGCACGCCGGCCTCACTTCGGCCCGACTGCGCGGCGGCGTAAAGGTCGGGGGCGAAGACCTGCACCTGCTCCCACTGTGACCCTTGCGCCTTGTGGATCGTCACCGCAGCACCATGCAGAAATGCCGCACCCATCCGGGCGGCGTGGGGGATGAAGGGTTCTTCCTCATCCGGCTTTTCGATCTTGATGATGCTGGCGGCCGAAATCTGCGGTTCTTCGGCACCGACCACATGCAGCTTGGCAAAGCCGTCGCGGGTGCCTTCCCCCAGATAGATCACTTGCGCGCCTTTGATTAGGCCGCGCGCTTCCAGATCAATCCGCTTCTTGCGATGCTTCAGCGGCAGTTCGATGCCGTCGCAGACAAGCGGTTCACCGGGTAACAGCGCATCTTCGGGCGCGCCATAAGCATTGCGAAAGGCCTGGATCAGCCGCACCCGCGTGGCATTGCGCCAGACCAGCACGGGTGAGCGCGCCATCAGACCCGCCTCGACGCGTTCGGCCCAGACCACCCGATCATCTTCGCGCGCCTTGGTTTGCACCAGCGCCTCGAATGCCTCGAACCCCATCTGCGGGTCACCCAGCGCGTGTGCCAGATCAAGGATCGGGTTGTCCTCGGCTTGCCGGTGGATGCGGCTGAGCACAAGTTTCCGGCTGTCGCCCAGTTTGTCGAAGACCATCTCGCCCGAGGAGCCCACCGGGGCCAACTGCGCCGGATCACCGAACAGGACCAGCGTCGGAAAGATCTCGCGCAGGTCATCCAGCGCGCGCTCGTCCAGCATCGAGCTTTCATCGACAAAGCCGATATCCAGCGGCTCTTCTCGCCGTTTCCAACCCTTGATGAAATCGCTGCCCTTCAACCCCGCCGCCGCCAGCGCGCCGGGAATGCTGGCGACCTGTTGGTAAAACGCATGCGCCCGGTCCAATGCCAGTTCGGTCAGCCCTTCGACCACGGGCCTTGTGCCGGTCCCCGCCAGCCACTCGGCGATCTTTTCATACTGCGGGTCATAGACCGGGGTATAAAGGATGCGGTGGATCGTGGTCGCGGGCACGCCGCGCAACCGCAACACGCTGGCCGCCTTGTTGGTGGGTGCAAGAATCGCCAGCGTCCGCCGGTCCTTGCGCCGCCGCCCCTCATAATCGCCCGAGACGATGTCGACCCCGGCGGCTTTGAGGCTGCGGTAAAGTTCGGCCAAAAGCATGGTCTTGCCCGAACCCGCCTTGCCGACCACTGCCAGAACGGTGGCCTTGCCCTCGGCCATCGGCGACAGTGCGCCTTCGACGATATCGACGCCCGCACCGATGAAAGCGGCGGTCAGCCGGTCATAGGCATCGGCCTGGTCGTCCGAGAATATTAGCGCAGGTGGTTGCATCGCGCGACAATAGCCTGCCGGTTGCGGCAAGGTAAGACGTGGTCAATGTATCCTTCGCCTCGCACGGAAGGTCAGGGGAGTGGGTGGGTCTGCATCCGCTTCTCCAGCAATTTCGGCTCTGGCTTCCAAAAGCGCAAGCGCGACCTTTTCGGCCAACCGGGGCAGATCGTTACGGCTGGCATAGGCTTGCAGGTCCGCCAAGACGTCGAAGACCCAAGAGTGGCGCATGAAACCCCCAAAAGCGCAGGCACTGATCACCGCGGCCGGAACCCTGCCTGCCAGAGGTGGCAATGCAGGTATCCCCGGCCCATTCCTGGACCAGAGATAGGCGTATCAGGGTAAATCCTTGATTAACTCTGTCGCTTCGAGTTGAAGATTATCACGGCCTGCTCGCCTCAAGCGTGTCTTCAAAGGTCCGCAAGCCGGTGCGGGGCGCCTGCACCAGCACGGCCATGTTGCCCGGCTTGTGCTGGTTCTTCCACATCAGAGTATGGGCCTTGGGGATGTCGGCCCAGGGGAAAACTTCGGACATGCAGGGGTCAAGGCGACGCTCGACCATCAGCTTGTTGGCCGCACTCGCCTGTTTCAGATGCGCGAAATGGCTACCCTGCAGGCGTTTCTGGTGCATCCACATATAACGGACGTCGAAGGTGCAGTTGAAGCCGCTGGTCCCGGCGCAGATCACCACCATGCCACCCTTCTTGCACACCAGCGAAGATACAGGGAACGTCGCCTCGCCTGGGTGCTCAAAGACCATGTCGACGTTAACACCCTTCCCCGTGATGTCCCAGATCGCCTTGCCGAACTTGCGCGCCTCGGTAAACCAGGTTGCATATTCGGGGCTGCCGACCCGTGGCAACTGGCCCCAGCAGGTGAATTCGTTGCGGTTGATCACGCCCTTTGCGCCCAGTGACATAACGAAATCCCGCTTGGATTCGTCGCTGATCACCCCGATCGCATTCGCGCCCGCCGTGTTGATCAACTGGATCGCATAGGATCCAAGGCCTCCGCTCGCCCCCCAGACCAGCACATTCTGTCCCGGTTTCAGGTCATGCGGCGCATGGCCGAAAAGCATCCGGTAGGCGGTTGCCAGCGTCAGAGTATAGCAGGCGCTTTCCTCCCAGGTCAGGTGCCGGGGGCGCGGCATCAGCTGCTGGGACTGCGCCCGGGTGAACTGGGCAAAGGACCCATCGGGGGTTTCATAGCCCCAGATCCGCTGGCTGGGGCTGAACATCGGGTCGCCGCCGTTGCATTCTTCGTCGTCGCCGTCGTCCTGGTTGCAGTGGATCACCACCTCATCCCCGACTTTCCAGCGTTTCACCTTGTCGCCGACGGCCCATACGATGCCAGCCGCATCCGACCCCGCGATGTGAAATTCCGCCTTGTGGCCGTCAAACGGGCTGATCGGCTGGCCAAGGCCCGCCCAGACACCATTATAATTGACGCCTGCGGCCATCACCATGACCAGCACCTCGTTGCTGTCGATCTTCCATGTGTCGACGATTTCCTGCTGCATGGCCATTTCCGGCGCGCCGTGACGGTCGCGCCGGATGGCCCAAGCATACATCTGCGCCGGAACATGGCCCAGAGGAGGCATCTCGCCCAAGGCGTAAAGGTCTTTCCTCGGCGCGTCGTATAGCGCGGGTGCCGTTCGTGTGTCCAAAGCCAACATCAACCTCCAGGTCATTGCCGCGCCGCAGAATCGGCGCGGCCTTTCCTGCAGATAACAGTCCATCGCGCAACTTTGCAATAGTATGACTGGTTGATCTTGAAATTTTATGTCCGCCGCACCGCAGCAGGTTTAGCCGATCGTCACCGAAGACACGCGGCACACGTCGATGTTGCTTTCGACCACGCTGGACCCGTCCGCAAAGACAGCCTTGAAGTCGAACAGGCAAGCACCCGATCCGTCGTTGAAGTTGATGTCCACTGCCGACCCCGACGGCAGGGTTGACGCGCCCAGGATGTCTTCCTCCCAGGACGACCGGCCGGTGTTCGACCCGTAGAAGTTCGTGATCGTATAGCCGGTGGCGTTGATCACCGTGACCGACCGGTCAACCGACCCGGTGTCGGTGTAATAGCTGGTGCCGGTATCGACACAAGCAGTAAGGGCCGAGGTGCAGAGGGCCAGGCCGGCCAGAACAGACATGCGCAAGATATTTTCCTTTTTGCAGCAGGTTACAGGGTATGAGGCACCCTATTGACCCAAGGGCAAGCGTTCAAATGACATATGCCGTCATGAAAGCCAGCGCTGCAGCGGGGCGGCGTAAAATGCCAGAAGTTCCCGCTGGTCAGCGACCGGCTGCAGCGCTTCGGTGACCAGCCCGCGCGCGATCAGGGGGGCAAGCCCCAGATCCAGAACCGTGTCGATGCCGGTGGGCAGTTGCAAAACCGCCCCGGCAAGGCTCAGCTGGTCGGCCAGCGCCGCGACACGATCGGCAAGCTCGGCCCGCGACCCGGCCCCATCGCCCAGGGCGAGTGCTATCAAAGGGACCGGCAGAACCGGCACGACGGCGGAAATGGCGGCCATCAGCCGTTCGCCCAGCCCCTCGACCGTGCCGCCAACCGCCTGATGACCGCGCAAACTGACGGGCGCACCAAATCCCGCCGCTGCCGTGCCGAAACCGCTGGTCCGCCCGCGTGCCCTTGCCCACAGGAAGCGCAGCGCGTGCCATGCGACCCAAAGCGGCCGGTTGCGAAACTGCCGTGTTCCGCTTTTTGCGGCTTCCACCAGCACTCGGTCTTCCAGCACCCGGTCATAGGCCAGGCCGACCGGAATAAAGACCACATCGCGGTCGTCCGGCGTCCAACCCTCGACGATGTAGCTGAGCAACCCCAGTTTCGCCGGGCCGACCCGACCATCCAGCGACAGCCCGCCTTCAGGAAAGATCGCCTGCGTGGCGCCCTCTTCGGTGGCCAACTGCACATAACGCGCGAGCACCCGACGATACAGTGCATTGCGGCTGCCGCGCCGGATGAAATAGGCCCCCATCGACCGGATCAGCGCCGACAGGGGCCAGACCCGCGCCCATTCGCCGACCGCATAGCTGACCGCCGACCGGTCCGCGACCAGCCATGTCACCAGCACATAGTCCAGGTTCGACCGGTGGTTCATTACGAAAACCACGGCGGCCTTGGGGTCGATCTGCAGCAGCGCCGCGTCCACCTGACCGACCTGCACCTTGTAAAGAAGCCGGCTTAACCATTTGGCCGCCCGGGTGCCAAAGCCGAAATAGACCGTGGCCGAAAACCCCGGCACGATCTCGCGCGCATAGCGCCGCGCCTCTTCGAACGCGACTTCGCCCGGAACCCCGGTTTCGGTGGCATGGGCCATTGCAGCCTCGACCACCTTGGAATCATAGGCCAGCCGCGCCACCATGTCTGACCGCCGGGCAAGTTTGAACAAGTCGATCTTGCGGTCCAGCCGTGCGTTCAGCCGCTGCAACGCGCCTTCCGCCCGCCGCCGGAAGAACCAACGCACACTTGGAAACAGGAAATGCGTGGCAAAGCTGATCGCGGCAAAGCCAAGGATCAGGGTCAAAAGCCAAAGGGGCACCGACACAGTTTCGAACATGGATCAACCCCGCTCCAACCGGTTCAATCCAAGTCGCCGAGTGCGACGACGCCCTTTCGGGGCCGGTTGGGCGCTGTGCCGTGCCTATCCAAAGGCCAGAACCGCGGATGCGACCACCGAAGCAAGCAGCGCAATGGAAATTTTTTGCGTCATCGCCCCCAGTTTGGCGGCCTCTGCATCGCCCTTCATCGCCCGTGCCCCCAGTCGCTTGTTGATCACGATAACGACCACAAGTGCGCCCACCAGCGCCAGCTTAAGATAGAACCAGGGACTTTGCCCGGAAAATCCGCCGATCCGGGTGAATGTCATGATAAGGCCAGTCAGGATCAGCGTGCCGATTGCTGCGCTGCCCATCTTGGAGAAAAGCTGGATGGCCTGACCCAAGGCTGGTCGCGCTGCGGGATCGGCTCCTGGCATCCTAGTCGCCAGAAGCGGAATCCCGAAAGACGCCACACCACCAAGCGCCAAAGCCATGAAATGCAACCAGAACAAAGCAAGGTTAAGAAAATCCATAACGTACTCCTCTTTGCCGCATCCAAGACCGGTTCAGGCCACCTGTCAATCGCGGGATCATGCCGCAGTGCGGCGATTGACATTGGCATGAAATGTCGCCTATTCATCTACGAACGTAATAAAATTACTTAGCGACCTCGCGAGACCCCGATGACCAAAGATGCTCCCTGGCTGTTCCGCACCTATGCCGGACATTCGACCGCTGCCGCGTCGAACGCGCTATATCGTGGCAATCTGGCAAAGGGGCAGACCGGGCTGTCAGTGGCTTTCGATCTGCCGACCCAGACCGGCTATGACAGCGACGATCCCCGTGCGAGGGGAGAGGTCGGCAAGGTCGGCGTCCCCGTGGCGCATCTGGGTGACATGCGGGCGCTGTTTCAGGGTATTCCTCTGGACCAGATGAACACTTCGATGACGATCAATGCCACGGCGCCCTGGTTGTTGGCATTGTATATCGCCGTAGCCGAGGAGCAGGGAGCGGACATCTCAGCCCTGCAAGGCACGGTGCAGAATGACATCATCAAGGAATACCTGTCGCGCGGGACCTATATCCTGCCGCCCGAACCCTCGCTTCGGTTGATCACGGATGTTGCAGCCTATACCGGCCAGCACCTGCCGAAATGGAACCCGATGAATGTCTGCAGCTATCATCTGCAAGAGGCAGGGGCCACGCCGGAGCAGGAGCTTGCCTTCGCGCTGGCTACGGCCTGCGCGGTGCTGGATGTTCTGAAAGTGAAAGTTTCCGGGGCGGATTTCCCCGGAATGGCAGGAAGACTTTCATTTTTTGTCAATGCTGGCATCCGCTTTGTCACCGAACTTTGCAAAATGCGCGCCTTTGCAGCGTTGTGGGATACGCTGCTGGAAACCCGTTATGGCATCACCGACGCCAAGCACCGCCGCTTTCGCTATGGGGTGCAGGTGAACTCGCTTGGCCTGACCGAACAGCAGCCGGAAAACAATGTCACCCGTATCATGCTCGAGATGCTGGCCGTCACGCTGTCGAAGAACGCCCGCGCTCGTGCCGTGCAACTACCCGCCTGGAACGAGGCGCTTGGCCTGCCACGTCCCTTTGACCAGCAATGGTCACTGCGGATGCAGCAGATCCTGGCCTATGAAACCGACCTTCTGGAATTTGATGACCTTTTCGATGGCAACCCGGCCATCGACCGCAAGGTGGCATCGCTCAAGTCGGGCGCGCTGGAAGAACTGGCCCATATCGACGCCATGGGCGGCGCTGTCGCGGCGATCTCTTACATGAAATCCCGGCTGGTCGAGGCCAACGCCGACCGCCTTGCCCGCATTGAAACTGGCGAGACAACGGTTGTCGGCGTTAACCGCTTTACCACCTCGGAGCCGTCACCGTTGACCACCGGGGACCGGTTGATCATGCAAGCCGATCCACTGGCAGAGGCCGACCAGTGCGCCCGTCTTGCCGCTTGGCGCGCCGAGCGCGACGCGGCAAGGGTCACGGCGGCGCTTGCTGCATTGCGGCAGGCGGCAAAGGACGGGAGCAACATCATGCCCGTCTCGATCCAATGTGCGAAGGCAGGCGTCACCACCGGCGAATGGGCGGCTGCGATGCGCAGTCTTTACGGCGAATACCGCGCGCCGACCGGGGTATCGCAAAACCCGTCAAACCGCACCGAGGGGCTGGAGCCGGTCCGCGATGCCGTGGCCACAGTCGCGGCGAAACTGGGCCACCCGCTGCGCCTGCTGCTGGGCAAGCCCGGGCTTGACGGGCATTCCAACGGGGCCGAGCAGATTGCCACCCGCGCCCGCGATTGCGGGATCGAGATCACCTATGACGGCATCCGCCTGACCCCCGCCGAAATTGTCGCCGCTGCCGCCGACAAACAGCCCGACGTCATCGGTCTGTCGATCCTGTCGGGAAGCCATCTTGCCCTGATCACCGAGACGCTTGATCTTTTGCGCGCCACGGGGCTGGACGGGATTCCGCTGGTCGTCGGCGGCATCATCCCGGACGAGGACGCGGCAACCCTGACCGCGATGGGGGTCGCAAGGGTCTATACCCCAAAGGATTTCCAGTTGAACAAGATCATGCTGGACCTTGTGGCGCTGGCCGATCCGGCACCCGAACCTGCTCCGGTGGCCGCCGAATAGTGCCCCCCCTTGCCGATGCGGCCCGCGCACCGCAATATCGGCGGATATTGGGCGTGCCAGATCACGCCGCGACCCCATGGGAGACGACCAATGACCTTTCACATCGGCGCCAAGCCGGGCGACATCGCCGAAACCGTTCTGCTGCCGGGTGACCCCTACCGCGCGCGCTGGGCGGCGCAGACCTTTCTGGACGGCGCGGTTCTGGTCAACGAAGTGCGCGGCATGCTGGGCTATACCGGCATGTGGCGTGGCAACCGTGTCACCATCCACGGGTCGGGCATGGGGATGCCGTCGCTCTCGATCTATGCCAATGAGCTGATCCGCGACTATGGCGCCAAGACCCTGATCCGCATCGGCTCGACCGGGGCTTTGCCTGAACATGTCAAGGTCCGCGACGTTATTCTGGCGCAGACCTGTTCGACCATAGGCTCGCCCTCGCGGTCGATCTTCCGCGAGCTGAGCTTTGCGCCCTGCGCTGATTTTGGTCTGCTGTCAAAGGCTTACACAGCTGCCGTGGCCAAGGGCACCCCGGTTCATGTCGGCGGCATCTTCTCGTCCGACACGTTCTATGACGAGCGCCCCGACCTGACGGCCGAGTTGAAGCGCCACGGTTGCCTTGGCGTGGAGATGGAGGCCGCCGAGCTTTACATGGTCGCCGCCCGCCATGGCGCTCGGGCGCTGGCGGTCCTGACTGTGTCGGATCACATCACCACCGGTGAGGCGCTGCCCGCCGACCAGCGCGAGCGCAGTTTTGGCGCGATGGTCGAGATTGCCCTTGAAGCGGCCTTTGCCTGATGCGGCGATTTTCCCCCCGTCTATCGGCCCCTTTGACCTGGCAACTGTCCGGGGTGCAAGGCGATGTGTCTTCATGAAGACCCGGACGCTGGGCCAGCTCGGCCCCAAGGTTTCAGCACTGGGCCTTGGGACGTTTTCCTTTGGCGGGGCTTACGGCCCGACCGATGAAGCCGAAAGCCTGAGGGCGCTGGATGCGGCCTGGGACCATGGCATCACCTTTCTGGACACGGCCAATATTTATGGCAACGGCATTGCAGAAACCGTGATCGGCAAGTGGCTTTCCACCCGTCCGCATCGCCCGCAGGTGGCGACCAAGGCCGCCTTTACCGACGACCCCAAGCGCCGCGTCGACAATCGGCCCGAGTTCCTGCGCGCCTGCCTGGAGGCGTCGCTGAAACGGCTGGGAGTGGATCATGTGGCGCTGTTTTACGCCCATCGCCACGACCCCGAAATTCCCGCCGAGGACCTTGCAGGCACAATGCAACGCCTTCAGACGGAAGGCAAAATTCTGGGCTACGGGTTGTCCGAGATCGCGCCCTATACGCTTGAGCGCGCCCATGCGGTGCATCCGGTGACGGCGGTGCAGAACGAATACTCGCTGTGGACCCGCCAGCCCGAACTGGGCCTGATCCAGCGTTGCGCCAGCCTTGGGGTGGCTTTCGTGCCGTTCTCGCCTTTGGCGCGCGGGGCTTTTGGCGCGCCGATTCCGGACCCGGCGACCTTTGCCCCGGCCGAGTTTCGCAACCGGGTTCCACGGTTTCAGCCTGCGAACTGGCCGCACAACCGTTTGAAGCTGAAAGCCTTTCAGGACTTTGCCCGCGATCTTGGCCGCAGCCCGGCATCCCTTGCGCTGGCCTGGATGCTGGACCGCTGGCCGCACGTGATCCCGATCCCCGGCACTCGCAGCGCGGGTCATCTTGCGGACTGGATCGGTGCACCCGACATTACCCTGACCGACGCCGACCGCGCCGAAATTGACCGCCTTCTGCCAATCGGCTGGGCCTGGGGCGACCGCTATGACGAGGCGCAAACGGCCTTGGCAGAGCGCTACTCCTGAGCCAATCCATGGCTGCGGTCATAGGTGTTCATCCCTGAGGGCTTCCAACCCTTTGGCGGGGCAAGCGGTTTGAACACCTGCACCAGCAAGGGGTGACAGCGCGCCACATCCGAAGAATGCTCGGCCGAGCAATCGCCGCCCGGGCAGGCCGACAAGGCCCCCAGAAGGTCGATTTCCGCCATGAACTCTAGATAGTCGCCGGGCCGCACGGGCGAGGCTTTCATGAAATACTGCCCCGTGTCGCGGGTGAACCCGGTGCACATGAACACGTTCAGCACGTCATGCACCTGCAGTTCGGCCGCATGAAGTGGTAAGCCCGTCTGCGCCGCGACAGCCCGGGTCAGGTTCGAATGGCAGCAATGGTGATACTGGTCCCCGCCCGACAACAGCGCATGGGTGTAAGGGTCGCAGCGGGTGCCGATCACGTCATGCACCGACCCGCCGAATCCATCGAACCCATACCAGTCCAGCGTGTCGTCCGTCACTGTCGCCATTGGCCGCAGATGGGGCAGGCTGGACCACATACGGTCGCCGGTCGACAGATGCATGCCATGCAAAGCCCGGGTCTTGCCGGAAAAGAACCGCTCGCCCAGGTTGCCCGCCGCGAACAGGTTCAGATCGCCGACCTGAGGGCCTTGAGTGCTGACAATTCGGAAAAAACACCCCGCCGGCACATCGAAACATCGCGCCTCACGCGCGGGGACAAGCACTTCGCTGACCATGTTCCAGCCGTCGCGCGCGGCGCGGTAACCGGCAAGATCAGCAAGCGGCAGGCCTTCGACGGGATAGCATATCACCGGACGCACGGCCTTGCGGGTGGCGGCATCGGCGGGGGTGGGATGTTCGGGATGATCGGGTTTCATGCCCCAACATCGCGCGGATCTCTGGTTTCGGCAAGCCTGGCATCCTACCCCGGCTTGTGTGCCACCCTTCAGGTCCCCGGAGGTTCAGCCCAAAAGAGCGTCGCGCCTTACCAATGTTCGCCCAGCACGGCAGGGACAGCTAACACGCGGTATTTTCTAGCGAATTCCTGATACAACACTCCATCAGAGCATATGGACCGGTCGTGCCAACCGCCCTCGGCCAGCCACAGATCGCGCCGCATCACCAGTTGCATGGCGTCGATTTCCTGAAGCTTGACCGGAATCCCGCCAAGGACGATCCCCTGACGTGCGGCCACGTTCGGAACCCTGACACGGCGGTCTTTCAGCGCCACCACTCCCCGCATCACGACGGCATAAACCAGTATTTGCGGTTCCGTGCTTTGCAATAGCTCAACTTTCGGGAGCGGCGCGCCCCAATACCGGTCCAACACGCGGGCGATGTGTTTCAACCCGAAACCCGCCCGTCTTGAAAGGGACCGGCCACTTTTCGGGCGGTCTGCAAAGGTCCAGGGCTGCGGGTCGGTCAGCATATCCTTCAGGACGGCAATCAGATCAGGATAAAAGACGTTATCGGCATTGGTGTGGATGATCCACCGCCCCCGCGCTGCCCTGATCCCCAGATCGCGGGCCGCATGCCCCCAGTCGCCGATCCAGGTCGGAGTCACGATGAACTTCGTGGCCGGGTGCATCGGGCGACCAGCCAGATCATCCGCATAGCTTTGCGACTTCGGGCCATCGTGATAGACCAGAACCTCGAAGTCCTTGCATGTCTGCGCCGCCAGACATGCCATCTTGCGCCGGAAATAGTCGCGCGGGACCGAGGGCTCGTAGTCGGTCACGATCACGCTGAACAGCGGGTCACTGCTGGTGAACGGCTGCCCGATGATGGGAGCCGGCTTTGGCTTGGCCAATCACACCACCCGTTCGACCATCAAATGCTTGATCTCGGCAATCGCCTTGGCCGGGTTCAGACCCTTGGGGCAGGTCTTGGCGCAGTTCATGATCGTGTGGCAGCGGTACAACTTGAACGGGTCTTCCAATTCGTCCAGCCGCGCGCCCGTCGCCTCATCGCGGCTGTCGACAATCCAGCGATAGGCGTGCAGCAGCGCCGCCGGGCCAAGGTAGCGGTCGGAGTTCCACCAGTAGCTGGGGCAGGAGGTCGAACAGCACGCGCACATCACGCATTCATAAAGCCCATCCAGCTTGGACCGGTCGTCAATCGACTGCCGCCATTCCTTGGCGGGGCGGTTGGTCTTGGTCTCCAGCCAGGGCATGATGCTGGCATGCTGGGCATAGAAATGGGTCAGGTCGGGGATCAGGTCCTTGATCACCGCCATATGGGGCAGGGGATAGATCTTGACGTCGCCCTTAACCTCATCCAGCCCATAGATGCATGCCAGCGTGTTGATCCCGTCGATGTTCATCGCACAGGACCCGCAGATGCCTTCGCGGCAGGAGCGGCGGAAAGTCAGGGTGGGGTCGATCTCGGTCTTGATCTTGATCAGCGCGTCCAGCACCATCGGGCCGCAACTGTCCATGTCGACGAAATAGGTGTCGACCCGGGGGTTCTCGCCGTCATCGGGGTTCCAGCGGTAGATCTGGAACTTGCGAACGTTTTTGCCATCCGGCTTCGGCCAGGTCTTGCCGGTGCGGATCTTGGAGTTCTTGGGCAGCGTGAACTGAACCATCTTTCAGCCTTTCCAGCCGGGCATGTCATAAACCGGACGCGAGGGGGCCTGACCCGCCTTCGACATCACGCAAGATTCGAAGATCTGTGCGGGGTCGCGCCCCATCAGGTAATCGGAACTGACTTCAAGCATCAGCCCGCCAACAGCTTCTCCAGCCGAGTTCATGCCGACTGCGACTTGACCCCGAGGCTGCTGTGCCAGCCGGGCGCGATCGAAGCACTGCCTTTCGGCTTCGGCCAGGGTGATCGGACCGCAACTTGCCATGAAAAGCAGCGCCAGAAGCGGTGCAATGTGCAAGCCGGGCGATCCATGCCGCTTGCTGACATTCATTTTTGCCATCATGGTCTCCTGTCGCGATTGATTTCATGCGGTCTTGGCATCTGTCACGCTCCTGTCTGGATCGGCGCGGTTTGCGCGGCGATGAAGGCGTCGAACGGCAAGCTCATGCCGCCACCGGCCCCGCCGCGCCCGCGACGGAAATCTTCGAGCACCACGCGCCCGTCCGACCGGACCCTTGAAGCGCGTAACGGGATCATCCGAACCGCATGATCCGCCAAAACATGTTTCAACAGTTGTTCCGAATGAAGCATTCTGCCGTCAGCACAATAGTCCGGCATTACCAAGGCGCGATGGCCGTATGCCGCGATGACGTCTGCGCCCCGGACAAGGGCAAGGCGGTCATTCAGCCCCCCCCACTGAGCCCAATCCGGCACAAGAACTTTAGGCGTTGGATCTTGTGCAAGGTCCGCCAACCAAAGCGAAACCGGATCCAGATAGTATAGGTCAGGGCGGGCGAAAATCACGATATCGGGCCGGTAGGCCTGTGCAAGCAGCGACGCGCGATGCAGGGAGTGCAACTGGTGCACCAGATTGCTGAATGACCGGAAATTGTCCTTCCAGAAATCGCCGTGCCGCATCAGATCTTCGATCGGATAGTCTGCAAGGCACTCTCCCGGAGGCTCGCGCTCGACCCGATCAAGTGGCAAGAGGCGGTATTCATGGCGATCAAGTCGGCCATTTTCGCCAGACCGCGGATTGTAGATTCTGCTCTGGTCGTAGAAATGACCGAAAAGCCCGACGTCCGCCGTCAACGCACGGGCCGGCGCAATCAGGTTTTGCGTGATCGAGTCCAGCGTAAAGCGCAGCGACCGCGTGATCCCAAAGAACACGATCGCGATCCGCAGGGTATCTTGCGGTGCGTCGGTCATTCTGGGGCGGCTTCTTGCGGGGTCATCGCTACCTACACGATCGCGGGAACGCCGTTGACGGCAAAGCAGGTCTGCGCGGCGGGGCGCAGCGCGATGGTGCGAATCGTGGCTGTGGTGGAGGTGCCCGCCTCGACCCCCAGATCGCGGGCCAGCAGTTGCAGCTCGTCGGGGCTGGCGGCGTTCAGGATGCAGTCGGTTGCCGATTGCGCCGGGCCTGCGGGCATGTCGATGTTGACCACCGGGAACACCACCGAAGACGCCGCCCGCCGTACCGCGCTGTCGGCCAGTTCGGCGGGGTCGCAGGCGGCAAGGGCAAGGCTTGCTATCAGAAAAAGGACCGGGCGGCGCATCAGAATTTTCGCTCTGCTGGGGCGATTTTCGCGAGGCTGATTCCGCCTTGTGCCTCGGTTGTCAGCGGGTCCTTGTGGACCGGGCGATAGTCCAGCCGGACCTTGGCCCCGTCGACCCAGGCCAGCGAGTGTTTGCGCCAGTTCACGTCGTCGCGGGTGGCGTGGTCTTCATGCGCGTGGGCACCCCGGCTTTCGGTGCGGGCATGCGCGCCGTAGATTGTGGCCAGAGCGTTCGGCATAAGGTTGGTCAGTTCCAGCGTCTCCATCAGGTCGCTGTTCCACACCGTGCTGCGGTCGGTGACGTGCAGGTCGGCCATGCGACCTGCAATAGCGGTCATCTTCGCCTCGCCCGCTGCAAGAGTTTCTTCGGCGCGGAAGACGGCGGCATCGGCTTGCATGGTCTTTTGCATCTCAAGCCGCAGGTCGGCGGTCGGCGTAGCACCCTTGGCATGGCGCAAGCCGTCGAACCGGGCCAGGGCCTTGTCAACCTCGGCCGTGTTTACCGGAGCGTTGCGGGACTTCGGATCGACGATTTCACCCGCGCGGATGGCCGCAGCACGGCCAAAGACCACAAGGTCGATAAGAGAGTTCGACCCCAGCCGGTTCGCGCCATGAACCGAAGCACAACCCGCCTCGCCCACGGCCATCAGGCCGGGGAAGGTCGCGTCGGGGTTTGTCGCCGTCGGATTCAAAACCTCGCCCCAATAGTTCGTCGGCACCCCGCCCATGTTGTAATGCACCGTCGGCAGGACCGGGATCGGCTCTTTCAACAGGTCCACCCCGGCAAAGATGCGCGCGGACTCAGTAATCCCCGGCAAGCGCAACTCCAGCGTTTCTTTCGGCAAATGGTTCAGGTTCAGGTGGATATGGTCGCCATGGGTGCCGACCCCCCGGCCTTCGCGGATTTCCAGCGTCATGCAGCGGGAAACATAATCGCGCGGTGCCAGATCCTTGTAATGCGGCGCGTAGCGCTCCATGAACCGCTCACCGGCCGAGTTGGTCAGATAGCCGCCCTCACCCCGCGCGCCTTCGGTGATCAGGCAGCCCGAGCCATAGATGCCGGTCGGATGGAACTGCACGAACTCCATGTCCTGCAAGGGCAAACCCGCCCGCGCCACCATCCCGCCACCGTCGCCGGTGCAGGTATGGGCCGAAGTTGCGCTGAAATAGGCCCGGCCATAGCCGCCGGTCGCAAGGACCACCATCTTGGCGTTGAAGACGTGGATCGTGCCATCGTCCAGCTTCCACGCGACAACTCCGGTGCAGGCGCCATCGGTGATGATCAGGTCCAGCGCGAAATATTCGATGTAGAATTCCGCGTTGTTCTTCAGGCTTTGGCCATAAAGCGTGTGCAGGATCGCGTGGCCGGTCCGGTCAGCGGCGGCACAGGTCCGCTGGACCGGGGGGCCATTGCCAAACTCGGTGGTGTGGCCGCCAAAGGGGCGCTGGTAAATCTTGCCCTCCTCGGTCCGGCTGAAGGGCACGCCGTAGTGTTCGAGCTCGTAAACCGCTTTCGGGGCCTCACGCGCAAGGTATTCCATCGCGTCGGTGTCGCCCAGCCAGTCCGACCCTTTGACGGTGTCATACATGTGCCATTGCCAACTGTCGGGACCCATGTTCCCCAACGACGCGGCGATCCCGCCCTGCGCCGCCACGGTATGCGACCGGGTCGGGAATACCTTGGTCACGCAGGCGGTGCGCAGGCCCTGTTCGGCCATGCCCAGCGTCGCCCGCAAGCCGGCGCCACCCGCGCCCACCACGACCACATCGTAATCATGGACCTCATAGGGATATGCCGTCATTCCTTTGGGCCTTTCAAAGCGCAAGCTTGATCAGGGCGTAAAGCCCCGCAGCTATGGTCAGGTATGAGATCGCATTCGCCAGCATCACCAGCGCCGTGCGGGTGCCGCCGTGGGCATAATCCTCGATCGCGGTCTGCGCGCCCTTGGCGAAATGGCGCATGCCGACGACCAGGAACAGTGCCGTCAGGATGGCCACAAAAGGGTTGGCAAAGGTCTGCCGCACGTCTTCAAGACTGCCGCCAATCGTCCGCGCCAACACAAAGACCAGCACCGGCACCAGCACCAGAAGCGCCCAGCCCGAAGAGGTCATCGCCATGTGATGCTCGGTCCCGGCACGGGCCGATCCCAGCCCCTCGGCCCGTTTGCGTGTGGTCAGATAACGCATGATCGCCCCCTTACCAGCTTGCCACGACAATTGTGATCACAGTCAGCACGATCGACCCAAGAACCATCGCCCAGCCCAACTTTTCCGCCGTGGGAATGTCCATCCCCCGCCTGGCGTCAAAGATGAAATGCCGCACCCCGCCAAGAAGATGATACCAGACCGCCCAGGCGCTGCCGACATAGACCAGCTTGCCCAGCCATGATGTCACCACCCAGTCCACGCAGGCAAACCAGTCCTCCGACACGGCCGCCGCCACCAGCCAGACCACGGTCAAGCCGATCCCAACCACCAGCGCCAGCCCGGTAATCCGCACCAGGATCGACGAGATCGAGGTCATCTGCGGCCGGTAATAGGGCCCGATCATAAAGGGAGAAAGGGGGCGCTTCTGCTCTTTCGTCTCAGCCATGCTTGACACTCCCTTGGCGCAGGCGGGAACTGACGCGATCTTGGTAGCCATCCTGCATAACGCGATATAACGCGATTTTCGCGGTTGTCACGCCCGACAATGCCGCAAGCGCAAGATGTTGCCGCTACCGGTGCAGGATTCTTTCGTTTGTGATCACACTTCCAAATTTCGTGATCACATCAACACCTTCTATCGACTTCGGACCTAACGAAGGTTCTCCAGCACGTCCAGATCGCTGTCCATCTTGAACTGAAGAAGCGTGAACTCCGCGCCCACACCGGCGTAAAGCCAATAGATGAACAGCGGACCCACCTCGCTGCGGAACATGACCACCTGCTGCGTCAATCCGCCAGTATCCTGCCGCTGCGCCAGTGTCGTGCAACTGGAGAACCCGGTCGCATAAGCCTCGGCCACCGATTTCATCGCGCCGTTGACGTCCATGTTCGCCCGCGCTTCCATTGCGGCAGCAAAGTCGTCGAACTTCTGATCCATGACCATCTGGTTGAACGCCTCGACCTCCGGCGCGGATGTGCCCCCGGTCAGCGCGCAACCCTGCCCGAAGGCCGCGCCCGCCAAAGGCATCGCAAGAACCGAAGCAAGGAAAAATTTCCGCATTGCATTCCCTCCAATGTCACCACCGCTGTTCCGACGAGGCAACCAAATACCTGCCAGAATGGCAAGCACCAACGTGGGGATCGGATTAAACTGGCACCAGCGCCCAGTAATCAAGGTCCAGCAGCACTTCGGGCAGATACTTCCCATTCGTCCCGCGCAAGGCCCCCGCCTGACCCCGCGTCGCCACCAGCCGCAACCGCAAGGCCCCGACCCCGGAGGCGGTGGTCTCGGCGCGGTCCAGCACTTCCGACCATGCCCGCACAGTATCGCCCGCAAAGCAGGGATTGGCATGCGCGCCCGCGTTCAGACCGACGATGAACTGCGCATTCGCCAGCCCGTTGAACGACAAAGCGCGCGCCAGACTGATCACATGGCCGCCATAGATCAACCGCCTGCCATCCTCGCGCTGGGTGATGTCGAAATGCACCTTGGAGGTGTTCTGCCAGAGGCGCGTGGCCAGCATATGCTCGGCTTCCTCGACGGTGACCGCATCGACATGGTCGATCACCTCGCCCACCGCGTAGTCACCCCAGCGGTGCGGCTCTCCGGCAAGGGCAAAGTCATAACGGCGGAAGTCCAGGCCTGCGGGCACCACCAGCGTCTCGGGGGCAACGAAGGGTGCAAGCACCGGCACATTAACCGGCACCACCACTTCGCGCCGGTGTTTCCTCACCATCACCCAGCGGACATAGTCCAGCACCGCCTCGCCGCGCTGGTTCAGGCCCCTGGTCCTGACCCAGACCACCCCTGTCGCGCCGGATGAGTTTTCTTTCAGCCCGATCACCTCGGTCACCGACCGCAGCGTATCGCCGGGCCAGACCGGTCGCAGCCAACGCCCCTCGGCATAGCCAAGGTTGGCCACCGCGTTTAGGCTGATATCGGGCACGGTCTTGCCGAAGACGGTGTGAAAGGCGATCAGGTCATCCAGCGGGCTGGCTGGCAACCCGACGCCGCGCGCAAATTCGTCCGAGGAATGGACCGCCCCCCGTGCCGGATAAAGCGCGTGGTAAAGCGCACGCTCCCCCGCGCCAACGGTGCGAGGGCTGGCATGCGCGATGACCTCTCCCACATGGTAGTCCTCGAAGAACCGACCCGGATTGGTCTTCATAGCGCGCTCAACTTCAGGTCCGGGTGGTAGTCGCCGGTGGCGTCCTTCACCACTGCCTGCCCGCAGCGCATCACCCCATTGCCCGCGTCAAACGCATAGGTCGGGCCGCCGTGCAGCTCCCACCCCTTGTTCAAGGCAGCCGTCACCTTGTGGCAAAAAGCCGACGTGTCATCAGACGACAGAAAGCGATATAATTTCATCGCGTTACCCGAAAGGCCAATAGCCAAGCCAGTTGTGGACCCAGCCGATCGCGGCAAAGACCACCAGCGACGCCCCGGCATAGATCCAGTCATTCACCACCGGCCCCGCCGCCGGAGGCACCCATTCGCGCTGCATCCGGTTGATCAGGATCAGGTCCAGAACCGCCCAGGCCAGAATGCCGCCGAACAGGATGACGCTGGCCAGATCGCCGTTCACCAGAAGATGCGCCACGGCCCAGGTCTTGACCGCCATCAGCATCGGGTGGCGCATCTTGGTGCGCATCACACCGCGCACATAGCCAAGGTTCACCAGATAGACCGCCAGCAGCATCAGAAGGTTGTTCACATGGCGCATAAAAGCCGGAGGATCCCACAGCACCACCACATCGGCGGCGGCGTAACCCTTGACCATCAGAACGATGGCCAGAACCGACAGGACGGTGGCCACCAGCTTGCCCGGAATGTCGCCAAGCCCGGCGCGAAAGCCCGGAGTGACCCGTTTCATCAGATGCGAATAGGCCCAGATCAGGACCCCGGCGATCAGCAGATACATCTTGGCTTTCCCTTCAAGCGATGGCGGCGATGTGCGCGGCGCGTGCAATCAGCGCCTTGGCCGTCACAATATGCAGATTCTCGACGATCTTGCCATCCACAACGGCCACCCCTTCGCCCCGCGCCCGCGCTTCGCCGTAAGCGGCGATCTGGCGGTGGGCCAGTGCAACTTCATCGTCCGAGGGCGCGAATGCCGCATTGGCGATGTCCAGTTGCGCCGGGTGGATCAGGGTCTTGCCGTCAAAGCCCATGTCGCGGCCCTGTTCGCATTCAGCGCGCAAGCCCTCGTCATCGCGAAAGGCGTTGTAGACACCGTCGATGATCACCCGACCTTCGGCTTTTGCGGCCAGCAGGCAGGCCCCAAGACCCGTCATCAGCGACAACCGGTCAGGGCGGAACCTTGCGCCCAACTCACGGGCCAGATCGTTGGTGCCCATCACCATGCCCTGCAGCCGGGGATGGGCGGCGATTTCAGCGGCTTTCAGGCAGCCCTTTGCCGTCTCCATCATCGCCCAAAGCGGTGCAGTAACGAGCGCCGCGACCGCGTCGAGGTCGGCCGCCGCATTCACCTTTGGCACCAGCACCGCATCGACGCCTGCATGCCCGGCAAAGGCCGCAAGGTCATCTGCCCCCCATTCGGAATCCAACCCGTTGACCCGCACGATCCGCGCCCTTGTGCCATAGTCGGCGCGCGACAGGACATCCGCCAGCAGAGCCCGCGCCCGGGGCTTTTCTTCGGGCGCAACCGCATCTTCCAGATCAAAGATGGTCGCATCGGCGGCAAGCTCGCGCGCCTTCTCCAGCGCCCGCTCCCGCGCGGCGGGGATATAGAGGACAGACCGGTAGGGACGGATCACGACTCACCTCTGCGCAACATTCTTGCGCTTGAAAGCATGGATCGGACACAAACAGCAAGGGCAATTATTCTGCATTGCAGCGAAATCCCGGCCCGCAGGCGCTCTGGCCATTTTGACCGCAGGACCCTACAATTTGACTGCAGCCAAGGATCGAAAACCCCGTCAGGCTTCTACGAAAGGGCGGTGATGACGACATACCGCATCTTCGCAGTCGCCACATTCGCCCTAGCGTTCATGTTGGGCATTTCAGGCATGCAGCGAGAGGTGAAAGCCGAACGGCTTGCGAGCCAAGGCGCGAACGCTACGGCGACAGTTTTGGACAAAGGTTCAAATTTCGTGTTCGGTCGACGCGACGTTGATGAGAAATTCCGTATTGCAATAGCCTTCGCTGCACTCGAACGGCCCGGATACATCGTGATCGGTGTGCCAAAAGCTCTGTTCGATTCCATTCACACCGGCGACGAAATTCCCGTGCGTTACTGGACGAAAGACCCGACTGTTTTCGAGATCGGCGAGGCCGACAGCGAAAGCCGGAATTGGCGAAGCGAAAGTGCCGTAACCTTGGCCATCGCCAGCATCTTTGCCTTGCTTGGCATGAGACGAACAAGTGCCAACTTGTGAGCGTGGGCTGATCGAAGGCACGAAAGGCCGCCACGAAAAGGCCTGCACAAGCGACCCCAAGCAGCCTCCCGACCGCCCTGTTAACCGCTTGGCAGCATCGGCAGCGCAGCCTTTCCGCCCATGATCCGGCAGAAAGGCCCCATGATGAACCAGATGATGTTTGCCCTCTCGCTTGGTATTGGTGGCATGATCGCGGCCAGCGACATCGCCTATGGCACCCCCCAATGCGATACGCGCGACCGGGTGCTGGCCTTTCTGGCCGACCGCTATGGCGAAACCCGCCAGTCGGTTGGCCTTGCCGGAGAGGCCGCGGTGATGGAGCTTTTTGCCGCCGAAGACACCGGCACCTGGACGATCACCATGACGCTGCCGGATGGGCAGATGTGCCTTGTCGCCTCGGGCGCAGGGTATGAGGTAGTTACCGAAGAGCTGCCCGCGCGCGGGCAAAAGGTGTGACCCCGTCCGGCTTGCACCGCTTGCAGGCCCGGAAACCCGCCGCCTGACAGTCCGCGACCGACGAGCGGAACTGGCAGTTTTCGCGCTTTGGCTTTCGGGCGGGGCAGGTCAGGCGGCAGTAGATCCCGGTCGAGGTGACGCAGACCAGCGCCTGCCCGTCAAAGCTGGGATCGCGGTCCAGCAGGGCCTGATACAGTCGGTCGGGATCGGCAAGCATGCGGCACCTTTGGTCACGGGACCTGACCCTTGTAGCGCGGGTTCACCGGGTAAGGGCGCTGAAACATTGGTCTCGGGCCGGAATGCGCAGGTTCCGGGTCGCCGACATCGGGTCAGGCCAGCCCGCGCGCGCCGTCCCAGATCAGCTTGATCGAAATCAGCAGCAGCGCCCATGTCACCAGCCGGAAAAACAGCCGTTCCGGCAGCACCATGACCACCCGCAGCCCGACAAAGACCGCCAGAGCCGCCGGAACCGACAGCACCGCCGCCACCTTCAGGTTGCCGACATTCAACTGGCCAAGAGCATAATAGGGCACCAGTTTCACCAGATTGATCGCCGCAAAGGCAATCGTCGTGGTCCCGGCAAAGACCGCCTTGGTCATCCCCAACGGCAGGGTGTAGACCTGATAGGGTGGCGCGCCGGCGTGGCTGACGAAACTGGTAAAGCCGGCAACAGCACTCCAGAACAGGCCCGGTGCCACTTCGGCGCGCTTAGGTTCCGCGACAACCGGACGGCGCAAGATCAGGTTCAGCGCAAAAACGAAACCGATGATCCCGACGACCAGCGTCACCGCCGCCTCGGGCACCAGTGACGCGGTGGCCCAGCCGATGCCGATCCCGACCGTCGCGCCCGGAATGACGATGGCCAGCACCCTGCGGTCAAAGGCGTGGCGGTAGGCGTAAAGCCCGAACATATCGGACACGACATAGACCGGCAGCAGCAATCCGGCTGCCATGACCGGCGACATCACCAGCGCCATCACCGGCACCGCCAGCATGCCCACAACCGGCACGCCGCCCTTTGCCATCCCCACCAGAATTGCGGCAACCCCAGCCGCCGCCCAGAACCAGACCTGATCCATCGCGCCCTCCATTCAGGTTACCGCTAACGAATTCCCATGCCGCCCGAAAGGGACTAGAATCTGCATACATTTGTATACAGTGTCATCTTCCGGTGCTGGACAGACGCGTTTTTAAGGGCTACGCCTGCCCGCGAACAACCCCAACAGGAGGCTTCCATGGCCAGACCCAAGATTGCCCTCATCGGCGCCGGTCAGATCGGCGGCACGCTTGCGCATCTGATCGCGCTTAAAGAACTGGGCGACGTCGTCCTGTTCGACATCGCCGAGGGCACGCCGCAAGGCAAGGCGCTGGACCTGGCGCAATCTGGCCCGGTCGAAGGCTTTGACGCGACGCTGACCGGCACCAATTCCTACGCCGACCTTGCGGGCGCGGATGTCTGCATCGTCACTGCAGGCGTGCCGCGCAAACCGGGTATGAGCCGGGATGACCTTCTGGGCATCAACCTGAAAGTGATGAAATCGGTCGGCGAAGGCATCAAGGCGCATTGCCCGAATGCCTTTGTCATCTGCATCACCAACCCGCTGGACGCCATGGTCTGGGCGCTGCGCGAATTTTCCGGCCTGCCGCACAACAAGGTTGTCGGTATGGCGGGGGTTCTCGACTCGGCCCGCTTCCGGCATTTCCTGAGCGTTGAATTCAACGTGTCGATGAAGGACGTAACCGCCTTTGTGCTGGGCGGCCATGGCGACACGATGGTGCCGTCGGTGCGCTATTCTACCGTTGGCGGCATTCCCTTGCCCGATCTGGTGGCGATGGGCTGGACCACGCAGGCGAAACTGGACGCCATCGTCCAGCGCACCCGTGATGGCGGGGCCGAGATTGTGGGCCTCTTGAAAACCGGTTCCGCCTTCTATGCCCCCGCCGCCAGCGCGGTGGAAATGGCCGAGGCCTATCTGAAAGACCAAAAGCGCATCCTGCCTTGCGCGGCACATGTCAAAGGCCAGTATGGGCTGGATGGCATCTATGTCGGCGTCCCGGTCATCATCGGCGCCGGTGGGGTCGAGCGTGTGGTCGAGGTGAAGCTTGACGCGTCCGAGCAGGGGATGCTGGACAAGTCCATCGACGCGGTCATGGGCCTTTTGGCCGCCTGCAAGGCGATTGACCCGTCGCTGGCCTAAATCGACGGTCCTGCCAAGAAGACCTGAAAGCGCAGCCTCCGGCTGCGCTTTTTTCGTTCTGGGTCTATTGGAACCCGGCCTCTGGACCGATGCGCGCGCTTGTGCCTGATGCGGACAGGGCTTAGGCCATCATGTAACAGTTTCATGACGGGTGACCGGTGAGCATTGGCATTTTCCTGGCCGTCCTGGGCGCGGCGTTCCTGCATGCGTTGTGGAATGCGCTGATCAAGCTGGGCACGTCAAAGGTCGGCGGGATGGTGATCCTGTCGATTGTCGAGGTGCCAATCGGGCTTGCGGTCATCGCCTTTGCCAATCCCATCGACCACGCGGCCATCCCCTGGGTCATCGCGGCAGGCTGCACCCATTTCGCCTACAAGTTCTTTCTGACCTATGCCTATGACCGGGGCGATCTGTCCCGCGTCTATCCCATCGCGCGCGGGGCGGCCCCGATGGTCGTGGCGCTGTTCGGGGCGGTTTTCCTGGCCGATGCGGTCAGCGGGCAAGAGTACTTCGCCATTGCCGTCCTTGCGGCGGGCATACTGCTGATGGCGCGCGGGGTGTTCGCGTCCGGCGAGGATCGCCAGCTTTTGCCCTTTGCGCTGGGGTCAGCCTTTGCCACGGCGACCTATACGCTGATCGATGGGATGGGTGCACGGGTGTCGGGCGCGCCTGCGGCCTATGTGGCCTGGGTCTTTGTCGCGGATGGCTGTTTCTTCACGCTTGGCATGCTGGCCCTGCGCGGTCGTCAGGTCATTCCGCTGAACTGGCGCGCGTGGCGGATTGGGGCCTTCGCCTCGATCGCCAGCTACGGGGCCTATGCGGTGTCGATCTGGGCGATGACCTTTGCGCCGATTGCCGTCGTGGCGGCCCTGCGCGAGACGTCTATCCTGTTCGCGGTGCTGATCGGCTGGCTGGTCTTTGGCGAAAGGATGACCGGCGAAAAGGCGGTGGCCTCGTTGGTGATCGTCGGAGGGGTGCTGCTGACCCGGTTGTGAAAGGCCGAAATCTTTTCGAAAAGACTTGCAAAATCCTTCGAAGGATTTTGGTCCCTACCTGACCCGCCGGATGCCTTCGGGGATGACCTGCTGCGCGATCCCGGCCAGCACCAGATAAAGTGATGTCAGCACCAGTAGCCATTTCGCAACCGGACCTTCGCTGAAGTCGGTCCAGGCCGCCCAGCCTGCAAGCGCTATCCAGATCATGCACATCGCCAATGACAGCTGATTCCAGCGTTGGGTCCGGGTCGGGTGGATGAATTTCAGGTTGGTGAACATCGTGACCGTCAGCAGGATCACGATCAACAGGATCACCATCTCGCCCGGCTGGGTCGCGAACAGGACCAGCACCACCATGTTCCAGCATGCCGGAAAGCCGGCAAAGCTTTTGTCCTTGGTCTTCATCCGGGTGTCGGCGAAATAGACCACGGATCCGTAGACGATGACGATGATTGCCAGCCAGCCGGTCCAGCCGGGCAAAAGGCCGGATTTGAACAGCGCATAGGCCGGGATGAAGACATAGGTCAGGAAGTCGACGATCAGGTCCATCAGGACCCCGTCATAGGCCGGCCAGTTCTTTTCCACGTCATAGCGGCGGGCCAGCGGTCCGTCGATCCCGTCGACTATCAGGGCGACGACCAGCCAAAGAAACATCAGGCTCCAGTTGCCTTCGACCGCCGCCAGCATGGCAAACATCGACAAGACCGCGCCGGACGCGGTCAAAAGGTGGACGGACAAGGCTTTAAGACGTGGACTCATGGGCATTTGATGGCCGATTCCCGCGCTGGGTGCAACACAAAGCCCGCGTCAAGTCAGGCGCGGGGGTGGGCTTTCTGGTAGACTTCCATCAGCCGGGCGGCGTCGACGGCGGTATAGGCCTGCGTGGTGGACAGTGAAGCATGGCCTAACAGCTCTTGTATAGCGCGCAGATCGCCGCCCGCCGACAGAAGATGCGTCGCAAAGCTGTGACGCAGCGCATGCGGTGTGGCCGTGGCGGGCAGGCCAAGCCGCAACCGGGCGCGCTCCATCGCGGACTGGATCAGGCGGGGATTGACCGGACCGCCGCGCGCACCGCGAAACAGCGGTTCGGCAGGCGCAAGATCAAAGGGGCAAAGCGTAACATAGGCCGCGACCGCCGCTGCGGCAGCGGGGATGACCGGGACAAGGCGGGTCTTGCCGCCCTTGCCGGTGATCCGCAGCGTCGTGGGCAACGGATGATCGGCCGCGGTCAAGGACAGCGCCTCGGATATCCGCAGGCCAAGGCCATAAAGGACCGTTGCGACAGCGGTGTCGCGGGCGGCGATCCAGTCTTCGCGGGCGTCGTCGCCGATGCCGGACAGCACGGCGACGGCGCCGTCCTCGGACAAGGGGCGCGGCAGCTTGCGGCGGAACTTGGGGCCACGCGCGGACAGGACGGTTGTGGCATCGCGCCCGGTGCGGTCCGCGGACCAGGCGGTAAAGCCCTTTACCGCCGACAGCGCGCGGGCCAGGGACCGCGCCGACAGCCCGCGCCCGCGCTCGTCGGCCATCCAGGCACGCAGGTCGGCGGGGCTGGTCGTGGCGACAGCGGCAAGGCCGTCAACCCCGCCGCGATGCTGTACCATGAAACCCAGATAGCGCGCCACGTCCCGGCGATAGGCGTCGATCGTGGTAGCGGCGGCGCCCTGCAACGCCGAAAGTTGCCCCAGCCAGACGGCCAGCGCGGCCGACAGGGCAGGGGTCGCAATGGGGTCGATCAGGCCAGCCACCGGCGCATCATCCGCTCAAAAACACCGGCGAAGAACGCCAGAAGATCGGTGCCCTGCAAGGACTTGAACATGTGCGGGTCTTCCGACCCAAAGGCCAGCAGCGCCGGAAGCCTCCCTTCGCCAAGGTCCAGCGTCATCAGCGCCTCGGACCTGATGTCGCCCGCCGCCGCGCCAAAGACCGTTGCGGCCAGCTTGCCGGTAGGCCGCAGCACGACCTGCCGCGTGGCGACCGCCTTGCCGTTGGTCTGGTAGGTCCGCACAAAGCCGCGCGGGCCGACCTGCAGGATCTGGCCCAGGCGGCGCAGGACGGGATCGGTCTGGCCGTCTTCCTGCACCGTCTCAAGCACCAGGCGGACATGATCGACGCGCAGCACGGCAGAGACTTCGCCCGAAAGGGCTGCAATGAAAGCTTCGAAGCTGGAGGCTTCGTGCAACAAAAGGATCGCCCGATGCACCTGATTGGTGCCGGCAAGGTTTTCATAAGCGGCAGCGATCACCGACCGGTGCGTGTCTTCCAACTGGCCCAACCGGGTTTCCAGCCGCTGCATCGCGATGGCGCGGAGGTCGACGATATTTGTCCCCATCGCGCGTTCATTGGCGGCGACAAGGGCGTTCATCACGTCACGATCCTCCAGCACCCGTTCGGGTTTGGCCAGAATGATACTGCGGAGGTTTGGTTCGATCATGAGTTCAGCCAAGCGGTTTTGGGCACGATTTCCAAGCACTATAGGCGATAGTTAATCCTTTTGGCGACAGTTTTCTGGGTGCGGCCCCGATCGGTGCATTCCTGCAACAAGGAGGGGGTGTGACGTTGCCCTGACTTTTATCCAGCTTGAGTGAGACTCCGGGTTTTAGCTTTGCCCATTTGGGCGGGTCGCGCAACTTGGCGGCGCAATGGATGCGCGGCCGGGGGGAGTCGGGCTGAAGCCCGACCTACGGGGTGGGGCGAACCCCACCCCACGCGGGCGTCAGATGATCTTCTGACCGGTCTTCGCCCAGTCCTTCATGAACTGCTCCAGCCCCTTGTCGGTGAGGACGTGGCTCGCCAGCGCCTTGATGACGTTCGGGGGGGCGGTGACGACGTCGGCTCCGATCAGGGCGCAGTCTTTGACGTGGTTGGCGGTGCGGATCGACGCCGCAAGGATCTGGGTCTTGAAGTCGAAATTGTCATAGATCGTGCGGATGTCGCCGATCAGGTCGAGGCCGTCGAGGTTGATGTCATCCAGCCGCCCGATGAAGGGGGAGATGAAGGTCGCCCCGGCTTTGGCGGCCAGCAGCGCCTGGTTGGCGGAAAAGCACAGGGTGACATTGACCATGAAACCCTCACCGCTCAGGACCTTGCAGGTTTTCAGGCCGTCCCAGGTCAACGGCACCTTGACCGCGATATTGGGGGCGATGGCGGCCAGCTTGCGGCCCTCGGCGATCATCTCGGGGGCGGTCAGGGCGACGACTTCGGCAGAGACCGGGCCGGTGACGAACGAACAGATCTCGCGGGTGACCTCGATGATATCACGGCCGGATTTCAGGATGAGGGAGGGGTTGGTGGTGACGCCGTCCACCATGCCAAGGTCGTGCAGCTCGCGGATCGCATCCACGTCGGCGGTGTCGATGAAGAATTTCATGGGGGCGGTCCTTCGTGCGGGGTTGTATGGGGTCGGGGCGGGGTTTACCCCAAATGGGCGGCAAGGGAAAGGATGCAGGTTGGCGGATCGGGTCTATCAGGCGGGCGACCTGGTCGGCGTCCTGACGACGGAACCTTTGGGCCGGGTGCTGGACTATCGCGCGCCCGAGGGTGGCTGTGGGGATGGCGATTTCGTCGAAGTGCCGCTGGGGCCGCGCCGCGTGCTGGGCGTGGTCTGGGGGCCGGGCGAGGGGCGGTTTGACCCGGCAAAGATCAGGCCGGTGAACCGGGTGCTTGAGGCGCGGCCGATGCGGGCCGAGTTGCGGGCCTTTCTGGCCCGGGCTGCGGAATATACGTTGACGCCGTTGCCGTCGATGCTGCGGCTGGCGACGCGGACGCCGGGGCTGGGGGATGCACCCTCAACGCGGCGGGTCTACCGGCTGGCGGGGGCGGTGCCGAACCAGTTGACCAACGCGCGGCATCGGGTGGTGGAGGCGTTGCGCGACTTTGGCCTGGCTCCGGTCACCTTGGGCGAACTGGCCGAGGCGGCGGGCTGTGGCGCGTCGGTGATCAAGGGGCTGGTCAAGCTGGGCGTGGTGGCCGAGGAGGACGCGCCGCGCGATACCCCCTATCCACGCCTGCGCGCCGACCGGGCCTTTGCGCTGGAGGGCGATCAGATCGCTGCGGGCGATGCGCTGGTCGCGATGGTGGCGCAGGGCGGCTATGCGGCGACGCTGCTGAAGGGGGTGACCGGGTCGGGGAAGACCGAGGTCTATCTTGAGGCGGTCGCCGAAACCTTGCGCGCAGGGCGGCAGGCCCTAGTGCTGTTGCCCGAGATTGCCCTGACGGCGGAGTTTCTGACCCGGGTCGAGGCGCGGTTTGGGGCGCGTCCGGCGGAATGGCACTCGGGCGTCACGATGACCGAGCGTCGCCGATTATGGCGGATGGTCGGGCAGGGCGAAGCGGGGCTGGTGGTCGGCGCGCGGTCGGCTTTGTTCCTGCCGTTTCAGGACCTTGGCCTGATCGTGGTGGATGAGGAACACGACACCTCCTACAAGCAGGGCGACGGAGTCCTGTATCACGCCCGCGACATGGCGGTGTTGCGGGCGGCGATTGCGGGCTGTCCGGTGGTGCTGGCCAGTGCGACCCCAAGCCTGGAAAGCTGGGCCAATGCCGAGGCGGGCAAGTATCAGCGGCTGGATCTGGGCAGCCGGTTTGGCGCCGCCGAACTGCCCGAGATGGCGGCAATCGACATGCGGGCCGAACGGCTGGCGGGGGACCGCTGGATATCCGCGGCGCTGGCGGCCAAGGTCGATGCCGTGGTTGCCAAGGGCGAACAGGCGCTGTTGTTTTTGAACCGGCGGGGGTTTGCGCCGGTGACTCTCTGCCGGGCCTGCGGGCACCAGGTTGGCTGCGATGCCTGCGATGCGCGGATGGTCGAGCATCGGTTCCAGAAACGTCTGGTCTGCCACCAGTGCGGGGCGACCAAGCCGGTGCCTTTGGCCTGTCCGTCCTGTGGGGTCGAAGGCCGGATGGCGGCGGTCGGGCCGGGGGTTGAACGGCTGGCCGAAGAGGTCACGGCGCGGTTTCCGAACGCCCGGGTGTCGGTGCTGTCGTCGGACCTGTTCGGGTCAGCCCGGGCGCTGAAAGAGGCGATTGCGGGCATCGCAGGCGGTGAGGCGGACATCATCATCGGCACCCAGATCGTCGCCAAGGGGCACAACTTTCCTCTGCTGACGCTGGTGGGTGTGATCGACGCCGACCTTGGCTTGCAGGGGTCGGACCTGCGGGCGGCGGAAAAGACCTTCCAACTGATGCGGCAGGTCGCGGGCCGCGCGGGGCGGACGGCGGAGCGGAAGGGGCAGGCCTGGCTGCAGACCCACCAGCCCGAGCATCCGGTGATCCGTGCCATTCTGGGCGGCGATGAGGAGGCGTTCTGGGCGGCGGAGGCGGCGGAACGGAAGGCCTCGGGCGTGCCGCCTTATGGGCGAATGGCGGGGATCATCCTGTCGTCGACCGACGTGGCGCAGGTGTTTGACTTCGGGGCCGAACTGGCGCGGCGGATCGAGCCTTTGAAGCGGATCGGGGCAGAGGTCTGGGGGCCAGCGCCTGCGCCGATTGCAAGGGTGCGCGGGCGGCACCGGGTGCGGCTGTTGGTGAAGGCGGAGAAGGGGGCCCCGCTGCAGGCGGCCTTGGCGGAGTGGCTGGCGCAGTTCAAGCTGCCGCGGGATCTGCGGCTGGCTGTCGATATCGATCCGCAGAGTTTTTTGTGAGGACTACTTCCTCGGCATCGAGTCTGGGCTGGATGTAACGTGTGCTTGGTAGGTCAAGTTAAATAGCCACTTTTCGGACGTTGCGGACGCTTAAGAAGGTTGTATCGTTTGGCCATGGACAAGGTTCGGGATCGCTATTGGTTGAAGGTACTCGCTGCAACTGCGTTGGTTGTTGCGTCGCTCGCCATCACGGAACCGAGCCTGTTTGGTCTAAGCCTTGCCGTTGTGGTTTGCTTCATCTTGATAGTCGTGGTCGCATGCGCACTTTTTGTGGTTGCCGAATTGGTTCCGATAATGAACAGCCGCACTTTTCTGCGTTCAGCGCTGGCAGTCTTGGTCTTCTGTGCGCTTGTCCGTTGGATTGCTTTCTCTCATTATTTTGATGGAGGCACGTTCTACGTTGGACATCGACCTTATATCTTGAACGGGACCATCCAAATGGCAGGATATCTATACATTTTGGCATATGCGACAGTACTGACTGTCGCCTTCAGGCTGATCGAACGTCCCACGGCACCGTCCGCTTAGGGCTTGAAGCGGGGATTATTACCCTAGCCCAACATAGGGCCGCGCCCGACCTCGGGTGGGCGCAGCGACGCTGGTTCTAGGCGCTTTATCTCTCAACCCCTCCCACCGAAGTTCTGCGGGCTGCCGTTGCAAACGCGCCCTCCCGGGGGGAGGTCGGGCGCGGCCCGGCGGCGCATTCGCGCCTTGATTCCGGGCGAAGGGAGGGGAGGGGCTGGGGAGGTCAGGCTTTCCACAGCCGCACTGGTGACTTCGGCCCACGTTTCAGCAGCCCCTTCGCCTCAAGGTCCAGTTGCACGCATTTGACCCACCAGCCTGCGGTTTCGCCGCCGGGGAAGAGGGTGGCGGAGAGGTGGGGTTTCACCGCCTCGATGATCTGGGCGGGGGTGAGGCCGGGCGGCTCGGAGGGCGTGACGATGAGGACGGCCGCGCGCATCTCGGCGTATTTGGCGGCGTCGACGCGGTAGGTCTTGCCGGGCTGGCCGACATTCTGCACATCGATCTTGTCGGTCATCGGTGCCCCCAAGTTTGCCTGCGATGCGACACCAAGTTTGTCCGGGATACAAGCTTTTGCTTTCCCCCGAATGCGCCGGGGTGTAACCGGGCCGCATGTCCCGCCCGCTGGTCCCGCTTTCCGACGCCGCAAGCCTGCTCTATTGGCGGCGGCCCGAGGCGCTTTTGTACCTGATGGCGGCAGCGATGCCGCTGAGCTTTGCGACCTGGTCCGCCCTCCTTAACAACTTCGTCATCGAGGTGGCGGGGTTCACCGGCAAGGAAATCGGCTGGCTGCATACGGTGCGCGAGATTCCGGGGCTCTTGGCGGTGGTGGTGATCCTGATCCTGCTGGTGCTGCGCGAGCAGGTGCTGGCGCTGATCGCGCTGACCTTGCTGGGGGTGGCGACGGCGGTGACGGGGTGGTTCACCAGTTTCAGCGGTCTTCTGGTGATGACGCTGCTGTCGTCGATCGGGTTTCATTACTTCGAGACGGTGAACCAGTCGTTGCAACTGCAGTGGATCGACAAGGCGCGTGCCCCTGTCGTTTTGGGGCGGATCGTGGCGGTCGGGGCGGGGGCGTCGCTGGTGGCTTACGGCGCGATTGTCGCGCTGTGGGAGGCGCTGAGCCTGGATTACAACACGGTCTACCTTGCCTCGGGCGGGGTGACGCTGGCGCTGGTCGCTTTTGCGGCGTTGGCTTATCCGCAGTTTGAATCGCCGCATCCGCAGCACAAGCACATGGTTTTGCGAAAGCGGTACTGGCTGTATTACGCCTTGCAGTTCATGGCGGGCGCGCGGCGGCAGATCTTTGTGGTCTTTGCGGGCTTCATGATGGTTGAACGCTTTGGCATGAAGGTCAGCGAGATGACGCTGCTGTTGTTGGTCAATTACCTGATCAACATGGCGGTGGCCCCCGCGATGGGTCGGGCGCTGGGCCGCTATGGCGAGCGAAAGGTGATGGGGTTCGAATACATCGGCCTGACGCTGGTGTTTCTGGCTTACGGCGGGCTTTACTGGTTCGGCTGGGGGCTGATGGTCGCGAGCGGTCTGTATATCCTGGACCAGTTGTTCTTTGCGCTGTCCTTCAGCCTGAAGACCTACTTCCAGAAGATCGCCGATCCGCGTGACATCGCGCCGACGCAGGCTGTGGCATTCACCATCAACCACATCGCGGCGGTGTTTCTGCCGGCGTCGCTGGGGTATCTGTGGGCAAAGTCGCCGGACTATGTGTTCCTGTTGGGCGCGGGCATGGCGCTTGTGGCGGTCGGGCTTATCTGCCTGATCCCGCGGCATCCCTCGCCGGGGTATGAGACGGTGCTTTCCCGCGGACTGCCGCATCCGGCCGAGTAAAGCCGGGGTGAAGGGATTGTAATGCAGGTTGGGCTTTTGCCGCGGCCCGCCTATATTCCGTTGCAGAAATGGAGGCCCCAAATGTTCTTCACCCGCAAATCCGCCGAAATGGTCACGCCTGACAAGGCCCTGCCGGGGCGTCCCGAGCCATTGCCGACCGCCGAGCTGCATTTCCTGTCCGGCATCCCGCTGAAATCCCCAGTGCCTGCGGGGATGGAAGAGGCGATGTTTGGCATGGGTTGTTTCTGGGGGGTAGAGCGCAAGTTCTGGCAGGTGCCCGGGGTCTGGCTGACCATGGTCGGTTATGCGGCTGGGTTTACGCCGAACCCGACCTACAAGGAAACCTGCACACAACTGACTGGCCATAACGAGGTCGTGCGGGTGATCTTTGATCCTGCCGTCGTCAGTTATGAGGGCCTGCTGAAACTGTTCTGGGAAGGCCATGACCCGACGCAAGGGATGCGGCAGGGCAACGACATGGGGTCGACCTACCGGTCGGGCATCTATACCTGTTCGCCCGAACAGGCGGCGGCGGCAGAGGCGTCGAAGGCGGTTTATGCCGATGCACTGAAAGTGGCCGGGCGGGGGGCGATCACCACGGAAATCCTGCCGGCACCGGTGTTCTACTTTGCCGAGGACTATCACCAGCAATACCTGCAGAAGAACCCTGGTGGCTATTGCGGCATTGGCGGAACCGGGGTGACCTGCCCCATCGGGACCGGCGTGCGGGCCTGAGGGTCTAAAATTTTTCGGCGAAAAATTTTAGACCGCCCCCGGGGCGGCCAACTTGCCCCGATCCGGCGCAGGGCGTAAGGCCCTTGGCCAAAGGAGTGCCTGCCCATGCCCACCTATTCCGCCCTGACGACCTTGCCCGGTGAAGCGCCCGCGCAAGCTCTTGCCGCCGCGATGGAGCGGATGACACCCGAACCGATCGGCGTCGGTGTCTTCGAGATCGAGGACGATTCTGGCCTGTGGGAGGTTGGAGGTTATTTTCTGGAAGCGCCGGACGCGGTGATGCTGGAAGTGCTGGCCATGGCCTTCGGGGCCAAGGCCTTTGCCTTGTCGGAAATCCCCGAAATCGACTGGGTCGCCAAGGTACGCCGCGAACTGGCCCCGGTCGAGGCAGGCCGGTTCTTCGTCTTCGGCAGCCATGACGCCGACAAGGTGCCGGCCGGTGCCGACCGCGTGCCCTTGCAGATCGAGGCGACGGTGGCTTTCGGGACAGGCCACCACGGCACGACTTTGGGCTGCCTGAAAGCCTTTGACCGGCTGCTGACCGAGGGTTGGCGCCCCGCCAAGGTCGCCGACATCGGCTGCGGCACAGCGGTTCTGGCGATGGCGGCGGCAGCGACGTTGCCGGATGCGCTGGTCATTGCCAGCGACATCGACCGGGTGGCGGTGGATGTGGCCGTGGCGAACGTTGCGATCAACGCGTTGCAGGGCCGGGTTGAGTGTCTGGAGGCCGCAGGCCTGGATCACCGGCGGATCAAGGCAGCGGGACCCTATGATCTGGTCTTTGCCAACATCCTGAAGGGCCCGCTGATTGAACTTGCCCCGGGAATCTCGGCACAGCTGGCAACCGGGGGGCGAGCGATTCTCTCAGGTTTGCTCGCGGTGCAGGCGGAGGCGGTGACGGCTGCCTATGTCGACGCCGGGCTTTGTATTGAAAGCCGGGACGATATTGGCGAATGGTCCACGCTTGTCCTGCAAAAGGTATGAAATCGTCAACAATCCTTGACTTTGCGGCCTGAACGGGTCCTCATGATGACAAGTGCCGCAATTCGGCCATAAGGATTCGGCACTTTCTGGTTTCAGGGCCGCTACTCCGGGTGACATTATGTGGGTTGATCCGAATCTGAACGATTTCTACACCCGCGTATCGCGGATCGAGAAATCTCATTCCAAGGGCTATGGCTTTGAGGCGACCGGGACGGTGGGCCGCAAGGTAAAGTCCAGCACGTTTAGCCGGACTGCGAAAATCCTGAAGCCTCTGGCAATAGGTTTGGCTCTCGCGGTCGCGCTTAAAGGCACGATTCATTACTATGTCGGTGCGCAGACTTATGAAAGCCGCGTGAGTGCGCTGGCGGCGGGGGAAGGGTTTGATCCGGTCGGTGCGTGGATGATGCACGCTGATCCGATCACGCTTTGGGTGTCGGCGCAGCTGCAGGTTCTTGGGCCGCGCTGATCCTGGCAGAACTGTCAGAGTCCGGGAAAAATGCAAAAGGGCCGCACGATCAGGTGCGGCCCTTGTCATTTGCGCCCATGGGTCAATTCCCTTGGGCTTTCGGTCTTAGCGACCGATAACCTCGATGTCACCGCGGCAAAGGCCGATATCGTCAAGCTCGCGGTCCGACAGCTTGGACAGGGCATTGCGGGTGGCGCGCGCATCATTCCACGCGGCAAACATCGCGACGACGTTCGACACAACATTGATGGCACGGTAGGTGGTGATGGCGCCGAAGGGCGCCGGGCGGGTCGTCTCGACAGCGGCCATGGCTTTCATCCTTGTTTTCATATTGCACAAATTGGAGGCTTGTTCCTCCATGACAGCCAAATAGTCTTGCTGCAGGTGCAAAGCAAGTCAGGGCCAAGCAAGGCCGTCATGCAGCTATTGCATGACTGATGACACATTTTCATCATCTTTATCAGCGCGTTCCCCGTATGGCAGCGGCGCGCGTCGTATTTCTGCGCCAGTCGGTCGGTTTCTGCAAGTGCAAAGTGAGGGGTCCGTTTGGCGATGGGTTACGGAAAGCCATTGGCGGATGTTCGCTTTTCGTGCTAATTCACGCCAAAGAGCAGAAACAGGGGCCGGCATGCGCGTCATCGGCATTGATCCGGGGTTGCGAAACCTTGGCTGGGGGGTGATCGACGTGGCCGGGTCGCGCCTGACCCATGTCGCGAACGGCATCTGTCACTCTGACGCGGCGGACGGCGATCTGGCGCTGCGGCTGTTGTCCTTGCACATCCAACTGACCGAGGTTCTGCAGCTTTGGCAACCCGAAGCCGCGGCGGTGGAACATACCTTTGTCAACAAGGACGCAGTGGCGACACTGAAGCTGGGTCAGGCGCGGGGAATTGCGCTCTTGGTCCCGGCGCAGTTCGGTCTCGCGGTCGGGGAATACGCGCCGAATGCGGTGAAAAAGACCGTAGTGGGCGTGGGCCATGCGGCCAAGGTTCAGGTCGATCACATGGTCAAGCTGCACCTGCCAGGGGTGAAGATCACCGGGGCCGATGCAGCGGATGCGCTGGCAATCGCGATCTGCCATGCGCATCATCTGCAAAGTGCCGGCCGGTTGCAGGCCGCGTTGAGGGCGGCAGGATGATTGGCAAGATCTCGGGGCGGCTGGACTGGCGCGGGCCGGACCATGTGCTGATCGACGTGCGCGGCGTGGGCTATATCGTCCATGTCAACGACCGCACGCTGGCCGGGATGCCGGGTCTGGGTGAGGCGGTCAGCCTTTATACCGAACTTCTGGTGCGTGAGGACCTGCTGCAGCTTTTCGGCTTTCCGACCATGCTGGAAAAGGAATGGCACAGGCTTTTGACGACGGTTCAAGGGGTTGGGGCCAAGGCGGCGATGGCGATCCTTGGGACTTTGGGGGCCGAAGGGGCGGCACGGGCGATCACGCTTGGCGATGCGCGCAGCGTTCAGGCGGCCCCCGGCGTCGGGCCGAAACTGGCGCAGCGGATCATACTTGAGCTGAAGTCCAAGGCTCCGGCGGTGATGGCGGCAGGCGTGGGACTTTCCGTGAAAGCCGAGGCAGAGGATCTGGTGATCGAACCCCTGCCCGCACCGAAAAAGCCCGTTAGGGCTGATGAGGGGGCCGCAAGACGGGCTGGGGCCACGGCGGACGCCCTGTCGGCGCTGGTGAACCTTGGCTACGGGCAATCTGACGCCGCGCAAGCCGTGGCAACCGTGGCAGGGGACCAGCCGGAGGCGGATACAGCCGCGCTGATCCGCGCGGCGCTGAAGCTGCTGGCACCGAGGTAGGGGATGGAGTTCAAGGCGCTTCTGACCATGTCCGGCCTTGATCCGCGCGATGTCGCGGTGATGTTTCATACTCCGGTGCAGGCGTATGAAAAGGATGCCCTTATGGCGTTGGTGGACGACTATCCGGACCTGTTCGAAGCCTATCAGGACAATCACCCTTCCGGACCGGAAGCAACGCTGAAACGCCGCAAACTTGCCGCCAGCTTTGTGGTGGGAACCAACAGTGAGGCCTACTTTGTCGGGATGTACCGAATAGCTGGCTGGCGCGACCCTACCGCTACCGAGCTAGATGCCGACCCACGTCACAGGGCCGTCAACGAGCGCTACCGAGGCAGAAGCTTTTCTCAACTCGCGGCAGAGTCTGGTCGCGACGGTCGCGCCGTGTTCGATCTTGTACCCTTGCCCGAGCTTTCAGACCTGAAGGGTAGGTTGATCGTCCAGCGCACGGCGGGCCGCGCCTACATGCGGCTTGCCGAGAACACCGATTTGAAAGTTCTGGAGATCAAACGGGACCCGCGCTTTTCGCCGCCGCCGCCGGACTGGCGGGACTTCGTGGTGTCGACCGAAGACCTGCGCGTGCTGCCGCGTGACCACGCAGCCAGACTGGCGGGCTGGCGTGGTGTTTACCTGATCACCGATGAGAAGGATGGCGCGCGGTATGTTGGGTCGGCTTTTGGGGCCGAGAACCTGCTTGGCCGCTGGCGCGCGCATGTCGCGAACGAGAAGGGTGTGACGGTCGAGCTTGGGCAAAGGGACACCTCTTCGTTCCGGTTTTCCATTCTGCAGCTTTTGCTGCATGATGCGGACCCGGGCGATGTGCAGGCGCATGAAGCCAACTGGAAACTGCGGCTGCATACCCGCTCATGGGGGCTGAACAAGAATTGACCTCTGACCCCACCCTGCGCCCCGACCGGCTGCCCGAGGATACCGACCGTGCCCTGCGCCCGCAGATGCTGGCCGAATTCATCGGGCAGGCGGATGCGCGGGCGAACCTTGCGGTGTTCATTGAATCCGCCCGGATGCGGGGCGAGGCGATGGATCATACGCTGTTTCATGGCCCTCCGGGGTTGGGCAAGACCACGCTGGCGCAGATCATGGCGCGGGAGTTGGGAGTGGGGTTCCGGATGACCTCGGGTCCCGTTCTGGCGAAACCCGGCGATCTGGCGGCGATCCTGACCAATCTGGAACCGCGCGATGTGCTGTTCATCGACGAAATTCACCGGCTGTCGCCCATCGTGGAAGAGGTGCTGTATCCGGCACTGGAGGATTTCGCGCTGGACCTTGTCATCGGCGAGGGGCCAGCGGCGCGGACGGTGCGGATTGATTTGCAGCCGTTTACTCTGGTCGGGGCGACGACACGGCTGGGGTTGTTGACGACCCCCTTGCGCGACCGGTTCGGGATTCCGACGCGGTTGGAGTTCTATTCCGAGGCGGAGCTGTTCGAGATCGTCACAAGGGGTGCACGGCTGATGGGGGTGCAGGCGGAACCTGAGGGCTGCCGCGAGATTGCCCGCCGGGCGCGGGGCACGCCACGCATCGCGGGGCGGCTGTTGCGGCGGGTGGTGGATTTCGCGCTGGTCGAGGAGGGCGGCCGGATCAGCCGCACCTTGGCCGACCGGGCGCTGACGCGGCTGGGGGTCGATCATCTGGGGCTGGACGGGGCCGACCGGCGCTATCTGATCCTTCTGGCCGAGAATTATGGCGGTGGGCCGGTGGGCGTGGAGACCATCGCGGCGGCTTTAAGTGAGCCGAGGGATGCCATCGAGGAAGTGATCGAGCCGTACCTTTTGCAGCAGGGCCTGATCCTGCGCACCCCGCGCGGGCGGATGCTGGGGGCCAAGGCCTGGCGGCATCTGGGGCTGGAGGCGCCGAAAGCTCCGGGTCAGTCGGACCTGTTCGACGCCAAGTAAAATGAGCGGCTTGCGCCGCAAGCCTTTTGTCTCGCCGGTTGTGCGCGAAGGGCGCACAACCGGCTCGGGCGCGCGCTCCGCGCGGGAGTATTTGTGAAAAGAGCAATGGGCGCGGGGTTGTTTTCCGCCGCATTGGAATGGTAGCGCCAAAGCCTGATGGCGAAGGAGCGACGCATGGGACCGGGCGAGATCGAGGCCTATTTCACCCGGATCGACGGGTCTTACCTGTTCGCCCGTTGGGGTCGGCCGATCGTGCCGGTGGTCTTTGGCGTCGCGGACGAAAGCCTGCCTGCGATCAAGGGCGCGATCGAGGCGGTGGTGACGCTGGCAGGCCACAAGATGGCCGAGCTTGACACGGATACCGGCGCGAACCTGATGATGTTCTGTTGCCGTGACTGGGAGGAGCTGCTTGAGGTTCCGAACCTTGACCGGCTGGTGCCGGACCTGCCCGGGCTTATATTGCGGCTGGTTGCGGCGGGCGCAAACCAGTATCGCAGCTTTCGCTTTGACCCGGACGGGGCGATCCGGGCGGCGTTTGTCTTTCTGCGGATGGACGCGCATCTTGCCGCTGCTTCGGCTGAAGCGCTGGTGTTGACGCAGGCGGCGCAGGTGATCCTGCTGTGGTCGGACCGGGCCTTTGCCGGATCATCGCCGTTGGCCCGGATCGGTGAAGCGGTAGTCCTGCGCCCGGAAATTGCAGCGGTGATCCGGGCGGGGTATGATCCGGTCCTGCCCGCCGTGGCGCGCGATCCGTCGCATGCCCTGCGGCTGGCGGCGCGGCTTGCCAACCTGGGGCAGGCTTTCTAGGGTCGGACGAAAAGGACCACTCCCGTGCCGCATCTGTTTTCAACCCGCGTCTACTATGAAGACACCGACCTGGCCGGAATCGTCTATTACGCCAATTATCTCAAGTTCATCGAACGCGCGCGCAGCGAGTGGGTCGCGTCACTGGGGATTGACCAGATGGCGCTGCGGGCGTCGCAGGGTGTGGTCTTTGCGGTGCGCCGGGTCGAGGCCGATTTTCTGCGACCGGCAAGGTTCGGCGATGATCTTGTGGTCGAGACCAGCCTGCAAACGGCAGGGGGCGCCCGGCTGGTGCTGGAGCAGGCGATCACGCGCGGGGGCGAGCGGCTGTTCGTCGCCGTGGTCACGCTGGTTTGTCTGACCGACGACGGGAATGCGGCGCGGATACCGGCTGACCTTCGGGCGCGGCTGGCGGGGCCATTGCACTGATCCCTACCCCCTGCTGCTGGTGCCCGGCGCGATGCCTCCGGTGGGAGTATTTTCGCCAAGAGGAAGCTGCAGGGCGGTTTTGGGCCAGGGCGGGTCGATGACATCTTCCGTCGTCCAATGGCGAATCCTCGCCGCCCACAGAGTTGTGTTGGCATTCCCCCTGCAATCTTGATAGAATCAGCGCTAACGGAGCCGAATAACGGCCCGACCATAAAGAGCAGGCGCAATGGAAACGGATACCCTCGCACTGGCGCAGGAGATTGATTTCTCCATGTTCGCCCTTTTCGCACGCGCGACGCTGACGGTGAAGATCGTCATGCTGATGCTGATGATCATGTCCTTCTGGAGTTGGGCGATCATCATTCAAAAGCACATCATGTTCCGCAAGGCGCGGGCCGAAGCGACGGTGTTCGACCGCGCCTTCTGGTCGGGTGAGCCTTTGGACGAGCTGTTCGAAAAGATCGGCGGCGAACCGCAGGGTCAGTCGGAAAAGATCTTTGCCGCTGGCATGCTGGAGTGGCGGCGCAGCCACAAGCAGGACGGCGGGCTGATCGCGGGTGCGCAGGCGCGGATCGACCGGGCGATGAACGTGGCGATCAGCCGCGAAAGCGAGATTCTGAACCGGGGGCTAAGCTTTCTGGCGACCACGGGGTCAACCGCGACCTTCATCGGGTTGTTCGGCACGGTCTGGGGCATCAAGCACAGCTTTGAACAGATTGCGATCAGCCAGAACACCAGTTTGGCCGTCGTTGCCCCCGGCATCGCCGAGGCGCTGCTGGCCACCGGGGTCGGCCTGATCGCGGCCATTCCGGCGGCAGTTGCCTACAACAAGCTGAACGCCGACATCGACCGCATCCTGGGCGGTTATGACAGTTTTGCCGACGAATTTGCGACCATCCTGTCGCGCCAGTTGGATACCTGAGCCATGGGCGTCGGGGCAGCAAAGTCTGGCGGCAGCGGTGGGCGTGGTCGCCGGCGCGGGGGTCGGTCCGCCGCGATGAGCGAGATCAACATCACGCCGATGGTCGATGTGATGCTGGTCTTGCTGATCATCTTCATGGTGGCAGCACCGATGCTGACGGTGGGTGTCGATGTGAACCTGCCAAAGACCGCAGCCGCAGCCCTGCCGACCGAACAAGAGGAACCGCTGACGGTTTCCATCATGGCGGATGGCCGCCTGGCGATCCAGACCACCGAAGTTGCGGATGGCGAGTTGATCACCAAGCTGCAGGCCATTGCCGCCGAGCGCACGTCGAAGACGATTTTCCTGCGGGCCGACGGGTCGGTGCCTTATGACCGGGTGGCTCAGGTGATGGGCGCGCTGAGTGCGGGCGGCTTTGACGAGGTCGGCTTTGTGCATGATTCCAATGGTCCCGCTTTTGGCGCGGGCCAAGAGACCGGCGGCTGAGGCGCTCATGCAGACCGGCACGATCTTTTCCGGGATCGGACATGCGGGGCTGGTCCTGTGGGTCCTGGCCGGGGATTGGCTGTTTCCGCCAACCCCTGCGCCGGAACTGATCACCACGTCCTTTTCGGTGATCTCAAGCGACGAATTTGCCGAAATGCAGGCCGCGGCGGCAGTCCCGTCCGAGGAGAACACGCCGGAAGAACCGGCCGTGGTCGAGGAGCCTGTGGCCGAGGAACCGCCTCCGGTCGAAGAGCCGGTGGTCGAGCCGCCTTTGGTTGAAGAACCGCCGCCGGTCGAGGAACCCCCCGCCGAAGTGATCGAGCCTCCACCGCCGCTGGAGGTGGTTGAGGAAGTCGTGCCCGATGCACCGCCGCCAAGCGACTTGCCGCAGGCCGATACCGAACAGGTGCTGGACTCTGCGTCGACCGAGATCAATCCAACGCCCGAGGCCGAAGACATCATCGCCCCCGAACCGGTCGAGGTGGAACCTGAGTTGGCAACCTCGGACACGCCGACGCCTGCGGTCAGCGATGAGGTGACCGAAGCGCCGGTGGTCGAGGAAACCCCGACCGAGGCGACCACGCCCGAAGACACCGCGCCGACGTTGGCCACCGAAGAAACGGTCGTGCAGGACGAAGAGACCGGGATGAAGACCTCGCTGCGGCCAAGGTCGCGGCCTGCCGCCGTGGAACCGCCGCCCGAGCCTGACCCGGCAAGTGCCGAGCCTGTGGTTGAACCGGTCGAGGACCCGCCCGAGGACCCGCCGGAAGATGCACCAGCCGAACAGCCAGTCGATGATCAGGCGACCGAGGATGCGATCAACGATCTTCTGGGCGAGGCGGTCGACGAGCCGGTGGCCGAAACCGCTGCCGAATCGGGTGGGCAGGACCTGCCCCAGGGTCCGCCGATGTCGGGTGGCGAAAAGGATTCGGTCCGCAGCGCCATCAACCGCTGCTGGAGCGTCGGCAGCCTGTCGACAGCGGCAACGCGGGTCCGGCTGGTCCTGCGGGTCGAGATGTCGCCGGACGGCAGGCCCTTGTCGGTCGAGATGTCGGAATTCACCAATGGCGACGAGGCGGCGGCCAATCAGGCCTTTCAATATGCCAAACGGGCGGTGATGCGCTCGGTCGATGGCTGCTCGGGCGGGGCGGGCTTGACACTGGACCCCGCAAAATATGGTGAATGGAGCGTGATGAACCTGACGTTCGATGGGTCTCAGGTGCTATTGCGGTGACTGAAGTGAAGGTGGGAACGATGGCTTTGCCGGGAGAAACAACAATGAAAAGACTGGCCCGACTGCTGGCGCTTGCGATGTGGGGGGCGGTGGCTGTGGTCACGCCTGCCAGTGCCGAGCTGAACCTGATCCTTGACGGACCCACGGTCGAGCCGATGCCGATCGCGGTGGCCCCCTTTGTCGATGAAGGCGGGGCTGGCGACTATGCGCAGGAAATCGGGCGGGTGGTGGTTGCCGATCTGGTCGGGACGGGCCTGTTCTACGAGATTGCACCCGAAGCCCATATCAGCCGGGTCACCGCCTTTGACGCGCCGATTGCCTTTGCCGACTGGAAGGCGATCAACGCGCAGGCGCTGGTCGTGGGGGCGGTGACGGTGTCGGGCGACCAGATCACGGTCAAGTTCCGGGCCTTTGACGTGTTTTCCGAAGTGCAGGTTGACGGCGCTGCATTGCAGTTTGCCGGCACCACGGACGGCTGGCGGCGGATGGCGCACAAGGTTGCCGATGTGATCTATTCCAAGATCACCGGCGAAAGCGGCTATTTCGACAGCCGGGTGGTGTTCGTCGCCGAATCCGGGCCAAAGAACGAACGGCTGAAACGGCTGGCGGTGATGGATTATGACGGGGCCAATGTGGCTTACCTTACGGATTCCAGCGCGCTTGTGACCTCGCCGCGATTCTCGCCAGCGGGGGATCGCATCCTCTATACCAGCTATGAAACCGGATTTCCGCGGGTCACACTTCTTGACGTGAACTCGCTGGAACGGCGCACCTTGCAGGAACAACCGGGCACGATGAGCTTTTCGCCGCGCTTTTCGCCAGATGGAAACCGGGTCGTCTTCAGCCTCGAGCAAGGCGGAAACAGCGACATCTATCTGCTGGACCTCGAGTCGGGTGCGCTGAACCAGCTGACAAATTCGCCAGCGATCGAGACTGCGCCCAGCTTCAGCCCGGACGGCAGCCAGATCACCTTCGAAAGCGACCGAACGGGTGAGCAGCAGGTCTATGTGATGCCCGCAAGCGGCGGGGAAGGCACGCGGATTTCGGGCGGCGAGGGGCGCTATGGCACCCCGGTCTGGAGCCCGCGCGGCGATTACATCGCTTTCACCAAGCAGAACGCAGGCCGATTTCACATCGGGGTGATGCGGACAGACGGCAGCGAGGAACGCCTCTTGACCGCCAGTTTCCTGGACGAAGGTCCGACCTGGGCACCGAACGGGCGGGTCTTGATGTTCACCCGCGAAACCAGCGGTGCGGGCGGGCAGACCAGCCTGTGGTCGGTCGACATCACCGGGAGGAACCTCAAGCAGATCCCGACCGATGGTCCGGCCACGGATCCGGCCTGGTCGCCGCTTTTGCCCTGAATTGTAACGCGACCCCGGATTCACACGGGGTCGCAAAGCTGCTACTATCCCTTGCAATCAAGCCAATAAGAAGGATGAACCCATGACCCTCGCCGTAAAGTCGCTGCTTTTCATCGCCGTTCTGGGCCTTGCCGCCTGCAATAACCCTGATCGCTATGGTGCCGGTGGTGCGGGCGGGGACGGTGGCGCAGGCGGGATCGACACCACGGGGCTGGGTGATCCGTCCAACCCGACGTCGATTGCCTATTTCAACCAGACGGTCGGTGACCGGGTGCTGTTCGCGGTCGATCAGGCCACCCTTACGCCAGAAGGCCGGGCGGTGCTGACCCGGCAGGCGCAGTGGCTGAACCAGAACCCGGGCTATGCCGCGATCATCGAGGGCCATGCCGACGAACAAGGCACTGCGGAATACAACCAGAGCCTGGGAGCGAAACGTGCGGCGGCCGCACTGAACTTTCTGATCAGCCAAGGCGTTGCGGCCAACCGGATGAGGCCGATTTCCTATGGCAAGCTGAGGCCGATTGAGGTCTGTTCCGAAGAGGCCTGCTATGCCCAGAACCGTCGCGTCGTGACGGTTCTGGCGGCCGGCGCCGGGGTCTGACGCGATGCGGCAGCTTGGCCTTGTGCTTGTCCTGTGCCTGCTTCCGGGTCTGAGCCTTGCTCAGGACCGGGCGCAGACCCTTGCTGACATCCGCACCGAACTTGCCGCCCTGGCGGCCGAGTTCAACGCGCTGAAGGCCGAGCTTGTCAGCTCTGGTGCCGCCTTGAATGGCAGCGCCGGGGGGGATGCGCTGACACGGATGGACACGATCGAGGCCGAGCTGGCCCGCCTGACCTCCCGCACCGAGGAGGTGGAACTGAAGCTGAACCGCGTGGTTGCCGATGGCACCAACCGGATCGGCGATCTGGAATACCGCTTGTGCGAAGTGACCGAAGGCTGTGATCTTGCCACGCTTGGCGCGACGTCCGTTCTGGGCGGCGATGCTGGTGGCGACGTGATCGCGACCGATCCGCTGCTGGATCCGGCCGCTGGCGACACGGGCGTCCCGGAACTTGCCATGAGCGAACAGGCAGACTTTGACCGGGCCAAGGAGGTGCTCGCCACCGGTGACTTTCCCGGTGCTGCATCGCTCTTTGCGACCTATGCCCAATCCTATCCTGGCGGACCGCTGATTCCCGAGGCGCATTTCCTGCGGGGTCAGGCGTTGACCTCGATGGGCGACACGTCGAACGCGGCGCGGGCCTATCTGGATGCGTTTTCTGCCGCCCCCGAAGGGCCGTTCGCCCCCGAGGCGCTGTTGAAACTGGGCGAAGGGCTGGCCGCGTTGGGTCAGGTCCCCGAGGCCTGCGTAACACTGGGTGAGGTCGGCATCCGCTATCCCGGCCACATGGCCGCGACGCAAGCCACGGTGGCCATGCAGGGGCTGGGGTGCCAGTAGGCGACACGGCGACGCTGGCGGAGGCCCGCCTTTTCGCCCCCGTTAAAGCGGCGCTTCGCGACGCCCCGGCACAAAAGCTGGGGCTGGCCGTCTCTGGTGGCAGCGATTCAATGGCCATGCTGCAATTGTTCGCACGGGAGGGCTGGCAGGTTCAGGTCGCCACCGTCGATCACCGGCTGCGCCCTGAAGCGGCAGAAGAAGCGGTCTTTGTTGCCGGGGTCTGCAGCACCCTTGGCGTCCCGCATACCACGTTGGTCTGGGATCACGGCGCGGTGCAGGGCAACCTGATGCAAGCCGCAAGCGTCGCGCGGTATCGTCTGTTGGCGGATTGGGCCAAGGCCAATGACATCGCACAGGTAGCGCTGGCCCATACCGCCGACGATCAGGCCGAGACGTTCCTGATGGGTCTCTCACGCGCGGCGGGTCTGGACGGGTTGACCGGTATGCGGCCCAGTTTCGACCGTGACGGCGTGACCTTTACCCGCCCGTTCCTGTCAGCCAACCGCGCCGATCTGCGCAGCTTCCTACAGCGCCGGGGGCTGGCATGGGTCGATGATCCGACCAACGACAACGACGCCTATGCCCGGACCCGCGCCCGGCGCGCGTTGCAGCGGTTGAAACCGCTGGGGGTCACGGTCGACCGGCTGGCCACGGTCATCCGCAATCTGGCGCAGGCACAGGGCGCGTTGTCGGACGCGGTGGACCGCGCGGGCCGCGATACGGTAAGTATGGTTGCGGGCGCGCTTGTCTTCCCGCAAGCGGCCTTCGTCGCACATGGGGCCGAGGTCACGCGTCTGCTGCTGCAGTCCATGCTGGGCTGGATGGCAGGTGTAACCCACTCCCCGCGCGCCGACAGCATTGCGAACCTTATCCGTGCGATTGTCGAAGGCCGCGATGCCACGCTTGCCGGCTGCCGGTTCCGGCATCGCAACGGCAGCTATACCATGACGCGTGAGGCGCGGGCGGTGGGCGGGGCGGTCGCGCCGGATGCCCTGTGGGACGGGCGCTGGCGCGTCACCGGGCCAGCCCCTGCCGGTGCAAGTCTAGCCGCGCTTGGGGCCGAGGGCCTGCGCGCCTTGCCCGACTGGCGCGTGACCGGTCTGCCACGAGACGTGCTGATGGTTACCCCGGCAATCTGGCAGGGCGATACGCTGGTTGCGGCCCCCTTGGCAGCACCACAACCGGGGTGGACTGCGACACTTGACCCGTCATTGCCCCTTTTCGGACTATAGCGGTTTGCCTTCAATCTGAATCAGATTGAAGGCAAACCAAGACATCCAATCGGCCGGGAATGTTGCGCTTCGCATTTGAACCGGTTCACCGGTTCAAATGCAAAACGCTTTATCGCATTGAACCCGGCCGCCAAACGCTTATCTTGGGACAGAAGGCCGCCGCCCTGACCGGGCTTGCGGATCAAACAGGAGATGCCTTGTGGGCAATGCGCGCAATATCGCTTTCTGGGTCGTGCTGCTGATCCTTCTGATGGCTCTGTTCCAGCTGTTTTCCGGCGGACAGACCACGATGGCGTCACAGACGCTCAGCTATTCCGAGTTCAAGCAACGGGTGGACGCCGGTTCGGTGTCCGCCGTGACGCTGGACGGGGAACAACTGATCATCAAGACCAGTGACGGGGCTACCTTCGTTGCCATCAAGCCCCCCGGCGACACAGTCACCGAAAACCTGACCAATGACCTGATTGCCAAGGGGATCAAGGTTCAGGCCGAACCGCAGGCACAATCTGGGATCATGTCGGTGCTGATGACCTTCCTGCCGTTCCTTTTGCTGATTGGCGTCTGGATCTTCTTCATGAACCGGATGCAGGGCGGCGGCAAAGGCGGGGCGATGGGCTTTGGCAAGTCGCGCGCCAAACTCTTGACCGAAAAGCAGGGCCGGGTCACCTTTGACGACGTGGCAGGCATCGACGAGGCCAAGGAAGAGCTTGAGGAAATCGTCGAATTCCTGCGCAACCCGCAGAAATTCAGCCGTCTGGGCGGCAAGATCCCCAAGGGCGCGCTGCTGGTCGGCCCTCCGGGCACGGGTAAAACCTTGTTGGCCCGCGCGATTGCGGGTGAGGCGGGGGTGCCGTTCTTCACCATCAGCGGCTCGGATTTCGTGGAGATGTTCGTCGGTGTCGGTGCAAGCCGGGTCCGCGACATGTTCGAGCAGGCCAAGAAGAACGCGCCCTGCATCGTGTTCATCGACGAGATTGACGCGGTCGGCCGGGCGCGTGGCGTCGGCATGGGCGGCGGCAATGACGAACGCGAACAGACGCTGAACCAGCTTCTGGTCGAGATGGACGGGTTCGAGGCGAACGAAGGTGTGATCATCATTGCTGCCACCAACCGCAAGGATGTGCTGGACCCTGCTCTGTTGCGTCCCGGCCGGTTTGACCGCCAGATCACTGTCGGCAATCCCGACATCAAGGGCCGCGAAAAGATTTTGGCCGTGCATTCGCGCAAGGTGCCTTTGGGCCCGGATGTCGATCTGCGCATCATCGCGCGCGGCACACCCGGCTTTTCCGGTGCCGACCTTGCCAACCTGATCAACGAGGCCGCGCTCCTGGCCGCCCGCGTCAACCGCCGCTTTGTCACCATGGACGATGTCGAGAGTGCCAAGGACAAGGTGATGATGGGCCCGGAACGCCGCTCCATGGTCATGTCGCCGGAAGACAAGGAAATGACCGCCTACCACGAGGCTGGTCATGCCATCGTGGGCATGAAGCTGCCGAAATGCGACCCGGTCTACAAGGCCACGATCATGCCGCGCGGCGCTGCCCTTGGCATGGTGATGAGCCTGCCGGAAATGGACCGCCACTCCTGGCACAAGGACCAGATGAAGGACCGCATCGCCATGGGCATGGCCGGCAAGGCGGCCGAGATCAAGAAATGGGGCGAGGATCGGGTTTCCTCGGGTGCCAGCGGCGATATCCAAAGCGTTTCGTCCGTGGCGCGCGCCATGGTCATGCGCTGGGGCATGTCGGAAAAGATCGGCAACATCGACTATTCCGAGGCGCATTCTGGCTATCAGGGTAACACCGGCGGCTTTTCGGTTTCTGCCGACACCAAGCGGATCATCGAGGACGAGGTCAAGGCGATCATCGACGAAGGCTACGAGCGGGCGATGCAGATACTGAACGATCACGAGGATGAATTCGAGCGTCTGGCCAAGGGCTTGCTGGAATACGAGACTCTGACCGGCGACGAGATTCGCAAGGTGCTGGCCGGGGAGCCGCTGGGTGGCCCGGACGATGCCGACAAGCCCGCTTCGGGCGGGGGCACCCCTTCGATTGCCGCCATTCCGAAGACAAGGGCGCGCAAGCCGAAGCCCGGACCGGAACCGGAACCAGCACCGCTGTAAGACCCGAAAGGCCCCGCAATCCGGGGCCTTTCGCTTGTGATGATCTGTCACTAGTCTGCCGACAGGACAGCTTGAGGGCGACAGATGATCACGGCGTTCAGATCGCATGGCAACCGGCTGGAGCGGATGGACCCGATCACCCAGCACCTGCGCGAGGCGTTGTGGATCGACCTTGAAGCCCCGACCCGCGCCGAGGAAGACGCGGTTGAAGCGGCACTGGGCATTGGCATCCCGACGCGTGAAGACATGCAGGAGATTGAGGTCTCATCGCGCATCTACCGCGAGGACGGGGCGCTGTATCTGACCGCGCAGATCGTCGCCAGTCCGGTCGGGCTGGAGATCGAGATTGCCCCCGTGACCTTTGTCGTGCTGCCCGACCGGCTGGTGTCGGTGCATTATCACCATCCCGGGTCGTTCAGCCATTTCGCCGAATGGGCGGCGCGGCATGACACCGCTTTAGCGACCGGAGCCGACGCGCTGCTCGGGTTGCTGGAATCGGTTGTGGACCGGTTGGCCGACATTCTGGAAGGCGAGTCGCGCAAGCTGGACGCGTTGTCCAAGGCGATTTTCGCCGCACACCGCCCCAGCGGCAAAGGCGAAACCCTGGGCGTTGTCCTGCAGCGGATTGGCCGGGCCGAGGATCTGAACGGCAAGATCGGCGAAAGCCTGTCCACCGTGCAGCGGCTGGTCGGTTACCTGAGCGTCACCGCCGAACACCCCGACCTGCAGGTCCTGACCGAGGTGGACCGACCCTTGGCGCGAACCCTGGCGCTGGACATCCGGTCCTTGCGTGATGTTGTCGCGACCCAAGCCGAAAAGACCCGGTTCCTGCTGGACGCGACGCTGGGGGTGATCAACATCCGGCAATCCGACATCATCAAGGTGTTTTCCGTCGTGGCCTTTGTCTTTCTGCCGCCGACCCTGATTGCCAGCATCTACGGGATGAACTTTGATGCGATGCCGGAACTGAAATGGCGCTTTGGCTATCCGCTGGCGATTGGGTTGATGGCAGTCTCGGCAATCGTGCCCTGGATGATCTTTCGCTGGAAGAAATGGCTGTGACGCTGCCCATGCGAATATGGAGACGTGAATGGCCGTGCTGATCCCGACAGATTTCTCTGCCAGGGTGGTCTGGCTGGGGGCCCAGTTCCAGCCGGTCGAGCGGTTGGTGATTCAGTCGGTCCCACTGACCGAGATGGCGCTTAGCTTTGCCGGGTTGGAGGGCGAGGTGCATGGCGGCCTCACACGGGCGTCCTGCAGCCGGGTGACGGCGCAATATCCCAAGGGGACAAAGATCCGGAACGTCCGCCAACTGACCATCGTCAGCGCCGAGGAGATGGCAGCGGTGGCGCAGGCCATGGGACTTGCGTCCTTCGACTACGCCTGGGCCGGGGCCTCGGTCGTGCTGGAGGGGATCCCGGACCTGACCCACCTGCCGCCCAGCAGCCGGTTGCAGGGACCGGACGGGATGACGCTGGTCGTCGACATGCTGAACGAGCCCTGCCAGCAGGTCGACGTGACCATTGCCAAGGCTGGGCATGACGCGGCCAAGGGGTTCCGCGCGGCCGCCAGGGGACGCCGGGGGGTTACCGCCTGGGTCGAGCGTGAGGGTCTGTTGCGGCTAGGCGATGTCTTGCGGCTGCATGTGCCCGACCAGCGGGCCTGGTCGCATCTTGAGCAAGCGCGGGCCTGAGGCGGGTCCCCTGGCTGACCCCGGAGGGTTTCACACCCTCCGGACCTCCGGTGGAGTATTTTTTCCAAGAGGAAGCTAAATTTTAGTCGAATTGTCGGGGTTTCGTGACATTGGGCGGGGTGTCTTGCCTTGAAAGGCCGGGCTGGCGAATTTAGCGGGCTTTAGGTCGGAATCCGGTTCCTATTCGTCCGTTTCCCGCGCTATGACCGCGTCAACCGCAGTTCCGCGCCCCCTGGGAGACAGTCATGGCCTTCAAGACCGATATCGAGATTGCACGCGAAGCCAAGAAGAAGCCGATCATGGAGATCGGGGCCAAGCTGGGCATCCCATCCGAACATCTGCTGCCCTACGGCCACGACAAGGCCAAGGTCAGCCAAGAGTTCATCAAGTCACTGGCAGACCGTCCCGATGGCAAGCTGATCTTGGTCACCGCGATCAACCCGACGCCTGCGGGCGAAGGCAAGACCACGACCACGGTGGGTCTGGGCGACGGTCTGAACCGGATCGGCAAGAAGGCCGTGGTCTGCATCCGCGAGGCCAGCCTTGGCCCGAACTTCGGCATGAAGGGCGGGGCCGCTGGCGGCGGCATGGCTCAGGTCGTCCCGATGGAGGAGATGAACCTTCACTTCACCGGCGACTTCCACGCGATCACATCCGCCCACAACCTGCTGTCGGCGATGATCGACAACCACATCTACTGGGGTAATGAGCTGGCCATCGACGAGCGTCGGATCGTCTGGCGCCGGGTCATGGACATGAACGACCGCGCGCTGCGCGACATCGTGGTCAACCTTGGTGGCGTCTCGAACGGCTTTCCGCGCCAGACCGGGTTTGACATCACGGTTGCCTCGGAAGTCATGGCGATCCTGTGTCTGTCGAACGATCTGGAAGACCTGCAAAAGCGTTTGGGTGACATCGTCGTCGCCTATACCCGCGAGAAGAAAGCAATCTACGCCCGCGACATCAAGGCCGATGGCGCAATGACCGTTCTGCTGAAAGACGCGATGCAGCCGAATATCGTACAAACGCTGGAGAACAACCCGGCCTTCGTGCATGGCGGTCCGTTTGCCAACATCGCCCACGGCTGCAACTCGGTCATTGCCACCAAGACCGCGCTCAAGCTGGGTGAATATGTCGTCACCGAAGCCGGTTTCGGGGCTGACCTGGGCGCGGAAAAGTTCTTCGACATCAAGTGCCGCAAGGCCGGGTTGAAGCCCTCGGCTGCAGTGATCGTCGCCACGGTGCGCGCGATGAAGATGAACGGCGGCGTGGCGAAGGCCGACCTTGGGGCCGAGAATGTCGATGCGGTCAAAAAGGGCTGTCCGAACCTTGGCCGCCACATCGGCAACGTCAAAGGCTTTGGCGTGCCGGTGGTGGTCGCGATCAACCACTTCTTCAGCGACACCGATGCCGAGATTGCTGCCGTTAAGGCCTATGTCGCCGAGCAGGGGGCCGAGGCTATCCTGTGCAAGCATTGGGCGCATGGCTCGGCCGGGATCGAGGAACTGGCCCACAAGGTCGTGCAGTTGGCGGAATCGGGCGGGGCGAACTTTGCGCCGATCTATCCCGACGACATGCCGCTGTTCCAGAAGCTGGAGACCATCGCCAAGCGCATCTACCACGCTGACGGGGTGATTGCCGACAAGTCGATCCGTGACCAGCTGAAAACCTGGGAAGCGGCCGGTTACGGCCATCTGCCGATCTGCGTGGCGAAGACTCAGTACAGCTTTACCACCGATCCGACCGTGCGCGGCGCGCCGACGGGCCATTCGGTGCCGGTCCGCGAAGTGCGGCTTTCGGCGGGAGCGGGCTTTGTTGTCGCGATCTGCGGTGAGATCATGACCATGCCGGGCCTGCCCAAGGTGCCGTCGGCCGAAGTGATCCGGCTGAACGACGAAGGCCAGGTCGAAGGCCTGTTCTAAGGCTTTCTGCGCGCGGCTTGGTGACTTGGTAAGGAATGATGCGATGACGGCTAAGGTAATCGATGGCAAGGCCTTTGCGGCCAAGGTCCGGGCGCAGGTTGCGACCCATGTGGCGCGGCTAAAGGACGAGACTGGCATTCAGCCGGGGCTTGCGGTGGTTCTGGTCGGCGAAGACCCGGCAAGCCAAGTCTACGTGCGCAACAAGCATGCGTCGACCATCGAGGTCGGAATGGCATCATTCGAACATCGGCTTTCCCCGGAGACGGGGGAGGCTGACTTGCTGGCCTTGATCGACAATCTGAACGCGGACCCGAAAGTGCATGGCATTCTGGTGCAGTTGCCGCTGCCGGGGCATCTGAATTCGGAGCTGGTGATCAACCGGATCGACCCGGCCAAGGACGTGGACGGTTTTCACATTTCGAACGTTGGCCTTCTGGGCACCGGGCAGAAGTCAATGGTGCCCTGCACTCCGCTTGGGTGCCTGATGATGCTGCGGGATCATCACGGCAAGCTTGCCGGACTGAACGCCGTTGTGGTCGGGCGGTCGAACATCGTCGGCAAGCCGATGGCGCAGCTGCTGCTGGGCGACAGCTGCACGGTGACGATTGCACATTCGCGGACGAAGGACTTGGCCGAGGTCTGCAAGCGCGCCGACATTCTGGTGGCAGCGGTCGGTCGGCCCGAGATGATCACCGGCGACATGGTGCGCCCGGGGGCGACAGTGATCGACGTTGGCATCAACCGCATCGAGCGGGACGGCAAAGTCAAGCTGGTGGGTGATGTGCATTATGAAAGTGCGGCGGCGGTTGCCGGGGCGATCACTCCGGTTCCGGGCGGCGTCGGGCCGATGACCATCGCCTGTCTTTTGGCGAATACTCTAACGGCTTGCTGCCGGGCCAATGGGCTGGCAGAGCCAGAAGGTTTGACGGCATGAGCGCGGTCTAAGAATTTTCGACGAAAATTCTTAGACTATCGTGGCATTGGAATGGCCAAGGCGCGCGTGCCGGTCAGGATGGCCAGCGCGTCTCTTGCCATGATCGTGGTCAGCGCCGGGTCATTTGACCAAAGCCCTCCGGTATAGGTGCCGTAGGCGGGCATCATCAGCCGCGCGGCATCGGCGAGGAAACAGGGCCTGGACTGGCCGGCAAGGCGGGCCTTCGGGTGGAAATGGCCCGATATCTCGGCGCTTTGCCCCGGCTCGGCGATGTGGCGGAAAGTGAAGGGGCGGACCGTCAGTTCGACCCGGTGGCTGCCGCCGATGTCGATCGGCCCCGGGTCATGATTGCCGGTGATCCAGGTCCAGTCGCGCCCGGCCATAAGGCGGGTCAGCCAAAGGCGGGACGCGTCGTCGATGCTGCCTGCTGCCGCCAGATCGTCAAAGCTGTCGCCAAGACAGATGACAGTTGCAGCCCCCGTCGTTTCAAGATCGCGGTCGAATTTCTCCAGCGTCGCCTGCGTCTCGTAGGGGGGCAACAATGTGCCGCCGCGCCGGGCGAGGCGTTCGGATTTGCCCAGGTGCAAGTCCGAGACGACGATGACCTGCCGCGCAGGCCAGAAAAGCGCGCCCGTGGCCCGAAGGTGCAGCGTTTCGCCGTGGAAAAAAAGCGCGTGGTGCATGGGGGCTTGTGTGCCCCGGCGGCGGGGATGCTGCAAGGGGGGCGCTCCGCGGGGAGTATTTATGAAAAGAGCAATGGCTTAAGTGAGGCCCGCGGCTTCCATCAGGTTCCGGGCTTCGGACGAGGCAAGACGGTCGCGGCCTTCACCTTGAACCGGAATGCGGCCGGGCTCAAAAAACAGGGGGGCCGCAAGGGGGGTGACGCGGGGCAAGCGGACAAGGTTGATGTTTGCGCCGACGCGGTGGATCAGGGCTTCGATCCGGGAAAAGTCGATCAGGCCGCGCAGGGCCTCTTCGCGGGTGATCTGCAAGAGGAGGTGGTCCGGATCATAGCGGCGCAGCGTGTCGTAGAGGATGTCGGAGGAGAAGGTCGCCTGCCGCCCGGACTTGCGGCGGCCCTGGTGGCTGCGTTCGATCAGGCCCGAGATGAGGGCGGTGCTGCGGAAGGTACGTTTCATTACCGCGTTGCCAGAAAGCCAGGTTTCCAGACCATCTTTCAGCGTGGTCAGGTCGAAAAGAGGGGCGGCATTGGTGACCGGATCAAGGCCCCAGATCAAGGTGGCGTAATCAGTGGCGACAAAGCCCAAAGGGGCAAGGCCCTGGGATTCCATCTGTTTTGTGAGAAGCAGGCCAAGGGTTTGCTGGGCGTTTCTACCGGCAAAGCCGTAGACGACAAGGTGTTCGCGCCCGTCGTGGGGGAAGCTTTCCAAGAGCAGGGAGTGGGGATCGGGCAGGCGGGAAACCTGTCGTTGCAGGTCAAGCCACCCGGCGGTGTGGGCGGGAAGGTCGGGCCAGCTTTCCTGTTGCAGGATGGCCAGAATCCGGTCGGCAAGCAGGGTGGAGGTAGCGAATCTGGTTCCCGAAAAGACGGCAACCTTGGGGTCGCGACCGGGGTTGCGCGACACCTCGACCGTCATTTCGCGCAAGGCTTCGTAGCGGACGATCTGGCCGCCGATCAGGAAGGTGTCGCCGGGGGTGAGGGAGGCGGCAAAGCTTTCCTCGACTTCGCCCAGAGGCGCGCCGTGGCCGCGCAGGCGGACTTTCAGCGTCTCGATGTCGATGATGGTGCCAAGGTTCTGGCGGATCAGGGCGGCGGCGCGGGGGTCGCGCAGGTGCCATTTTCCACCGGTCTGCTTCAGGCGCTGCCAGCGGTCGTAGGCTTTCAGCGCGTAACCTCCGGTCGCGACAAAATCGAGACAGGCGTCGAATTCCGGTTTCGTCAAAACGCCATAAGGGCCGGCGGTGATGACCTCGGCGTAAAGCTGATCGGCGTCGAAGGGACCAGCGCAGGCGGTGGCAAGGATGTGCTGGCACAGGACATCGCGGGGGCCGGGGCCACGGGGTTCGCCGTCAAGCGTGTGGTCGCGGACGGCATCCAGCGCGGCTTGGCATTCGACGACCTCGAAACGGTTTGCGGGAACCAGCAGCGCCTTGGAGGGGGCGTTGTAGCGGTGGTTGGCGCGACCGATCCTTTGAACAAGTCGTTTGACGTTTTTGGGCGCGCCAACTTGAATCACCAGATCGACGTCGCCCCAATCCAGCCCAAGGTCCAGAGAGCCGGTGCAAACCACGGCCCGCAGCGCGCCTGCGGTCATGGCCTGTTCGACACGGCTGCGCTGTTCGCGGGAAAGGCTGCCGTGGTGGATGCCGATGGGCAGGTCGTCGGTGTTGGCCAGCCAGAGGTCGTGGAAGAACAGTTCGGCCTGCGCGCGGGTGTTGTGAAAGATCAGGGTGGTCTTGTGGCGGGTGACTTCGTTCAGGATCGCGGGGATGGCATAGCGGCCGCCGCCGCCGCTCCAAGGTGGGGGGGCGTCGGTGTCCAGCATGGAAATGTCGGGGTCGGGGCCGGGATCGGCCTGCAGGATCGTGGTTTGGGGGCTAAGGAAGCGGGCGAGGGCGGGGGGGCTTTCCACGGTAGCGGACAGGCCGATTCGGCGGAGGCTGGGGGTCAGGCTTTGCAGGCGGGCAAGCTGCAGGACCAGCTGATCGCCACGTTTGCTTTCGGCAAGGGCGTGAATCTCGTCGATGATAACCCTTTGCAATCCAGCAAATACCCTTGGCGCGTCTTCGTAAGACAGAAGAAGCGCCAGGCTTTCCGGCGTCGTCAGCAGGATATGCGGCGGGTCGGCGCGCTGGCGGCGGCGCTGGGAATAGCTGGTATCGCCGGTGCGGTCCTCGACCCGGATTTTCAGAGCGGCACCTTCGATCGGGGTGCCAAGGTTGCGCCGGATGTCGGCGGTCAGGGCTTTGAGCGGCGAGATATAGAGGGTGTGCAGGCCGGGGGGTGGGTTTGGCCCGAGTTCAGCGAGGGTAGGGAGGAAACCGGCGAGGGTCTTGCCGCCTCCGGTCGGGGCAACAAGGAGGGTGGCGGGGTCGGCGGCCCGGGCCAGCATGTCAAGCTGATGCAGGTGCAGGGTCCAGCCCTTGGCGGCGAACCAGTCGGAAAGAGCGGGGGGAAGGCTGGTCATGGGTCCGTGATAGGCGGTTCGGGCGGGCCGGGGAACAAGGCGCGCGGCGCGCAGCAAGATATTTCGCCGAAAAATCTGTGGTGGCGCTGCATATCGGCTTGCCCGGATCAAAGTCCGCGCCTAATCCAGCCGGATGAGATTACTTTTCCTTGGCGATGTCGTGGGCCGGTCGGGCCGGGCGGCGATAGTGGAGCGGCTGCCGGCCCTGCGTTTGGCCTGGGGTCTGGATTTTGTTGTGGTCAATGGCGAGAACGCCAGTCAGGGCGCGGGTCTGACCGGCGACCATGCCAAGGAATTGCTGGCGGCGGGGGCGGATTGTCTGACTTTGGGCGACCATGCCTTTGACCAAAAGGACATGCTGAGTTTCATCGAGAACGAGCCGCGGATCGTGCGGCCGCTGAATTTCTCCAAGGTGGCGCCGGGCAAGGGGTTCCGCATCTTCGAGGCGACGCAGGGGCGCAAGGTTCTGGTGACGCAGGCGCTGGGGCAGGTTTTCATGAAGCGGCCGTTTGACGACCCTTTCAGCGCGCTGGAGTCTGTGCTGAAGGCGCATACTTTGGGCGCGGTGGTGCAGGCGGCGATTGTCGATGTGCATGCCGAAGCCACCAGCGAGAAGATGGCGATGGGCCATTGGTGCGACGGGATGGCCTCGCTTGTGGTGGGCACCCATACCCATGTGCCGACCGGCGACGCGATGATCCTGGGCAAGGGCACGGCCTATCAGACCGATGCCGGCATGTGTGGCGACTATGACAGCGTTATCGGCATGGAAAAGCTGGAGCCTTTGCGCCGGTTCATCACCGGGATGGTCAAAAGCCGGTTCGAACCTGCGAATGGCGAGGCGACCTTGTCGGGCGTCTATGTCGAGACGGATGACAAGACCGGGTTGGCGTTGAAGGTCCGGATGATCCGGGTCGGCGGGCGGCTGCAGGAAGCTGCGCCATGAGCCAGCGGGTGGTCTTTCCGTTGATCCTGATCTGGCTGGGCATCGGCTGGGGGTCGACCCAGCCTCTGGGCAAGATCGCCACGACGGGCGGGGCGGGGCCGTTCGGGCTGATCTTCTGGCAGTCGGTGATCTGTGTGGTTCTGCTGGGGGCAATCACTCTGGCGCGCGGGCGTGGGCTGGTGTTCACCCGTCGGGCGCTGACCTTTTACGCCGTGGTCGCGGTGATCGGCACGCTGATCCCGAACACCACCTTTTATGTTTCGGTCACGCATCTGCCGTCGGGGATCATGTCGATCATCATCTCCACCATTCCGCTTATGGCCTTTCCGATGGCGCTGGCTTTGGGGATGGAGCGGTTTCAGGCGCTGCGGCTGGTGGGTCTTGGGCTGGGGCTGTGCGGGGTGGCGCTGATCGCCCTTCCACGGGCCAGCCTGCCGGACCCTGCGATGGCGGCGTTTCTGCCGCTGGCGATGGTCGGGCCGCTGTTTTACGCGATGGAGGCGACGTTCGTGGCCCGCTTTGGCACCGCTGGAATGGACCCGGTGCAGGCGATGTTCGGGGTCAGCGTCGCGGCGACGTTGCTTAGCCTGCCGGTCATGCTGACTCTGGGGCAGGGGTTTGTGCCTTGGCCAGTGGGCAAGCCCGAGGCGGCGCTGATCGCGTCATCCGCGCTGCACGGGCTTTTGTATTCGACCTATGTCTGGCTTGCGGCGCGGGCGGGATCGGTCTTCGCCTCGCAGTCGACTTATCTTGTGACCGCGTCGGGGGTCTTCTGGGCGATGCTGCTCTTGGGTGAGCGGTTCTCGCCGATGATCTGGGTGGCGCTTGTGGTGATGCTGGCCGGTGTGGCACTGGTAAGCCCACGCGGCAAACGGGCGGAGGTCTGATGTTCGGACTGGCAATCCCTGCCGATGCGGCCCCTTTCGTCGCCATGGCCATCCTTGCGGTGATGTTCGTCCTGTTCGTACTGGAACGGACCCCGGTCGAAGTGACGGCCATTGGCGGGGCGGCGGTGATGCTGGTGCTGGGCATTCTGCCGGTCAAGGAGGCGACTTCGGTCCTGTCGAACTCAGCCCCATGGACCATTGCGCTGATGTTTCTGGTCATGGGCGGCATGGTGCGCACCGGGGCGGTCGAGGCGGTGATCGGGGCGGTCACCCGCCACGCTGGCGACCGGCCGAAGACGACGATCGTGGTGCTGCTGGCGTCGGTCGCGGTCGCCTCGGCCTTCATGAACAACACGCCGCTGGTCGCGGTGATGATTCCGGTGGTGATCCAGCTTGCGATCAAGATCGGGGCGTCACCGTCCAAGCTTCTGATCCCGCTTAGCTATATGACCGTGCTGGGCGGCATGATCACGCTGATCGGCACCTCGACCAACATTCTGGTCGACGGCGTAGCGCGCGACCGGGGGCTGGAGCATTTCAGCCTGTTCGAGATTGCCCCCTTGGGCATTGCAGTCACGCTGGCGGGCGGCCTGTTTCTGGCGCTGTTCGGCAACCGGTTGTTGCCGGTGCGTCAGTCGATGGGGGTCCTGCTGTCGGACCGCCGCAAGATGAAATTCTTCACCGAGGTCGCGGTGCCGGAAGACAGCACGCTGATCGGCCAGCCGGTGATGAACATCGACCTGTTCAAGCGCGACGGGGTGCGGGTGATCGACGTTTTGCGCGGCGATGCATCCTTGCGGCGTGATCTGGCGCCCGTGACGCTGGAGGCCGGGGACAGGGTCGTCCTGCGCACCGAGATGACGGAACTGATGGGCCTGCATGCCCGCAAGGACGTGCATCTGGTCGACAAGCTGTCGTCGGTCAAGACCGAGACGGTCGAGGTCCTGATCGGCCCCGGTTGCCGGATGGAGGGGCAGCGGCTGGGCGACCTGCGGCTGCGGCGGCGCTATGGTGTCTATGTGCTGGCGGTGCATCGCCACAACCAGAACATCGGGCGGCAGCTGGATGATCTGGTGGTTCGGATCGGCGACACGCTGCTGTTGGAAGGCACGATCGAGGATATCCAGCGGCTGGCCGCCGACATGAACCTACTGGACGTGAACCGTCCGCGCGTGATGGCGTTCCGCCGGGCCAAGGCTCCGATTGCGATTGCCGCCTTGGTGATGATCGTGGTCCTTTCGGCACTGGACCTTGCCCCGATCATGCCGCTGGCGCTGATCGCGGTGGCGGTGATCCTGGTTACCCATTGCATCGACAGTGACGAGGCGTTTTCGTTCATCGACGGGCGCTTGCTGGCGATGATCTTTGCCATGCTGGCGGTCGGCGAGGGGCTGGACCAGTCCGGCGCGGTGGGCCTGATCGTCAATGCCGTCGCGCCCTGGCTGGAGGGGCTGGGGCCTTTCGCGCTGATCCTGGCGGTGTATTTCATCGGCCTGGTGCTGACCGAGTTTCTGTCAAACAACGCGGTGGCGGTGATCTATACCCCCGTCGCTATCGAACTGGCGCTGAACCTGGGCCATGACCCGCGCCCCTTTGTGGTTGCGGTCATGTTTTCGGCGACCTTGGCCTTCGCGACGCCGGTGGGATACCAGACCAACATGATGGTCTACGGGCCGGGGGGCTATAAGTTCTCTGACTTCACCAAGGTCGGGTTGCCGCTGAATGTGATCGTGATGCTGGTGGCCTGCGCGCTGATCCCGGTGATCTGGCCGTTGTAAGCCCAGAGCGGACAGAACTGCCGCCCAGAGTTGGGCTTTCCAAACCGGTTCGCCGATTGTAGCGTTGACACCGACTGATTGAGGATTTGTGGGATTGGGCCCAGACACGAACGTTAACTCGCCGTTCCAAGATCCACGGGTCGCTCGGGTTCGCACCGACGCGGATATCTCCGCTGCAGTCTCGCTGGTATGGGAGTTCTTCGATTTCTTGCGCAACCGGTATCCGGACTTGGGTGAGGCGCATGATCGCTACATCGCCGAACAGGACGTTGCCGGCGGCCTTGGAGATTTTCGCAATGTCTTCCTCCCGCCTCGCGGTGATTGCCTGGTCGCGCGTGTGGACGGCGAGATTGCAGGGCTTGTCATGCTGAAGCGCCGGACGCCTGACACATGTGAACTTAACCGGATGTTCGTTCGAGAAAGCGCCCGAGGCCGCGGCCTCGGGCGAGCACTTGCCACCGCGATGATTGGCGAGGCGCGGGCGCTCGGCTACCGCAATATCGCGCTTGGTGCTTTGTCACGGCATGTGGAGGCGCTGCCCTTGTATCGTTCACTTGGGTTCCGTCAGGAGGGAGATGGCAATCCGATTGGTTCTGCGGATGCCAGGGCGCTATCGATGTCCATGGCTTTGTAGAATCCTGCATATCCAGCGCGCCACGATCGAAAATTCAGATCTTCATCACGATGCCGCATCCAAGTGCTCGCCACCTGACAGAAGGTTCCGATGGAAGCAGGGTATCGAGCACCAGTCCAGCATCCCTGAGCGAAACTTTCGGATGACTGCAAAGCCCGCAAGGCGGACATTCGAACTGACCCCTTGCGGACCGGATGAGGCGGCGGGGTTGCAGTCCAAGCGGGGGCTGGTGTAGAGGACGCCAGCACCGACAAATGACCGGAGACAGGGCTCATGGCAGGCCATTCTAAATGGGCGAACATCCAGCACCGCAAGGGCAAGCAGGACAAGGCGCGCTCGGCAACATTCTCGAAGCTGGCGAAGGAAATCACCGTCGCGGCCAAGATGGGGATGCCTGACCCCGACATGAACCCGCGCCTGCGGCTGGCCGTGAAGGCCGCCAAGGCTGTGTCGATGCCGAAAGACGTGATCGACCGCGCGATCAAGAAAAGCCAGATGGGCGATGCGGCGGATTACATGGAAATCCGCTATGAAGGTTACGGCGTCAACGGCATTGCGATCATCGTCGAGGCCCTGACTGACAACCTGAACCGCACCGCGTCGAACGTGCGCAGCTATTTCAGCAAATGCGGCGGCAACCTTGGCACCACCGGGTCGGTCAGCCACAGCTTTGACCGCGTGGGCGAGATTTCCTATCCGGCCAGCGTCGGGTCGGCCGATGACATGATGATGGCCGCGCTAGACGCGGGTGCGGATGATGTCGAAAGCGATGACGAGGGCCATTGGGTCTATTGCCCGGTCGAAAGCCTGTCGGACGTGTCCGACGCGCTGGAAAAGTCGCTGGGAGAATCGACGGAGTCAAAGCTGATCTGGAAAGCTCAGACCTTGACCGAGGTCGATCTGGACACCGCGCAAAAGCTGTTGCGGCTGATCGATCTGCTGGAAGAAGATGATGACGTGCAGACCGTCACCCACAACTTTGACGTCCCCGAAGACGTGGCGGCGCAGCTTTAAGCCCCGTCAACAATTTCGCCTTGCCCCTTGTAATGTGACCGCAAGGGGCGCATATGGGCCGGGCAAAGCTTCCTCTCTTTCGGTCTTCTGTCTGCCTATCGGCCCGCAGCTCTTCGAACGTGACGACACTTGAGCCGGGCCACCGCAAGCTCGTGGGTGGCATATTGACAGGAGATCTCACGATGGCCAGTGGCACCGTGAAATGGTTTAACGCAACCAAGGGTTTCGGCTTCATCGCCCCCGCAGGTGGTTCCAAGGACGTGTTCGTCCATGTGACCGCTCTGGAGCGCGCAGGCATCCGCTCGCTCGCTGATGGCCAGGCTGTGACCTTCGACGTCGAGCAGGACCGCAACGGCCGTGAATCGGCTGTGAACCTCGCGCTCGCATAAAATTTCGCGCCTTTCGGGGCCGGAACGGAACGGGGGTGGCCTTAGGCCGCCCCCGTTTTCTTTTGTACAAGGGTCTGTCCCGCCGCTGCGGCGATCGCGCGGGTCAGGTCTGCCAACGCCGGGGCCGCAAGCCGGGTGAACTGCCAGTGCAGGGCCACGTCATGGGGCGTGTCGGGCACAAGCTCCACCAGTCGACCAGCGGCCAGATGGGACGCTACCAGCGGTTCGGGGTTCAGGCCCCAGCCAAGGCCACAAAGGCACGCATCGACAAAGGCCTGGGACGAGGCCATCCTGTGACTTGGAAACGCGGCGCGTCTGGCATCACCGCCGGAATGGTCCGCGACCCAGCGTTCCTGCAGCCGGTCCTTGTCGGAAAAAGTCAGCGCCGGTGCGATGGAAAGGCTGCGCGCAGTTACCCCATTGGCGAACCAGTGAGCCAAATAGCCAGGAGAAGCGGTTGCGCGGTAGCGCAGTTTGCCAAGCGCCAGCGTGTCGCAGCCCTGCAAGGGGCCGGGGTGCGAGGTGATGGCGGCCACCACCTCACCCCGGCGCAGCCAGTCCTGGCTGACATCCTGATCGTCTATGACAAGGTCGAACAGGAAGCCTTCGGTCGCCGCCAGCGCCGGGATGACCCAGGTTGCCAGACTGTCGGCATTGACCGCGATGCGCAGGGTCGCCGGGCCTGGGGCAAGGTTCGGCAGGTCCGCCGACAAGGTGCGTTCCAAGAGCGTGATTTCGTCATGGTGGCGGATCAGGCGCAGGCCGGGGTCGGTGGCGGTGCAGGGTTGGCCGCGGCGGACGAGAAGGGAGCCGGTCGCCTCCTCCAGCGCCTTGATCCTTTGGCTGATGGCGCTGGGCGTGACATGCAGTTCCGCCGCCGCAAGGTCAAAGGACCCGCGCCGGTGGACGGCAGCAAGGGCGGCAAGCTGGGCGGGGTCAAGCATTAGTTTCGCTAATCCAGGGACAGGAAGATTAACTGGAGTGTGGCGGATGGGCAGTCTAGGTCAAGCGAAACATAGGGGTGGGACCATGGCGGAAACGAATCTGGCGGTGTTGTTACGGACGATGGAGCCGGTGCTGTTTCCGATGCCCTACGGCTATGCGGTCTTGGCCGGTCCGGTGCCTTTTGCCCCCTTCGCCACCGTGGCCGAGGCCGAGGGGGTGACCATTGTGGCCCTTTTGTCCGATATCTCAGCGGCTGGGATGACGTCGGACCCATGGGCGCGGATCAGTCTGACGGTGCACAGCGATCTGGAGGCGGTCGGGCTGACGGCGGCCTTTGCCGGGGCACTGGGGCGGGTGGGGATAAGCTGCAACGTGATCGCCGGGTTTCACCACGACCATTTGTTCGTGCAATGGGACCGCCGCGCCGACGCCGTTGCCGCGTTGAAAGCGCTGTCCGATGTTTGAGGCGGCGCTGCAGGGCTATCTGGTGGCCATCAGTCTGATCATGGCCATTGGCGCGCAGAATGCTTTTGTCCTGCGGCAGGGTTTGCGGCGCGAGCATGTTCTGGCCGTGGTGCTGGTCTGCGCGCTGTCCGATGCGACGCTGATTGCCGTCGGGGTAGCTGGCTTTGGCGCCGCCAGCAAAGCGGCCCCCTGGCTGGGTGAGGCGATGCGCTGGGGTGGGGTCGCGTTCCTTGTCGTCTACGGCGCCTTGCGGTTTCGCGCGGCGGCGCGGGGGGGTGAGGCGCTCCGGCCCTCGGACGCGACTTCGGCTCCGCTCGGGCAGGTGGTGGTGACCTGTCTGGTGCTGACCTGGGCCAATCCGCATGTCTATCTGGATACGGTGGTGCTTCTGGGTTCGATCTCGGCGCAATATGCGCCGCATCAACTGGCATTCGCCCTCGCGGCGGCCTGCGGATCGTTCAGCTTTTTTGCCGCCCTTGGCTTTGGCGCACAGCTCTTGGCCCCGGTCTTCGCCAGACCTGCAGCCTGGGTCTGGCTGGAAATCGGGGTGGGCGCGACGATGTGGGCGATTGCGGCGGCGCTGGCGTTTGGATGAGGCGGGGGGAAAAGTTTCGCCTTGCGTTTCGACCCGCAGGTCGGGGTTCCCCCGACTCTCCCCCCAACACCTTGCCTGCCCGCTGCCAACCCGCTAGGAAACTCGGGACCCTTTTCGCCATGAGGCACCCATGCGTCTTACCCGCTACTTCCTTCCCGTCCTCAAGGAAAATCCCGCCGAGGCGCAGATCGTCTCGCACCGCTATATGCTGCGGGCGGGGATGATCAAGCAGCAGGCGGCGGGGATTTATTCCTGGCTGCCGCTGGGCCTGCGCGTGTTACGCCGGATCGAGCAGATAGTGAACGAGGAACAGGAACGCGCGGGCCATATTCCGTTGCTGATGCCGACCCTGCAGCCAGCCGATCTGTGGCGGGAATCCGGGCGCTATGACGATTACGGGCAGGAAATGCTGCGGATCAAGGACCGGCAGGACCGCGAGATGCTGTATGGCCCCACGAACGAGGAGATGATCACCGACATCTTCCGCGCGCATGTCAGCAGCTACAAGGACTTGCCGCTGACGCTTTACCACATCCAGTGGAAGTTCCGTGACGAGATGCGCCCCCGGTTCGGGGTGATGCGGGGACGTGAGTTCCTGATGAAGGACGGCTACAACTTTGACGTCGACAAGGCCGCCGCGCTGCACGCTTACAACCGCCATATGGTCAGCTATTTGCGCACCTATGAACGCATGGGCCTGACCGCGATTCCGATGCGCGCCGACAGTGGTCCCATCGGCGGCGATGATACGCATGAGTTTCTGGTGCTGGCCCAGACCGGCGAGTCCGAGGTGTTCTTCGACAGCGCCGTGACCGAGCTGAAGCTGGGCAACCGTGACGTGGACTACGACGACCGCGACGCGGTGGCGGCGGTCTGCAAGGAGTTCACCACCCTTTACGCCCGCACCGATGAGACGCACGATCCCGCCCTGTTCGACGCCATCCCCGAGGAGCGCCGCAAGGTCGCGCGCGGGATCGAGGTCGGGCAGATCTTCTACTTCGGCACCAAATACTCCGAGGCGATGGGGGCGATGGTCACCACCGCCGAAGGCACCAAGGTCCCGGTCGAGATGGGGTCGCACGGCATCGGCGTCAGCCGCCTGCTGGGTGCGATCATCGAGGCCAGCCACGACGACAAGGGTATTATCTGGCCCGAGGGGGTGACCCCGTTCCCGGTGGGAATCGTGAACCTGAAACAAGGCGATGCTGCGGCGGATGCGGCCTGCGAGGGGCTTTACAAGGCTCTGCAAGCCAAGGGCCTTGAGGCGCTGTATGATGACCGGGATGAGCGCGCCGGGGCCAAGTTCGCCACGATGGACCTGATCGGCCTGCCGTGGCGGATCACCGTCGGGCCGCGCGGGCTGGCGAACGGGGTGGTCGAATTGACCAGCCGCCGGACCGGGGTCAGCGAAGAGATGGCTCCCGAAGCGGCGGTGGCCCGGATCGCCGAGATTTACGCGGGCGTGTGATCCGACCCTTCGGCCCCTTGCCCAAGGCGGGGGGCCGGTCTGGTCTTGCGATACATCTCGCACAAGACGGCGACTGCGAAGATCGTGGGCAGAAAGCCAAGCGTCCGCATCAGCATGAAAAGACCAAGCATGATCAGGCTGTCCTCGGGCACGCCAGCGGCCTGCAGACCGAGGGTGCTGGCCAGGATCACCGCAAACAGCACAGCGCCCACCAGCCCCGGACCGGCGACCAGACGCCACATGGTCTGAAACCCGGCGCGGAGGCCTTGCGACAGCCGAAAGGTTCCGTCGCGCGCCACTGCTGCGGGAAGGGCCGTCCCGAACAAACAAAGCGTCAGAAAATACGCCAGGAAGAACATGATCACGATCAGCCCCGGCGCGGGCATGTCGGAATACTGGAGGACGACGATAAAGGTTGCCGCGACCGGCACCAGGATAAGTGCGGCAGTGACCGACAAGAACCAGCCGAACTTCAGCGGTGGGGCGCCTTTGGCGATCGGAGCATTGCGCAGGGCCAGCTTTTCTTCGAACAGAAAGTGTCGATGAAAGTAGTAGGCGATGATCGTCAGCGCGACGACAGAGATCAACGCCTCAGATCGCGGCTGCAAGACCCAAGGCAATGCTTCGATGATAAAGGCAAAGATCAAGAGCACGGGCAAGGACGACAGGAAATACCCGAAAGACTCACGATAGATTTTACGCATGCTGCCCCCAACTTTCCGAAAGCTGTAGCCATGCCAACCCTGTCAGGCAATGCCGAACCGTCACGCCCTGCCACCGCCCAGATCCTGACGCCGGTCTGATCCTCTTGGCACACGCATCGCCCCTTGACCTTTGCGCCGCCAAGGTCACCTCTAGCGGCAATCACACATCGCAGGAGCATGCCATGGACTATCGTCGTCTTGGAAAATCAGGGCTGAAGGTCAGCGAGTTTTCTTTTGGCTCCTGGGTCACCTTTGCCAAGCAGGTCGATCTGACTCCTGCCAAGCAGCTTTTGACCGCCGCCTATGACGCCGGGATCAACTTTTTCGACAATGCCGAAGGCTATGAGGCGGGCAATTCCGAACTTGTCATGGGTCAGGCGATTGCCGAACTGGGGTGGAGCAGGGACAGCTATGTTGTGTCCTCCAAGGTGTTCTGGGGTGGCGAGAAACCCACCCAGCGCGGGCTGTCGGCCAAGCATGTGACCGAGGCTTGCCACGCGGCGCTGAAACGGTTGCGGGTCGATCATCTTGACCTATACTTTTGCCACCGCCCCGACATCGACACGCCCATCGAGGAAACCGTGCGGGCGATGCACAACCTGATTTTGCAGGGCAAGGTGCTGTATTGGGGCACTTCGGAATGGTCCGGCCAGCAGATCACCGAAGCGCATCTGGTGGCGCGGCGCGATGGCCTTACCCCGCCCACGATGGAGCAGCCGCAGTATAACCTGTTCGAGCGTGACAAGGTCGAACGCGACTATGCTGGGATCTATGACTCCTACGGGCTGGGCACGACGATCTGGTCGCCCTTGGCCTCGGGGCTTCTGACCGGCAAGTACAACGATGGCGTGCCGCAGGACAGCCGGGCCGCCTTGCCCGGTTACGAATGGCTGCGCGACATCATCGAGGGGCCAAAGGGCCGCCGCCGGGTTGAACAGGTCAAGGCGCTGGCCAAGCTGGCAGATGGGGCGGGGATGCCGATCCATCATCTGGCGTTGCTCTGGTGTCTGGCCAACCCTCGGGTCTCGACGGTGATCCTGGGTGCCTCGCAACTGTCGCAGCTGACCGACAATCTTGCGGCGCTGGACCACAAGGCGGCGATGACCCCGGACCTGATGGCAGCCATCGAGGGCGTGGTGCAAAACCGCCCCGAACCGGCGCAGCGGTATTAAGGGGGCGACGGGCCTTCGGTCCGTTTGCACCGGAATCAGCCGGTCAAGCGGTCAACGTCGCAGGGGCGATGGACGGGACCTCCGTCATCACAGTGACAAGGATGGCGCAGAAACAAAGGACCGATAGGGATTGCGCCGGTGTGGCAGGGCTGTTGCCGCGGACGCGCCCAGAGTGATTTCGGAGATGGACATGATCAGGCGTTTGGTGGCTTTGGCGGGTGGGGCGGCAGGAGCGGTGGCTTTGTCGCAGTTCCCCGAATTCTCGCAGCAATATCTGCAGCGGCTGGCAGGTCAGGTAGATGCCCTGACCGAAGTCGCGGCCGAGTTTGACGCCTCGGCCGCAAAGGCGGGATTTGACCGCGAAGGCGCGCTTCTGGCCCTGGGGGCCGAAGGATTTTCCGGGCAGCATGCCGCTGATCTTCGCGCGACCTTTGCACGGACCGAAAGCTTGCGGGCCGATCTGCAGATGTTGCGGTTCTCTGGAGTCATCGAGCGACTGGTGCTGCCGCACCGCTTTGCCGACGTCGAGCTTTTGCAGGACACCTGGGCCGATTTTGCGCCTGCAGTTCCGGTGACGACGGCCGGATTGGCCTGCGCAGGAGTGGGTTTCGCAGGGGGCTGGGCGAGCTTGGCCCTGATGATCGGCCTGCTGTCCCGTCTGTTCCGGCGGCGTGTGGGGCCGGTGCCGTGAAACCGCGCAAGGCCCTTAGCCTGGGCTTACCAGCCTGCAGGAAGCATCGCCTGTTCATTGACCGGAAGGATCGCCGTCCCTAGCGTGGCGCGACAATCAAAGGAGCATGGCATGACGCAGGCGCTGATTACCTGGGGCGGTTGGGACGGGCATGAACCTGACAAGGTCGCCGCCCTGTTCGCGGGCTGGCTGGATCAGGCGGGGATGGCGGTTCGGGTCACCGACAGTCTGGCCTGCTTTGACGATCCCGAGGCGTTGAAAGCGGTCGATCTGATCGTGCCAGTCTGGACCATGTCCGAGATCGGCAAGGATCAGGCCGTGAACGCCTGCGCGGCGGTGGCAGCAGGCACCGGGATCGCAGGCTGTCATGGCGGCATGTGCGACGCCTTTCGCGCCAATGTGGACTGGCAGTTCATGACCGGAGCGCAATGGGTGGCGCATCCGGGCAATGACGGGGTGCGCTACGGCGTGCGCATCGTATCGGCGGACCCGCTGGTCGCGGGAATCGCGGATTTCGAGGTCGAGACTGAGCAGTATTACCTGCACATCGACCCCGCGGTGCGCGTCCATGCGGTCACCGACTTCCCGGTGACCGATGGCCCACATGCGGTGAATGGCCCGGTGGCGATGCCGGTGGTGTTCAGCAAGTTCTACGGCGCGGGCCGCGTCTATTACAACGCACTGGGCCACAAGGCCGATGTCATCGGCACGGATCCTGCCGCCGAGTTGATGCGGCGCGGGCTGATCTGGGCAGCGCGGCGGGGCTAGAGCGGTGCCGGGCTGAAGCCCGGCCTACGGCGCCATGACCACGACCAGATTTCCCGGTTTGTGAAAGCTTTCGGCAATCCGGTGCGCCTGTTGCAACTGGTCAAACGGTAGAACCGCTCCCAGAACCGGGGTATAACTGCCCTGGTGATGCAAGCGCAGCAGATGCTCCATCGCGGACCTGGCCTCGTTGGAGGTGCCCGCGATGATCCGCCGGCCTTGTCGCCGGGGTCGCAAGGCAGCGCCCAAGGTCTGGGAAAGGTCAGCGGTGATCAGGCACAGCCTGCCACCGGAGGCCAAAAGCCCCCGCGCCCTGGTCCAACCACAGGTGCCGATCACGTCAAGGATCACGTCAAAAGTCCCCGACACTGGCCCTTCACGGTAGTCATGCACGGCTGTTGCCCCCAGTCTTAGTGCCAGCGCGTGGTTGGCCGATGAGGCAACGGCGGTTACCTTTGCCCCAAGATGTGCCGCGATCTGGACGGCGGCGCTGCCCACCGCCCCGGTGGCCCCGTTGATCAGCACCCTTTCCCCCGGTCGCAAGCCTGCCTTGACGGTCAGGAACTGCAGCGCTGTCAGCCCGCCGAAGAAGAAGGCGGCACCCTCCTCATGGCTCAGGCTGTCGGGCAAGGGCAGGATCGCCCTGTCAGCCCCTATCACCAGATAATCGGCATGAGTCCCGCCCTTGATGCCTTTGAGGCCGAACACCCTTTGCCCGATGGCAAGCGAGGTGACCCCCGCGCCAAGGCCTGCCACCTCGCCGGAAAAGGCCCAGCCGGGGGCGATGCGGGGACGGTTCCAGCCGATCACCAGCCGAAAGATCACCCCGAACCCGCGCGGCACTTGTCCCGACCGCATCCGGGCGTCGCCAGCGGTAACCGGGGCGGCATGGACCCGGATCAGGACTTCGCCTGCCGCCAGGCGGGGGGGCGGGGCATCGGCGAATGCGATGGTCTCGGGGCCGCCATAGGCGGTATAATATGCAGTTTTCATGCGGGTATCCGGGTGTGAGTTGGAAAGAACCGGCGGATCAGAAATTCGGCAAAGCCGATGTTCAGGGTCCACCAGCCGATAAAGATCAGGTCAAAGATGGGACCGATCGGGGGGGCTTCGCTGATGATGTAGATCGGGAAGAACACCAATGCGATGGTCCCCGACCCCATGCCGATCGCATAGGAGCGGATCACCCAGGCGCGGTGGCGCGGGATGTCGCGGGCCTGGATCGCGGCCATCGCCATCCCAAGGGCTCCGAGCAGCGCCAGCCCGAAGACCCCGCGGCCTATGTCCACAATCGCGGTGCTGATAGAGGTGACCTGCGCCAGCAGCGACAGCCCGGACAGGCCAAGCACCGCCCCGGCCACCACGAAGATCCGGCCCGAAATCCGATGCAACCGCCCAAAGCGGCGGCGCAGGGCCAGCGCGAATTGCAGCGGTCCGGTAATTCCAAAGGCGGCCCCGGCGGCGGCATGCAAGGCCCAGGCGAAAGGGGCCACGGCCAGCCGGGCGCTGTCGTCGGGCCAGGTGACGGTCGGCACCTGGACCACGCGGACCAAGGCCATCATGACCGGGATGAAGGTGCAGAACGCCAGCAAAAAGACAAGCGGCATCGGCCGCGAAAAAAGGCGGATCATTTGGGGGCTCCGGGATACAAAGGTCAGAGCGTTTCGGGTTTACAGTGAATCAAACTCGAAACGCTTTAGTCGTCGTGGTAGGTAAAGACCTCGTCCAGACCGACGCCAAAGCAGCGGGCAATGCGGAAGGCCAGTTCAAGGGTCGGAAAGTACTTGCCGTTCTCGATGGCAAGCAGGGTCTGGCGGGTAACACCCACCTTGTCGGCAAGGTCCTTCTGTGTCATCTCGCCCGCGTCAAAGCGCAGGCGGCGGATGCGGTTTTCGATCCGTCCGGGGGCGGCGGCCATCCTCAGGCCTCGCGCCGGTAAAGCCAAAGCTTGACGCTGTCCTTGAAGATTTCCGACAGCGCACAAAGGCCAAGGATAAGATTCATCGCAAGCAATGCCGTGGCCCCCAGCGCCAGCGCGATGATCACACCAAGGATGCCGAAGGACAAAAGATACCAAGCAAAGGTCAGCGCGCGGCGGTCGATCAGGTGATCGCGCTCGTCGCGGCGTTCGTCCGGTTTTTCGCCGGTCAGGACGGTGTGGCCGACATGAAAGCCGATGGCGACCACGATGGCGATGCCGATCGACCAGGCCACCAAGATCAGGACCGAGCGCGCCCAGACCTGCAGCGCTTCGGGGGTGGCGAAAAGCCCGGCCTCGTGCTGGCCGGAAAGCCGCCACAGAAACAAGAGCGTCACGATCAGGGTCGTGATCAGGGAGCATAGAGATTCGCGTTCGCCATAGGGCATGGTGGCCTCCGTTTGGAGGATGAGTATGATTTCACGGACACAAGGTCAAGGATTCTTTACATGGTGTCTGTAAGACCGGACACCATAGGGCAAGAAAGTTGACCCGGACAAGAAAACAGGCCGGGCGTGAACCCGGCCTGCGTATCCTCACCAGATCGTGCGCCTTGCTGAACAGCAGGCGTGCGCTGACCTTACTTGGCCAGTTCGGTCATCATTTCGTCCATGGCCTTGCAGGCGGCCTGCAGGTCGTCGGCTGAACCGGCAGCCTTGGTGGCCAGTTCCTGAACCTTGGGGGCAAGCTCTGCCAGTTTGGCCGGATCGGTGGCAGCCATTTCCTGCAGTTTGGCCGAAAGATCAGCCGATTTCTTGGCGGCGTCTTCGGCGGTGCAAGTGGCTTCGCTGTTGCAGGCGGCAAGAAAGCCGATGGCGGCAAGGGCGGCGAGATTCAATGCGATACGCATGTCAGTCCTCAATGTTTATGTGGTTGCGAACGGGACGGCGATAGACCCGGGGCAGGGGTTGGGTCAAGGTCAGGATACACGACCTTGTGAACATGGGGTGATCCTGCTGGGCCAAGCGGCGGAAACCTGCCCGCATCCTGCATGCGGGGCCCCGAGCGGTGGCTTGACCTTTCCGCCCCGGTCCCGCAGGTTGCAGCCGGAATAAGAGCCCCGATCAGGCGGGCCCCGATCAGGCGGTCAAAGGCAAATGACACAGAAGACAGCACCTTTCGCGGGTTTCGAATTCATGATCGCCTGGCGCTATCTGCGCGCGCGTAGGGCCGAAGGCGGGGTCAGCATCATGACCTGGATCAGCCTGATCGGCATCACGCTTGCAGTCTTCGCGCTGATCCTGACGCTGGCGGTGCGGGCAGGGTTCCGGGCCGAACTGGTCGACACGATCCTTGGCTCAAATGCCCATGTCGCGGTCCTGTCGGGTGGCGAGATCGGGCCGGATGGGCAGTTCCTGCGCAGTTTTGACACGCCCGAGATGATGGCCGAAGCGATCCGCAAACTGCCGGGCGTGACCCGGGCCGCCCCCCTGATCAAGGGCAAGCTGATGGTGTCGGACGGCGAAGACACCACCGGAGCCGAGGTTTACGGGTTGTCGCCCGAAGACCTTGCCACTATTCCCCGCGTCGGTCTGGGGGCCGAGGCAATCGGCGATCTTGCCCGCTTTCCCGACGGGATTGCGCTGGGATCAGGCGTTGCGCGCGACCTTGGGGTCACGGTCGGCGACCGGGTACGGCTGATTGCTCCCGGCGGGGTGAAGACGGCTATGGGGTCGTCTCCGCGCGTCAAGGCCTTTGAGGTGGTCTATATCTTCACCGCCGGACGCTATGACATCGACGCCACGCGGATCTACATGCCGCTGATCGAGGCGCAGAGCTTTTTCAACAAGGAAGGCCGCGCCGACGAGATCGAGGTGATGGTCGACAACCCGGACGAGGTTGAAACCTATGGCCAGGCAATTCTGGACGTGTCGGGGCCGTCGGCCTACTTGTGGACCTGGAAGGACAGCTCCGGCGCCTATCTGCGGGCGTTGACCATCGAGGACAACGTGATGTTCGTCATCATGTCGGTCCTTGTGCTGATTGCCGCGATGAACATCGTGTCGGGCCTGATCATGCTGGTCAAGAACAAGGGCCGCGACATCGGCATCCTGCGGACGATGGGGCTGACCGAAGGCTCGGTCCTGCGGGTGTTCTTTCTGTGTGGCGCGTTCACCGGCATTGTCGGCACTGTCGCCGGGGTGGCGCTGGGCTGCGTTGTAGCGATCAACATCGACCAAATCATGAGCTTTATCAACTGGTTGAACGGGGCCGATGTCTGGGACCCGTCGATCCGGGGCATCTATGCGCTACCCGCCAAGCTGCAATTTGGTGACGTGATGTCCGCCATTGTCCTGTCGCTGGGCCTGTCTTTTGTCGTCACCCTTCTGCCCGCGCGCCGTGCCGCAAGGATGAACCCGGTCGAGGCGCTGCGCTATGAATGACCCGATGCTGGAGCTTTCAGGGATCACCAAGGGCTACAATCGCGGCAAGCCTGCCGAAGTGATCGTGCTGCGCGGCGCAAGCCTGACCATCGACCGGGGCGAGGTGGTTGCGCTGGTTGCCCCGTCAGGTGCCGGAAAATCGACGCTGTTGCACATTGCGGGCCTGCTGGACGCACCGGACGAGGGCACCGTGCGGCTGGACGGGCGCGAGATGGGGGGGTTGTCCGACAAGGCCCGCACCGAAGCGCGGCGGGCCGAGGTCGGCTTCATCTACCAGTTCCACCACCTGCTGCCCGAGTTTTCGGCGCTGGAAAACGTGGTCATCCCGCAACTGGCAAATGGCGTGTCCAAATCTGCCGCCGAAGCCCGGGCGCGGGCCTTGCTGGAGCAGGTCGGCGTCGGTCCCCGCGCGGGTCACCGGCCTGCCGCTCTGTCGGGGGGCGAACAGCAACGGGTGGCCTTTTGCCGGGCGCTGGCCAACGGGCCAAAGCTGCTGCTTGCGGACGAGCCGACCGGGAACCTGGACCCGGCAACCTCGGATCAGGTGTTCGGCGTGCTGATGGATCTGGTGCGGTCGACCGGCCTTTCGGCGTTGATCGCCACGCATAACCTGGAGCTTGCCGCGCGGATGGACCGGGTGGTGCGGCTTTCGGCGGGTCAGGTGACCTAGATCAATTTCTGCGGGGCCGCCCTGTGGCCTGATGCGCAGCAAGGAGGACGCCATGATGCGCTTGCAAACGACGATCATGACAATGGCCGCGACCCTGGCGCTTGCCGCCTGTGTAGAGCGCGAGGCCCCGACTGGAGCCGAAGACTTCGCCACATTCTGCGCTGCCTGTCACGGGACGTCGGGTCGGGGCAATGGCCCTGCAGCCGTCGGACTTGACGGCAAGCCCGCCGATCTGACCGGACTTTCCGCGCGCAATGGCGGTGCCTTTCCGGGCACGGCTGTCATGGCCAAGATCTGGGGCTATACCGGCGCAAGTCCGGGGGGGCGGGTCGATGGCTCTCCGATGCCCGAGTTCGGCCCGCTGCTTCAGGGCGACCTTGTGCCCTATGACGGCGGCGACGGGACCCAGACGCCGACCCCGGTCCGGTTGGTCCAGATTGCCGAGTATCTGCGTCTGTTGCAGGAGTAGTCCTTGCCGTCGCTGCCCTACGCCCTGTTATAGCGGATGAAGGGGGTTACCTTTGCCACCCGGTCATACAAAAGGCGGGCCTCATGATTGAAGTCCTGCGTCAGCCAGTAGACGCCCGGCGCGCCTTCCGCGTCGGCGCGGGCATAGACCGCTTCGATCAAGGCGCGGCCAAGACCGGTGCCGCGCGCTTCTGGCGCGACGAACAGGTCTTGCAGGTAACAGGTATTCTCGATTTTCCAGCAATGGCGGTGGAAAAGGTAGTGTGTCAGACCGACCGGCTGGCCGTCCACTTCGGCAATAAACCCGTTGAAGTCGCGGGCGTCGTCTCCCAAAAGGCGGGCAAAGGTGGACGCATAGACCTCCTCGGGGACCGTGGTGTTGTAGAACTCCAGATAGCTGGTCCACAGACGCCGCCAATCGGCTTGGTCGCGAGGCTCCAGCGGGCGGATGACGGTCGGCATCGGGTGTCCTTTCCAGTTGCGGTGGCAAGATTGACCCGCGCTGTGACACTTGGCAACCCGGCGGAATATCGGACTATGCTTGGGGAAGGTCCGGCGCTTTACCGGGCCCCGGTGCGACAACGGGCAACAGCAGGAGAATGACGATGCAAGGTAAGACCGCAGCACGGGCAGCCCTTGCCCTGACCGGGGCTCTGGGCGGGCTTTGCCTGTGGGCCACCTTCGAGGCGTCGGCTCGTGACTGGATCGGCGATTACGCCAGCCTGATCCTGTCGGGCGGGGTCCTGACGCTGTTCGGCGCCCTGCTCGCGATGGCCGGGCCTTTGGGCCTGTGGCGCGCGCTGCCCCGGGCTTTGGGGCTGGCGGGTGTCGCCGGTGCTCTGCTGTGGCTGACCAAGTTGCGCTATGTCGACACAGATGACTTTTTCACCTCGCCGATCCCCGCCCTTGCCGGGTTTGTCGTGGCAACGCTGCCGGTCCCGTTCCTGATCGCCGCCGCCCGCACAGGATGGCGCGATTACCCTGCGCTGTTCCTTGAGGCGTGGTCGATCATTCTGCGCTTTGCCGCCGCGCTGACCTTTACCGGCGTGGTCTGGCTGGTGATCTTTCTGTCGAACGAGGTTCTGGGCATCGTCGGCATCACTTTGATCGAACGCCTGCTGGAGGACGAGCTTGCCCCCATGGTCCTGACCGGGGCCATTCTTGGCCTTGGCCTGGCGGTGATCCATGATCTGGCCGAATATCTGTCGCCCTATCTGGTGCTGCGCCTGTTCCGGCTGTTCCTGCCATTGGTGCTGGGGGTGATGGCGGTGTTTCTGGTGGCCCTGCCGTTCCGCGGCTTTGACGGGCTGACTGGCGGGCTGTCCCCGGCGCTGCTTTTGTTGACCATGGTCGCGGCCGGGATAGCACTGGTGTCGATTGCGGTGGACCAGACCGATGCCGAGGCGACACAAAGTGTGGTTCAGATCCGGTCGGCGCAGGGGCTGGCGCTGATCCTGCCGGTCATTGCCGGGCTGGCGCTGTGGGCCATTTGGCTGCGCACCGGTCAACATGGCTGGACGCCGGAACGGGTGTTTGTTGCCCTGATCGGTGGCGTGGGGTTGGGTTACGGCTTGGTCTATGCCGCCGCCACCTTGCGCGGTCCGGGCTGGATGGAGCGCATCCGGCAAGGCAACATCCGCATGGTTCTGGTTGTCATCGGGCTGGCCGCTCTGTGGCTGACGCCGGTCCTGAATGCTGAAAGGATCGGGGCAAATGACCAGTTGGCGCGATTCGCGGATGGCCGAGTGACAGCCGAAGATCTGGACGTCTACGCTTTGGGCCAGTGGGGCAAACCCGGCGATGCCGCGCTGGCGGAACTGGCCGAACTGGCCAAGCAACCCGGGCAAGAGATGCTGGCAAGGCTGCTGAAAGGCGAATTGCCAAGTCCAGAGGTCGACAATGCCGCGCTGGCTGCGCTGGCAGCAAAGCTTGCGATCTTGATGCCTGTGCAACCCGCATCGGCAACAGGAACCCGCGACACACTTCTGGCTGCGGCGGACAGCTATCTCTTGGAAAGCTGGACGGCGGTATGCGAGACCTCGGCGGATGTCGGCCCTCCGGCTTGCCTGATGGTCGTGGCTGACCTGCTGCCCCTATTGCCCGGCGAAGAGGCGATGCTGTTCTTGCGCCATAGCGAAGACTATATTGAAATCGTTGGAGTATTCCTGGATGACAGCGGCGTGGCACAAACCCGCGCGGCCCTGCGTCCTGACGGGCGCTACATCGAAGCCCCTGAAGCCGCAGCCTTGATGTTCCAGTACCGGACCACTCCGCCTCCGGTGACGGCAGCGATGCTGAACCAGGTCGGGACCGGCGGCTCGGGGCTGTTCATCTTGCCGTGATCACGCTTGGACATTGTTAACCCGCCCCGGGTAACATGGCCCCGCGAAAACCAGGTGGGGTCGGATATGGATGCGCTTTTGCTGCGGTCCTTGCAGGGCTATGTGCGCGACACATTCGGTCATCCCGCCTGGACAGCAATTTGTCGCAAAGCCGATCTGAATTTCGAGACATTCGAACCGATGTTGCGCTATGATTCTGGAATGGCGGACCGGGTCGCATCTTATGCGGCGTACACTTTGGGGCGGGCTGTCGATACAATTTGGGAAGACATGGGAACCTACTTGGTGACAAACCCAGGTCATGAGGGTGTCCGCCGGCTCTTGCGGTTTGGCGGGTCAAGCTTTGCCGATTTCCTGCACTCTTTAGAAGAGATGCCGGGTCGCGCTCGGCTGGCCATGCCCGATCTGGACCTGCCCGAATTCACCTTGAACCAGGTGAGTGAGGACTGCTTTGAAATCCGATGCCGTTCACCGATTGGTGGCATGAAACGGGTGCTGGTCGGCATGCTGACGGCGATGGCTGACGATTACGGTGCGCTTTGCCTGATCGACGGAGAGGCCGATGGCCTCATCAAGGTGCAGATACTGGACAGCGCGCATGCCAGTGGACGACGCTTTGACCTGACCCTGCCGGAGCGTTCGGAATGATGGGCGACACGACCGGACTTCAGATCAACATCGGTGTCGCGGGGCTGGTCCGCTTCATGCCGATGCACCTTTTGCTGGAGGAAGGCGGGCGGGTGATCAGTGCCGGGCCCACCCTGATGCGGGTGCTGGCCGGGCAGGAGGTGACCGGCGCCCGGTTCGAGGATCTGTTCGAAGTGCGCGCGCCCGGTAGTGTGGTTCTGGTGACCGATCTTGTCCAGCGCGCCGGTCAGCGGTTCCGGCTGGTGCCGCATCACAACCGGCGCGTCGGGCTGCGCGGGCTTGGGCTGCGGCTTGCCGGGACGGAAATGGTGCTTTTGAACCTGTCCTTCGGCATCGACCTGATCGCTGCCGTCCGCGAATACGCGCTGACCGATGCCGATTTCGCCGCCACCGATCTGGCGATGGAAATGCTGTATCTGGCCGAGGCGAATGCCGCCGTCACCAACGAATTGCGCGCACTGAACCTGCGGCTGGAAGGCGCGCGGATGCTGGCGGAAGAGGAGGCGCTGACCGATCCCTTGACCGGGCTGCGCAACCGCCGCGCCGCCGATCTGGTGCTGGAACGGCTGTGCGCATCGCGGGCGGCCTTTGGGGTGATGCATCTGGATCTGGATTACTTCAAGGCGGTCAACGACACGCTCGGCCATGCGGCCGGCGATTTCGTTTTGGAAAACGTAGGTCGCATCCTGCGCGAACAGGTCCGGGCCGAAGATTGCGCGGCGCGGATCGGTGGCGATGAGTTCGTGATCATCTTGCCGGGGCGCACCGATGCCCAGGTGCTGCAGACCATCGCCACACGGATCATCGCCCGGGTCTCCGAACCGATGGAGTTCGAGGGTAGCCCCTGCAAGATTTCGGGCAGCATCGGCATCGTGCGGTCGTCCGATCTGACCGCGCCGGATGCAGCACAGGTTCTGGTCGCCTCGGACCGCGCGCTTTATGCGGCCAAACACGCGGGGCGCGGTCAGGCGGTGCTGTTGTCGGGGGAATGCGGCTGATTGGGGGGCAGGACCCACAACGCCTCGGGCGGTATGGTGACGCCGACCTTGTCACCGGGGGTCAGGGTCCGCACCGCCTCGGGCGGGGCAAGCGCCTGCAGGATGGTGCCGGACAGGTCCAGCGTGATCCGGCTTTGCGTGCCCAGAAAGCAGCGGTCCTGCACGGTTGCCGAATGGGCGGCGGGGCCGGGGCAAAGCCGGATCGCCTCGGGCCGGATCGTCAAGGTCGCCGGGCCGTTTTCTTCGGCATGGGCCAGCGGCAGCACCCCGAACGGACCATGGAACAGCGCGCCTTCGACGCGGCCAGCCAGGAAATTCACCCCGCCGAAAAACCGCGCCACCGCCATGCTGGCCGGGCGGCGGTAGAAATCCTGCGGCGCGGCATGCTGCGCCAGCCTGCCGTCCAGCAACAGGGCGATGCGGTCGGACAGGGCCACCGCCTCGGCCTGATCATGGGTGACGATCAGGGTGGTGATCCCGGTTTCCCGTTGCAGGCTGCGGATCAGGTCCCGCATCTCGTCACGCAAACCGGCATCAAGGCTCGACAAGGGTTCGTCCAGCAGCAGAAGATTCGGCTGCAGGACGAGCGCCCGGGCCAAAGCGGCGCGCTGCTGTTGGCCACCCGAAAGCTGCGCCGGGCGGCGATGTCCCAACCCGGCAAGCTGGACCATGGCCAGCATCGCATCCACCCGGGCCGTGACCTCGGCAGCGCCAAGCCCGCGCATCTTCAGGCCAAAACCGACGTTTCCGGCCACGGTCAGATGCGGGAACAAGAGCGGGTTTTGAAACACCATCGCCACCCCGCGCCGTTCGGGGGCGAGATCGCGGATGGATGCGTCATCCAGCCGGATATCCCCTGCGTCGGGGGACAGCAGCCCCGCGATCAGCTTCAGCGCAGTGGTCTTGCCGCAGCCCGAGGGGCCAAGCAGCGCGGTCAGCGTCCCGCTTTCGATGGTCAGGTCCAGCCGGTCCAGCGCTGGGGCCGCAGCCCCGGGATAGCGTTTGGACAGGCCCTGCACGACAAGCCGGGTCATGGCCGCAGCCCGCCCGCCAAGGCCGCGCCGCGTCCGGTGATCAGGCGGGCGCTCACGATCAGGATCACGACGCCGGGCAGGATATAGAGCAGCGCAATGGCTCCGGTGACATCGTTCCGCCCCGAGGCGGCAAAGCCGTACAGCACCAATGGCAGGGTCTGCACCCGCCCGCCGCCGATGGCCAAGGTCAGCAGGTATTGCGACCACGATACCAGAAACGCGAACAGCGCCCCGGTCAAGAGGCCGGGCAGGATGGCGGGCAGGGTGACATACCGGAAGGTCTGCAACGGGCTGGCCCCCAGCGACCGCGCCTGATCCTCGAAGTCGGTGTCAAAGCGGGCAAAGACGGCGGCCATGACCAGCGTTATATAGGGCAGGACCGGGATCAGATGGGCAAGAATGACGCCGGTCACCGTGCCGGTGAGGCCTGCGCGGAGCAGGATGGCGTGCAGGCCAAAGACCACGGCCAGCCCGGGCAAGATCGCGGGGGCAAGCAGCAGCAGGGTCACCAGCCCCTTGCCCCGAAACCGGTACAGCCCCAGCGCCCGCCCGGCCGGGACCCCGATCAAAGCGGCCAGAACCGTGGTGGCAAGGGCGATGAAACTGGTCAGCGCAAAGCTGTGCAGCACACCGGCGCTGTCTGACAGGGCATAGGTCCAGGCCTTGCCTGTCCAGTCCTGCGGCAAAAGGTCGGGATAGCGCCAGCCATGCGCCACGGACCAGACCGCCAGCGGCAAGAAGGGCAAAACCAGCCCGCCCGCCAGCAGCATCCCCACCAGGGTTCTAAGCCGGTCACCGCGCATCGGGGCCACCCTGACGCATCATCCGCGCGTAAAGCAGCAGCAGCGCAAGGCCCACCAATGCAATGATCACCGCCATCGCCATCGCCTGCGGCCGCAGGGCAAGATCGGTGTCGGTATAGGCCTGCCAGGCCAGCACCGGCAGCGCCTTGGGGCTGTGCGCGCCCAGGATCAGCGGCACCTCATAGGCGCCAAAGGCAAAGGCAAAGACCAGCACCGAGGCGGCGAAAAGCCCGGGGGCTAGCATTGGCAACAGCACATGGCGAAAGCTTTGCCACGGGCTTGCGCCAAGGGAACGGGCGGTCGCCTCGTGATCGTCGCCGATGGTTTGCAGATTTGCCAACAGGATCAGGGTGATGAAGGGCAGTTCCTTCCAGACATAGAGAAGGATGATGCCAATGGCCGCGGGGTCCTGCGTCAGGGCGGGAAAATCCGCGGGCACGCCGATCAGCCCGGCGGCATGGGCAAGGCGGGCAAAGGCCCCGGACTGCGAGAAGAGGTAAAGGATGCCGATGGCCCCCACGACATGCGGCACGGTCAGGTTCAACTGGACAAGGAAGGACACAAGGCCGCGCCCGGGAAACGTCCGTCGCAGCAAAAGCGCCGCGCCAAGGGCAAGGCAGGTGGCAATCAGGGTCGAGGCCCCGGCGATCCACAAGGACAGGGCCAGCGATTTCAGAAACCCGGGCGAGGTCAGGATATCGCGGTAGGCGGCAAGGTCGGGATCGGTCAGGCCAAGCGCGGGCATGTAGCGGAAGGACCGCAGCAGCGTCAGGCCAAGCCCGGTCAGGAACAGCCCGCCCAGCACGATCAGCGCAGGCGCGAGCAGCAGTAGGATACGGCGGCTGTCGGTCACGTCAGTCCTTTTGATGCCCGGGCCAGCTTGCGCCATGCGGCGCGGGCGGGCAAGGGGCCGCTCTTCGCTTCCTTTTGGGCGCTCATCAATGACCGCGCGCCCCGCGCCAGCGATGACCGGCCGAAGGCAAAAGGAAGAGCGTCAGTTCCCGACGTCTGCCGCCCAGCCCGCCTCGATTGCGACCAGCCAGTCAGCCTGCAGTTCCGGCAGGGCCGCCTTGGCAAGCTCGGACGCCGGGATGACGGACGGGTGCGCCTTGATCGCGGCGAAACCGGCCTGAACCTCGGCCGCGGTGCGGGTGATCTCGATCGCGGGGGCGGCCCCCCAAACCTCGGTCCTGGCCTTTTCCAACTGCGCCTCGCCCGACAGCAGCAGGTTCTGCAGCACCAAAGCCGCCGCCTTGTTGGGCGAGTTGAACGGGACCAGCGTATAGTTGGTGTTGCCGATGGTGCCATCGGTCAGGCCAAAGCTGCGCACGGTATCGGGCCAGGTCCCGGCATCGACCGCAAGGCCGAACTGGGCCGGATCGTAGTTGAAGGTGAACGCCACCTCGCCATTGGCGAACATGTCGTTCAGCTGGGTGATCGTGGTGGGATAAGTCTCCCCTTCGCGCCAGAGGAAAGGCTCGATCTCGTTCAGGATGGCCCAGGTTTTCGCGGCAACTTCGTCGAATTTCGCCTGATCAAACGGGCCAAGCAATGCCTCCGGCCCGCCTGCCGCATGGATGAACACATGCCTCACAAAGGCCGAGCCGGTGAAATCCGGGGGCGCGGGATAGGTGAACTGGCCGGGATTGGCCTTGATCCAGTCCAAGAGCGCCGCCATGTCGCGGGGTGGTTCGGGCGTTAAGGCGCTGTCATGCGCAAAGGCGAACTGGACGGTGTTCCACGGCACTTCGCAGCCATCGACCGGCACGCCGAAGTCGTTGGCGATGGCCGGATTGTCCCAGTTGACCAGCGCGTCGTTGGGCAAAAGGCCGGTATAGCCGCAGAAAGCCAGATCGCCCTGCCGCATCGACCGGAAATTCTCGCCGTTGATCCAGATCAGGTCGACCGAGCCTGCGTCCAGGACCCCGGCCTCACGCTCGGACAGAATCAGGTTGACGATTTCGGCCGCATCGGTGATCGGCACCCGGTTCAGCGTGATGTCATAGTCACGCTTCAGGACGCCGCCGATATGGTCCGAGGCATAGCGGTTGATCGTATCCGCGCCGCCCCACATAAACCAGTTGACGGTGCCACCCCGGGCGTCTTCGGTGATCTCGTCCCAGGTCATCGCCTTCAGCGCCGTGTCTGCGGCGGTATCGGCCAGGGCGGTGGAGGACATCAGGAGTAGGACGGCAAGACTGCGCAACATTTGGGGCTCCGGTTGGACGTTGCCGCCCATGAACCCGATCCGGCTCGCAATGACCAGTCACATGGCCGTGGCAGCGCTGTAATAGCAACGGGAAAGTGGCAGCCCGTAGGGGAGTCGAACCCCTCTTACCTGGTTGAAAACCAGGTGTCCTAACCGATAGACGAACGGGCCACTGGCGCGGTTCCTAAGGGGAGGCGGCGCGCGGTGCAAGGGGCAATCAGCCGTCGATGCGCGCGCCCATGATCGCGATGGCCTGCTGGTAGACGGTGGCGGCGTTCCATTCCTTGACGACGGCAAAGTTCGGCTCGCCTTCCTGATAGCCCTTGCCCGGCTTCCAGCCCTTTTGCGCAAGGTAGTTCGCGGTCGAGGCCATGGCATCGGCCAGATCGTAGAAGTCCACCGCCCCGTCACCGTTGCCGTCGACGCCGTAATTCATTGCGTTGCCGGGCAGGAACTGGGTATGGCCAAGCTCGCCATGTTTCGCGCCCAGCGTTTCCATCGAGATCGAGCCTTGATCGACCAGCAGCAGCGCGCCGATCAGATGCGGGCGGAAAAAGTCCGAGCGGCGGCAGTCATAGGTCAGGGTGGCGATGGCCGACACGACGTTGGTGTCGCCCATGAAGCCGCCAAACGCGGTTTCCATGCCGTGGATCGCAATCAGGACCCCGGCGGGGACGCCGTATTGCGCCTCAAGGCTGGCATAGAAATCAGGGTTCTTCGCCTTGCGGCTGCGGCCTTGGGAAATGATCGTCTCGGCACCGCGGACTTCCAGAAACTTTTCCAGCGTGTATTTGAAGCTTTTCTGGTTGCGGTCTGCGCCGATGGTGACCTTGGAATAGGAGGTGCCCATAAGGGCCGCGATGCCGCGTTTGCCGACGCCTTCGGCCTTTGCTTCGGTGGCCATTTCGGATTTCCAGGCCTCGTAGGCCCCACCGGTGTCGCTGCAACTTGCGGCTTCGGTGATCAGCGGAAACAGGGTCAGCAGGGCAGGGGCAGCAAAGCGGAACATACGGATCACGGGTCACCTTCAGCAATAATGGACAGCGCACGGGGTTACCCGGCGGCAATGCGTCACTCACACCAGCCGAAGGGCCGGTGTCAAGGTGTGTTTTCCATGGGAAAAGTGGCAGCCCGTAGGGGAGTCGAACCCCTCTTACCTGGTTGAAAACCAGGTGTCCTAACCGATAGACGAACGGGCCACGCTTTCGGTGGGGCGGTGTCTAGAGCCAGTGCCGCCGTTCCGCAAGGGGAAAAATGCGCGAACGGGCGGTTCAGGCAGGTGCAGCATCGTCCAGCCGCAATTGCACCCGGGTCCGCCCGTTCCAGTGGTTCAACTCCAGCTTGCCCGCCAGATGAAAGCGGCGGTGGCCGGCGCTTTCCAAGGCGGGGCCAAGCGGGCTGTCAAAAGCGCCGAAAGCGATGGCGTCAAGGCTGGGGCCACCGGCGTCCGAGATCGACAGTTTCAGGTGGCTTTCGCCGATCCGGCGGGCGCTGACCGCGACATTGGCAAAGGCAAAACGCGGGGCGGGGGCGGATGCGCCAAAGGGACCGGCGCTTTCGATTTCCTCGACAAGGGCGACGGTGGCGGCGGTGCTGGTCATCAGGCTGTCGATTCGCAAGGCTTCGGGTCCGCCTGCGCCCGCGCCCTGACGGGCCAGAAGGTCGGCCAGGCGGGTCATGGCCGGCAGAAGTTGCGCGCGGGTCAGCGACAGGCCAGCGGCCATCTTGTGCCCGCCGCCCTTCTGGATCAGGCCTTCGGCGGCAATACGCTGGATCGCCGCGCCAAGATCGACCCCCGGCACCGACCGGGCCGAGCCTTTGCCCGCGTCGCCCTCGAACCCGATGACCACGGCGGGGCGGTTCGCGGCCTCTTTCAGCCGGGCCGCGACGATGCCGACCACGCCCGGGTGCCAGCCATCGGCGGCGGCCCAGACCAGCGGGGCGTCAAGGCCGCGCGCGTCAGCCTGGGCCATGGCCTCTTCACGAACTGCTTCGGTGATCGCGCGGCGGTCGGTGTTCAATTGGTCCAGTTGGGCGGCGATGCGTGTCGCCTCAAGCATGTCTTCAGTGGCCAGCAGGCGCGCGCCAAGGTCGGCCTGTCCGATCCGCCCGCCAGCGTTGACCCTTGGGCCAAGCAGGAATCCCAGCGCATGGGACGTGGGCGCCTGATCCATCCGCGCGACATCGGCCAGCGCCCGCAGCCCGGGACGTTCGCGCCGGGCCATGACCTTCAAACCCTGCCGCACGAAGGCCCGGTTGACCCCCACCAACGGGGCTACATCGGCGACGGTGGCCAGCGCCACAAGATCAAGATAGCCCATCAGGTCGGGCACCGGATGGCCTGCGGCTTTCAGGCGGCGGTTGGCCTCGACCAGCACCAGAAACACCACCCCGGCAGCGCACAGATGGGCCAGCGCGCCGTCTTCGTCCTGCCGGTTCGGGTTCACCACGGCAAGGGCCGGGGGCAGGGTCTCGACCGCAAGGTGGTGGTCAAGGATGACGACATCCGCGCCTTTGGCGGCAGCGACGGGCTCATGGCTTAACGTGCCGCAGTCGACGCAGATGATCAGGTCATGCGTTGCGGCAAGGGCGGCCATGGCGGGGACATTTGGCCCGTATCCCTCGTCGATGCGGTCGGGGATATAAAGCGTGGCGTTGATCTTGAAACCGCGCAGCCAGACCAGCAGCAGCGCCGCCGAGGACCCGCCGTCGACATCATAATCGGCGAAAATGGCGATGCGCTGCCGGTCTGCCACCGCCTTAAGCAGGCGGTCAGCGGCGGGGGCCATGTCGCGCAGCACCATCGGATCGGGCAAGAGGTCGCGCAAGTACGGGGCAAGATAGGCCTTGGCCGCATCGGGTGGCACGCCGCGATTGGCAAGGATGCGGCACAGGGGCAAGGGCAGCCGGGTCGCCTGCGCCATACCCTCGGCCAGCCGGTCCTGACCGACATCCGGGCCAACCCAGCGGCGGCCGGTCAGAGAGGTTTCGACATTCAGGAAAGCGGGGGCCAGGAAAGCAGGGGACAGGGTCATGGCCAAGGGGTGCCGCAAAGGGTGCCGCAATGCAAGGGCGGGATGCCCTAGAGCGGATCGCCCTCAATCTGATTCAAATTGAGGGCGATCCAAGACAGGCAAGCCGTTGGCTGAACGTTCTAGCGCACCAGCCGCCAGAACCGCCACATCAGGCTGGCCGCCGCACAGACCAGCCCCACGACCAGCCCCAGCCACAGGCCGACCCCGCCAAAGCCCAACGGAAAGGCCAGCACATAGCTGCAGGGGATGCCGATCAGCCAGTAGCTGACCGCCGCCAATCCCATCGGCACCTTCGTATCCTGCACACCTCGCAACAGGCCCAGCGCCATGACCTGCATGCCGTCCGCCAGTTGAAACAGTGCCGACACCGCCAAAAGGACAACGCCAATCGCCAGAATCTCGGCGCTTTCGGGTTTCTTCAGGTCCAGAAACAGCGCGACGATCGGCCCCGGTACCGACAGGAACAGGATGACCGACGCCACCGCCACCCCGAACGAGATCACCAGCGCCACCCGTGCCGCCCGCCGCAGCGCCCGCCGGTCGCCTTGACCCTCGAACCGCGCAACCCGGATCGTCGCGGCGCTGGAGATACCGACATGCATCATAAACGTCAGCGCCGTCACCTCAAGCGCGATACCATGGGCGGCCAGTTGCACCGTGCCGATCCAACCCATCATCAGGGCCGATGCCTGAAACATCCCGCCCTCAGCCAGACCGGTCAGGCCGATCGGCACGCCCAGCCGCCAGACCTGGCCCATCGCATGCCAGTCCGGTCGCCAGAAACGCTGGAACAGGTGGAACCGCTTCAGGTCGGGCACCAGACCGGCATAAAGCACCAGCACCACCAACGACAAGATCTGGACCAGAACCGTGGCCACAGCCGAGCCTTGGGCCCCCATTTCGGGAAAGCCCCAGTTGCCGAAGACCAGCGCCCAGTTGACCACGATGTTCAGGCCGACCGCAGCCAGCGTCACCCAAAGCACCATTTGCGTCCGGTGCAGCGCCGCAAGATAGCTTTGCAGCACGGTCACCGCCAGCGCCGGCACCATCCCGAAACCGGCCACCCGCATGTAATCCTGCGCGATGGCCGACACTTCGGGGTTTTGCCCCAGTGCCAGCAGGATCGGCCCCGACCACCAGAAGATCGGCAGGACCAGAACACCATAGGCAGCCGACAACCAAAGTCCCATCCGCGTGTCGCGGCGCACCTGGGTCTCGTCGCCCCGGCCTAGGGCTGCGGCCACCATCGGCATCACCGCCTTGGCAAATCCCGCGCCGACGACATAAACGATGAAAAACGACGAGGCGCCCAGCACGACCGCCGCCAGCGAAACCACCCCATACCAGCCCATGATGACTGTATCGGTCACATGCAGCGCCATCTGCGCCAGCGACGAGCCGATAAGGGGAAGGCCCAGAACAAGGGTCTCCCTTGCATGGGTGGACGTGGACATTTGTTGCGTCATATGGATGGCTTACGCCTGCGGCGCGGATTTCGCAAGCCGTGCGCCGTGCCGCGTCACAGGCTTTGCAGCAACAGCCCGCCCGCGGCAAAGGCAATCAGCGCACCCACGGTCAGTTCGACGAGGGGCAACGCCCGCGCCACCCGGCTGCCTCCCAGTCCGGCAAAGGCCCCCTCGCGCGCCCAGACGGCCAGCAAGGCTGTCGCCATGGTGACCAGCGCCGTGCCAAGACCCATCACGAAGGCCCCAACAACCCCGGCCAGGGCGATCCCCAACTGCCAGGTCAGGATCAGCACGAACAGCGCCCCCGAACAGGGCCGCATCGCGATGCCCGCGATCAGGACGGCGGCATCGCGCCAGCCAGAGACCTTTTCGACCTCGTCCAGCGTCGGGCCGTGGGCGTGGTTGCAGTCCGGGCCGTGGACGTGGTCATGCCCGTGCCCGTGCCCGTGATCATGGGCGTGGTGATCATGCCCATGGTGGTCCTGCGCCCGTGCCTGCGCGGCGATCTGCCGCCGCAGCCCCTTTGCCCCGCGCCAGACCAGCCACAGCCCCAGACCTGCGATCATCGCATGACCAACGGGGGTCACCCAGCGTTCCGCCGTGCCCTCGACCGCCGTCCGGGTCAGCCCCAGCACAGCGACCAGCGCATAGACCAGCGCCACCGCCACCGCAGCTTGTGCCAGGCTGGAGGCAAGGGCCAGACCCGCCAGCCGCCCCACCGGCACCCGCCGCGCCACACCATAGCCGCCGATCACCAACTTGCCATGCCCCGGCCCTGCCGCATGCAACACGCCATAGCCGAAACACACCGCCCAGAAGGCGGTCAGCGCCCCCGCCTCGCCCCCGCGCAGGGCGCGGATTGCCCCGGCCATCCGGTCTTGCGAGGCCCGCTGCGCCGATTGCAGCACCGCCGCCACTCCATCCAGCGCCCCGGTCAGCCACAAAAGCCCGACCATGAGAACAAGCAGCAGGCTGCCAATGGAAATCGCGCGAAAGATCAGGGAGCTGGACATGTCACCCGCACCTCTTCGGCATAGGCGGCACCGATGGCCGGAAATTCGGCCTCAAGGTCGATGTCGGGGGTGAATTCGGCCAGCGCCGCCTGCAGTTCCGCCGCCGCCTGATCCAGATCGGGCACAAAGACCTGCGCCGAACAGCCCACCCCGCCGGTCACCACAGGGTCATAGGGGATCGCATAGGCGACATAATAGCCGGGGTCGTAAAGCTGCACGATCAGGGGAAGATCGCCGAGCGGGACCGGAGCGTCAAAGGTGCGAAGATGGGTCGTCGTGACCCGGTCATCGGCATAGGTTGCGGTCCAGTCCTTCGGGCGCGACAGGGGCAGGGCCGCGTCGCCCAAAAGCGCATAGGTGTCGCCGGGAAAGCCTTCGTCCCAGCCCATGTCAAAGCCCGACAGCGCCTCCTCCTCCTCGGTGGTCAGTTTGCCGTCCCAGTCGACATCCATGCCCCGGTCGCTGACGACATACAGCGAGTAAAGGGTGTCATAGACCCAGGTGATCCGCACCGCCGTCGCCTGATTGGCATCGTTCACGATCACCTCGACCTTTGCGTCGATCCAGGCATGCGGATGCGCCAGCGCCGGGCCGGGCATCATCATCAGCATCGCAATAAGCCGTCGGAATTTCGTCATGCGCGAAAGCTAGGGGCCGTGCGCGCCAAAGCCAAGGGGGCAAACCGTCACCGGCAAAGTCGCGCCAACCTTAGCCCCGCTGCATGAGGGGATGGGTCGCCGCGTCATAGATGCTGGCATCGTCGCCCAGAATCTGCGCCGCACGGCCGACGATCAGCGGATCGGGAATGCCCACCGCTGCGGCATCCTTGTTTGGGTAGTCCAGAGTCTGCAGGAAATGCCGCATGCAGTTCAGCCGGGCGCGTTTCTTGTCGTTCGACTTGACGATGGCCCAAGGCGCATCGGCGGTGTCGGTGTAGAAAAACATTGCCTCTTTCGCTTCGGTGTAGTCATCCCACCGGTCAAGGCTTGCCTTGTCGATCGGCGACAGTTTCCACATCTTCAAGGGATCGGTTTCCCGCGCCGCGAACCTTGCGCGCTGTTCCTCACGCGTGACGCTGAACCAGTATTTGTGCAAGCGGATGCCCGACCGGACCAGCATCCGCTCCAGCTCTGGCGCCTGCCGCATGAATTCCAGATATTCTGACGGGGTGCAGAACCCCATCACCCGCTCTACCCCGGCGCGGTTATACCAACTGCGGTCATAGAACACCATTTCCCCGGCGGTCGGCAGATGCGCCAAGTAACGCTGAAAGAACCACTGGCCCTTTTCGACATCCGATGGCTTGGTCAGCGCGCAGATCCGGGCATAGCGGGGGTTCAGATGTTCCATGAATCGCTTGATCGTGCCACCCTTGCCGGCCGCATCACGTCCCTCCATCAAGATCACGAACTTCTGCCCGGTCTCCTGCGCCCAGATCTGCACCTTCAGAAGCTCGGCCTGCAGCTTGGCCTTTTCGGTCTCATAGGCCACCCGACCCAGAAGCCGCGCGTAAGGATAACGCCCGGATTCAAAGGCTTGCCGCAATGGGCTTTCCACTACGGCTTGGGGCGGGGCGGGCATGACCGGGGCTTCCGGGGCATCAGGGGCGGAGATAAAATCGGTTGACAGGTCTTCCATGCGGCGGCCTCCTGAAGATGATCAGGGACGACAGCACATTTCCCGCCCTTGCGCCTTGATCCCGGTCAAATCCCGCCACCCCCTTTTGCTTTCGTCGCAACCTCTTTAGGCTTGTCCCACAAGCCAAGGAGGCCCCCCGATGATCACGCTTTACGGCGTCTACCGCAGCCGCGCCTCGCGCCCGCTCTGGCTTTTGAACGAAATCGGCGCGCCTTACACCCATGTCCCGGTGATTCAGGCCTATCGCCTTCCCGACGCCAAGGCCACGGACGCGCCGCTGAACACCGCGTCACCGGCGTTTCTGGCGGTGAACCCGATGGGCCAGATTCCAACCCTGCAGGACGGCGATCTGGTGCTGACCGAAAGCTTCGCCATCACCCTGCATCTTGCCCGCACCCTTGGCGGCGACCTTGGCCCCCGGACCAACGCCGAAACCGCGCTGATGGAGCAATGGGCGCTGTTCGGCGCGTCCGCCATCGAGGTTCCGGCGCTGGAGATCACCTATGCCGTGGCCGACGGCGGGCTGAAGACGCCCGAGGGTCAGGCGATGATCTCGCTTGCCGCCGAAAAACTGCGCCGCCCGCTGGCCCGGCTTGAGGCGCATCTGGCGGCGCACAGCCATATGGTCGGCAACCGCTTTACCGTGGCCGACATCAACCTTGCCGAATGCATCCGCTACGGGCAAAGCCACCCGACCCTGCTTGGGGAATTCCCGGCGGTGAAGGCCTGGCTGGAAGGCTGCCAGTCGCGCCCGGCGTTCCAGAAGATGTGGACGGCACGGCTGGCAGAACCGGCCTGACGCCTCGCAACACTTGCTTGCGGTCAAGCGACATGGCTTACTTCTGCAATCAAACATGTGAGGGATCATGCCCCGCCATCACGCCTTGATCGCAGCCCTTCTGGTCGCAGCCCCCAGCACCGCCGGGGCGCAGACCCTGGCCGACGCGCTTGCCGCCTGCGAAAGCTTCACGGCCAACCACGCCATCCCGGACACGGTTGACACCGAATTCACCCTGTTCGGCGATTTCGACTATGCCACGATGGACACCGAGTTTGGCCCGGTGCTCCTCACCTTTGCCTTGGACTACGGCCTGAACAGCACCACCTATTGCGACCTCATCGGGGCCGATCCGCGCGACACGGACGGTCCGATCTGGGTGACCTGGGGCCAGGCGATGCCCTTGGTAAAGCAATTTCTAGCCCAACGTGAGGCCGACAGCGGCGGCAAGGTCCTCCCTTCACTGACGGGGCAACTTATGTTTGCCGCCTGCCGGGATGATGGCGGCTACTTCATTACCGCCCAGGAGGGCCTTCTTGACGACCGAGTCGCAGGCTTGCAGCCCGAAGCCCATCCGCTGCTTGTCCGAATAAACGAGTGGAGCGGAAACGCCGCCAAGCCCTGCGACTTCTGACCGGCCCCTTTTCGCCCACCTTCAAGACATCATTAAGGTTAACGCGCCCCTTCTGAAAACCAGCTTCCTCTCTGCCCAAATATCCTCGGGGGGTTCGGGGGGCAGACAGCCCCCCGGCGACGCCAGCCTCAGGGCATGGACGCCTGCCAGGGATGCGCCTCGACAAACCCCAGCACCTCTTTGATCTTCTGGTTTGACAAAAGCCCCTCCCGCTCTCCCACTGGTCGCGACAGGGGCACATTCGGGAAGAACCGCGCCAGCAGTTCCGAATTCGGCTGCGGCACCGCGTTTTCGTCATTCACCGCGTTGAAGACCTGAAACCCCAGCCCGTCCTTTTGCAGGCAAAGATCCACGATCTGCCCCAGATCCCGCGCGTCGATATAGCTGAAGGTAATCCGCCGCCGCAGGCCCGGGTCATCCTTCAGCGCAGGGAACAACGTCGCGTATTCATGCGGCTCGACCACATTGCCGATCCGCAGCGCATAGACATCCGCGCCAAACCGGCGCTGAAAACTGCGCGCCGTGACCTCGTTGACTTTTTTCGACATCCCGTAGCTGTCCATCGGGTCGATGTCGTAATCTTCCTCAAGCGGCAGGACCTTGGGGTCCACCACCCCATCCGAAAAACACACCCCATAGGTCGTCTCGCTGGACGCGATGATCACCTTGCGGATGCCCATCTTCAGCGCCGCCTCAAGCGCGTTGTAGGTGCCGACCGTGTTCACCCGAAACGTCTCGGTTTCCGGCACCATCCCGTGCCGGGGGACGGCGGCGAAATGCACCACCGCATCGAACAATTGTGCCCCGGCGGGGCTTTCCATCTCGTCATAGCCCGCATGGGTCCGCATCGCCGAATAGACCTGCCCCGCATCGGTGATGTCTCCCAACAGATCATGCACCCCCGCCAGCCCCAAGGGCACCCGGTCGAAATTCAACACCCGGTGCCCCTTGGCCGCCAGATAGGCCACCACATGCTTGCCCGCCTTGCCCGATCCGCCCGTGAACAACACCCGCATTGGCAATCCTCCTCTTTGACCCGAACCTAGGCCGCGAACGCCGCCGGGACCAGAGCCAACCTGTCGGTCTTGCACCTCCCCTCCCCCGTAGTGGGGAGGGGATGGGGGAGGGGGGCCGCGCAAGTCCCATCGCACGGCCCCACATCTTGCGCCGCTACCCCCATGAATGATCTAATGGCGGGAATTGATACGAGGACACTTCTCAATGCCCAACGACCTCCTCTCCGGCGCTTCGCAGACCTATGACGCCAGTTCCATCGAGGTCCTCGAAGGTCTGGAACCCGTCCGCAAGCGCCCCGGCATGTATATCGGCGGCACGGATGAGCGCGCGCTGCATCACATGGTCGCCGAAATCCTGGACAACGCGATGGACGAGGCGGTCGCAGGCCACGCCAACCGGATCGAGGTCGAACTGCACGACGACAACTCCGTCACCATCCGTGACAACGGCCGCGGCATCCCCGTCGACCCGCATCCGAAATTCCCAGGCAAATCGGCGCTGGAGGTGATCCTTTGCACCCTCCACGCCGGCGGCAAGTTCAACGCCAAGGCCTATTCCACCTCGGGCGGGTTGAACGGCGTCGGCTCTTCGGTGGTGAACGCGCTTTCGGACCTGATGACTGTGCAGGTCGCCCTCAACAAAGAGCTTTACGAACAGTCCTTCTCGCGCGGCATTCCGCGGGGACCGATCCAGAAGCTTGGCCCGATCCAGAACCGTCGCGGCACCACCGTCACCTTCCACCCCGACCCGGAAATCTTCGGCTCCCAGACCCTGAAGCCCGCCCGGCTTTACAAGCTTGCCCGCTCCAAGGCCTATCTCTTTTCCGGCGTTGAAATCCGCTGGAAGTCCGCCGTTGCGGATGGTGAGACGCCGGTTGAGGCCACCTTCCACTTCCCCGGCGGGCTTGCCCAGTATCTTTCTGATACGATGGCGAAGATCACCACCTACGCCGAACGCCCTTTCGCCGGGCGCGTCAGCTTTGAGGAGAAATACCAGATCCCCGGGTCGGTCGAATGGGCGATCAACTGGACGCCCGCGCAGGACGGCTTCCTGCAATCCTATTGCAACACCGTCCCCACCCCGGAAGGCGGCACCCACGAAGCCGGTTTCTGGGCCGCCACGTTGAAGGGCATCAAGGCCTACGGTGAGCGCGTCAAGAACCGCAAGGCCGAGCTGATCACCCGCGACGACCTCCTCACCGGCGCCTGCGCGCTGCTGTCTGTCTTTATCCGCGAACCCAGCTTCGTCGGCCAGACCAAGGACCGGCTTTCCACGGAAGAAGCCGCCAAATGGGTCGAAAATGCCGTCCGCGACCATTTCGACACCTGGCTTGCCGCTGATCCCCGCTCCGCCGGCGCGATCCTTGATTTCCTCGTCCTGCGCGCCGAAGAACGCCTGCGGCGGCGTGAGGAAAAGGAAACCCAAAGGAAGACCGCCACCAAAAAGCTGCGCCTGCCGGGGAAACTCACCGACTGTTCCAGCAAGACCCGCGAGGGCACGGAGCTGTTCATCGTCGAAGGCGATTCTGCCGGGGGGTCAGCCAAAGGTGCCCGCAGCCGCGAAACGCAGGCCCTGCTGCCGCTGAAAGGCAAGATCCTGAACGTCCTTGGTGCGGCTTCGGCCAAGCTGAACGAAAACTCCGAGATTCGCGATATCTGCGAGGCGCTGGGCACCGGCATGGGCACTAGGTTCAAACTGGACGACCTGCGCTATGAGAAGATCATCATCATGACCGACGCCGACGTCGACGGCGCGCATATCGCCAGCCTGCTGATGACCTTTTTCTTCACCCAGATGCGCCCCCTGATCGACAAGGGCCACCTCTACCTCGCCTGCCCGCCCCTGTATCGCCTGACCCAAGGCGCGCGCCGGATGTATGTCGCCGACGATGCCGAGAAAGAGGTCTGGCTGGCCAAGGGTCTGGGCGGCAAGGGGAAAATCGACGTCCAACGCTTCAAGGGGTTGGGAGAGATGGACGCCAAGGACCTGAAAGACACCACAATGAACCCTTTGACGAGGAAGCTGATCCGGGTGACGATTGATGAGGACGAGCCGGGGGATACGAGTGATCTGGTGGAGCGGCTGATGGGGAAAAAGCCGGAACTGCGGTTCCAGTATATTCAGGAGAATGCTAGGTTTGTTGAGGAGTTGGATGTGTGATGGGATCAGGACCCGGAGAAATACCTCTTAAAGCGATGATACCCCACATTGGAGCCGGACATCAGTCCAGTAGCCACATACCCTTTATTCGTTCCTCTTTGAACTTCCAAATTGAAAGTTTAAAAGCTCTCAGTGTGGAAATGGAGAAATTTGAGGGTGTAAGTGAGGACGAAAAGAAGGAACTTCGTCTAAAGCTATTGGATAAGTACGCGCCGCATAACACTCACCTCAGAGTGGAAGACTTAGAGAAATTTGTTGATGAACAGCTGAGTTATCTTACCGAAAGCAGTAGAGCTTTTGTAAGAAAATTTTCATCACCTTACATGAATTTAGCTGTTCCAATCGTCCTGTTGTCCTCGGCGCTTTCAGATGCTCTTATTAACTCGCTCGTGGCAACAGGGCTCATTATGTCCGGTCGAGGTGAACTTTTTGCAGTCTTTGATCGTATGGAAATCCATCAGAAGTGGAGACTGGGTCCGAAACTCTTCAGCGACACGATTAACCTTAAGACGGAAAATCCCCTTTTTGCCCAGCTTAGGGATCTTGTTGAATTACGGAATGCCTATACACACAGTAAAATAGATATAGTTTCCAGCGATCAAACAGCAAAAATTAAGGGAACAAGTCATCGCAGAATAGATATGGGTGATAAAGGTAGAAACACTCTGATTGATTTTGGCACTCTGCCTGACTCTCTCTTTGATCTGGTTGTCGAATCGTTTGACGACTACTCGGCGCGTTTGCATTTGGAATCGTGCAGCTTCCGCTTTAGCGTTTAGATTGCCTGGGCTAGTTTCCTACCGATCACCAGTGCGGAACCCCGTCAGATCTGCCCAAAGCAAATCTGACCGCGCCCTCCCTCCCGGCCCTCGCAGGTTTGCTCGGGCGTTCGTCGGGAAAACAGTCCACCGGACTGTTTTCTGATCCGCCTCACCCTCGCAAGCGTGCTCGGGCGTTCGGGGCTGAAAAAGGTCCACTGGACCTTTTTCGCGGCGCAGGCACCGCCGCCCCTCACCCCCTTGTCTTCCCCCCTCCGATCCCCCATCTTTCCGTTACAGGCTCCGGCCCCCGCGCGATCGGCGCGGACCGACCCTGATGCTGCTTAGACGGCAGCGATCCCCCGCCACAAAGGAACCTCAGATGTCCAAGGAAAAGAACAAAGGCGGCAAAGAGGCCAAGAAGCCGAAGAAGGAAGTCGTCAAGGTGCTGGCCACCGCGAATTCCGGTCAGGCCAAGGACGGCACCACCATCGCGGGCAAGAAGATCAAGTAACCTTGGGTCGGATGCCAATCCGGAAAGGCAGACGAAAGCGCTTTTTCTGATCTGCCAGCCCCGGATCAGTTTTTGGACCGGGGCAGGTGGAAACCGCGCTGCCCTAGTCCCGCCTTTTGTGGCGCAGGCCGGCCTCCAGCCGTTCGGCAAAGGTCAGCCGGTCGGCTTCGGTCATCTGGGTGATGCGGTTTTCGATCAGGACCCGGCCAAGCTCCAACTGCCCGGCTGTCCGGGCCTCGACCGCGGCAAGCGCCGACTGCATCGCCACCGGGTCAAAGGGGCTGGCGCGCAGGGTGGCCAGAAGGGTCGCGAATTCGGCCTTGGCGGCCTTGCTGTTGGCGCGGAATTCCGGCGCGCGGTCCATCAGGCCTTGCCGCAGCGCCCTGCGGTCGTCGGGGCTGAACGCTTCGCTGAACGGGCCAAAGGACAGATCATGCGGCATGCCCCGGCCTGGACCGCCGTTCTTGAGGAAGGCGCCGGCAACCATGCCTGCAACGGCAAGGTTCAAGGCGACCGACACCGCCAGCGCGATTTTCAACCCGCGACGCGCGGCAGGAGGGGGCGGTGAGTTCACAGCATCAGTCATCGCATCAGCCTTCCGTCATCAGAAAATCGACCGAAGGGAAGAAATCCACTGCTTCGGTTTCGGCCTGGTCCACACCTTGCCCAAGGGCAAGGATATCCACCGTCGTCGGGTCAAGATAGCCCAGCGCGATCCCGAACAGCGCGGCCGAGGTGACCCCCGCCATCGCCGCCGGTCCGCCCAGCAATTCGACCAGCCGCGACCATAGGCCGGGCCGTGCGACCGCTGCCCGTGATACGGTCAGGGACTGGGGTTGCAGCGCCAGCGCGTCCGCCGTCACCCGGTTCATCAGCGCGGCCGAGGGGGCGGGCGGGTGCATCGCCGCCAGCGCCAGAAGGTCGTCAAGATCGCTAGTCTGCATCCCGGTCATCCTTGTATCCCAGGGCGTCCCGTTGCCCCGACAATGCCGCCGCCAGCGCGCGTTTGCCGCGCGCGGTCAGGCTTTCCACCGCTTCGACCCCGATGTCCAGAACCGTGGCAATCTCGGGGTTGGTCAATCCTTCAAGGTGGCGCAACACGACCGCCTGCCGCTGCCGATCGGGAAGCGTTGCCAGCGCCGTTTCCAGCGCGACCATCCGTTGCCCATCCTGCATCCGGCCTTCGGCACCGGGGCCGCCATCGACAGGCTCGGGCGCGTCGTCCAGCGCCACCTGACCTTTGCGCCGCCGCGACCTTTGCCGGTCGATGCACAGATTGGTGGCGACCCGGAAGGCCCAGGTCGTCACCTTGGTTTCGCCCTGCCGCCAGCTTGGCGCTGTCCGCCACAGCCGCAGCATGGTTTCCTGCGCCACATCCTCGGCTTCGGCCCGGTCGCCACCAAGCAGCCGGGTCGCATAGCCAAGCACGCGCGGGGTGATGCGCTGCGCCAGCGCCAGCGCTGCCGGACGGTCCCCGTTGGCATAGAGCACCATCAGGGCGTCGTCCGAAATCTCGCTGGTCGCGTCGAAGGCCATTGTCATCCTGCAAACGATTTAGCGCCGATCACCCCGCACAGCAAAGGGTCAGTTGTCGCTGTCGCCCATACTATGGCCGTTGCCCATCATGCCCCAACCGTGGCCGCGCGTCTTGCGGTGCTGCATGGCGGCTTCGGCCTCTTCCTTCGAGATCATGCCGTCATTGTCCGTGTCGATGCGGGCGAAATGTTCTTCGCCCGGACCTTCGCCGAACTCATCCGCGGACAGGGTGCCGTTGCCGTCATTGTCCCTGTTCTCGATCATCCGGGCCGCGTGATCGGCCATCATTGCGGCCATCTTGGCTGCGTGATGCGCTTCCATTTCCGCCGCATCCAGCGCGCCGTCGCTGTTGGTGTCGGCGGCGGTGAACTCGGCCAGACGATGGGCCGCAAGCTCGGCCAGGCTCAGCTTGCCGTCGCTGTCGGTGTCGATCGCGTCGAACATTTCCAGCAGCATCCCGCCCTGATCACCCATGCCACTGCCCATGCCATCACCATGGCCTTTTTCAGCGTAGGCGACCGTAGCGACGACGGCACCCAAAAGCGCCAGCGCAGCAACCGAAGATTTGAAACCAGCAGACATCGTGTTCTCCTTGAACCGGGTCGTTTCTTCGACCCTTCTGCCCAGTCACACGCCGGGCCCCCGGCTTTCCGTCGCAAGAAATTTGCGGACCCAATTTGCGACATCGCGACGCGGGGCAGGAATTTGCGCTGTAAAGCTTCCCGGCGTGGCGGTATGGTCCCTTGCGGCTGGAACGGGCCGATCATTTTCAGGACCTGCGATGCCCGCAACCCCTCAGACCGACGACGAAGACGACCGCCCGGTCCGCCCGGCAATGTTGCGCGGCTGGCGGCGGCGCTGTCCGAACTGCGGCGCTGGCCCGATCCTGAGCGGGTATCTGTCCGTGCGCGACGCCTGCCCGGTCTGTGGTGAGGCGCTGCATCACCACCGGGCCGATGACGGGCCGGCCTATCTTACGATCCTGATCGTCGGGCATTTGCTGGCTCCGGTCATGTTGTTCAGCTTTGTGAAATGGCGGCCTGATCCTTTGGTGCTGGCTGGGGTGCTGAGCTTTGCCACCGTGGCGCTGTCCTTGTATCTTTTGCCCCGGATCAAGGGCGCGCTGATTGCCCTGCAATGGGCCAAACGGATGCACGGCTTTGCCGCGCCACCACCGGCTGACCCTTCACATGGATGAACCTATCCGCCCGGCCGCGACCGTGATCCTGTGGCGGCAGGCGGCCGATGGGCCGAAGGTCCTGATGGGCCAGCGCGGCGCGGGTGCCGTGTTCATGCCGTCGAAGTTCGTCTTTCCCGGCGGCGGCGTCGACCCCGAGGATCACGCTGCGCCGCAACCCGGCTATCTGGCCTATGACTGCGCCCGCAAGCTGACGCTGATGCTGCCCGAAGCCGCGCCCGCGCCGCAGGTTCTTGCCGCCGCCGCCCTGCGGGAACTGACCGAGGAGACCGGCCTGTCCCTGCCGCCAGCCGCGCAGCCGTCGCTGCGCTTTGTCTTTCGCGCGATCACCCCTCCCGGCAGAAGCCGCCGCTTTGACGCGCGGTTCTTTCTGGCCGATGCCGCAGGCCTTGCCGATGAGGGGCAGGACTTTACCGCCGCCTCGGGCGAATTGCAGCATCTGCGCTGGCTGGGCCTGCCGCAGGCCCGGGCCTTGGACCTGCCCTTCATAACCGAGGTGGTGCTGGCCGAAGTCGCCGCCCTGCTGACTGGCCACGACCAGCCCGGGGTGCCGTTCTTTGACAACTCCGGCCCGACTCCGCAGTTTCGCCGGATCGTTTAAGCGGTCTCAGACCGGAATGGCGGTCTGTTTTGCCCCATGCGCAAAGGCCTTCAGGCACAACAGCTCAACCGCGATGATGGCGGCGGCATTCGCTGTCATCTCGGCATGGTCAAAGGGCGGCGACACTTCGACCACGTCCATGCCCTTGAAATCCATGCCTTTCATCGCCCGCAGGATCGCAAGCGCCTGATAGCTGGAGAGACCGCCCGGAACCGGAGTGCCCGTGCCGGGTGCCGCCGACGGGTCAAGGCAGTCGATGTCGAAAGTCAGGTAAGCCGCGCCGATGCCGACGGTCTTGCGGATCACATCCGCCACCGCCTCCGGTGTCATGCGCTGCACCTCGTCGGCGTGCAGGATCGTCATGCCGTGGCTTTTCTCGCCGTTGAAACAGGTGCGGATGCCGATCTGGACCGACCGTTTGGGGTCAACCAGCCCCTCGCGCACCGCATAGGTGAACATCGCGCCGTGATCCAGACGACCGGGCGCGCCCTCCTCGACATCGCGGTGGGCGTCGAACTGGACGATGGCCAGCGGGCCATATTTCGCAGCATAGGCGCGCAATATCGGGTAGGTGATGAAGTGATCGCCGCCCAGCGTCAGGGTCGATGCCCCCGCCGCCAGAATGCCCGCGATATGGGCGGTGATTGCATCGGGGATCTCCATCGGCAGACCCCAGTCAAAGGCGCAGTCGCCATAGTCGACGCAGGCCAGCGTGTCGAACGGATCAAACCGCCAGGGCCAGATCGGCCCCCAGGCATGTTGCGCACTGGCGCGGCGGATCGCCTCGGGGCCAAAGCGGGTGCCGGGGCGGTTTGACACCGACAGATCAAACGGAATGCCGGTCACCGCGACATCAACCCCGCCAAGGTCGCGGGTATACTTGCGCCGGAAAAACGACAGCGCCCCGGCGTAGCTGGATTCGAAATACGACCCCTTCAGCGTATCGCGCCGAAAGCCCTGATCGGCCAGCGCCTCGCCCACATCCTTGCCCATTTCCGTCTCCCCAGCGTTACGCGCCGATTGTTCCGGCTGCGGTGGCAGGTGTCAATCGGCATCCGTCTTGCGCACCGGCCAGACCGGATGCGGCAGCGGGTCCTTGGCGCGGAACAGATACTGGCGGAAGATTTCAACGTAGCTGCGGTAGACATAGGCGTCATTCCGGCGCTGGTAGTGGTCCTTGCGCGCGCGGTAGGTGGCCGGCAGTTTATACCACGACAGTCCGGGGTGCATGTGATGCACGGCATGGAAATTGTTGTTCAGAAACAGCAACGCCAGCGGTCCCTGACTTTCGATGATCACGGTGCGGGCGCGGGCCAGATCATGCGCGCGGTGTTCCAGATAGGTGCGGATTTTCAAGAGGCTCCAGCCCAGATAGGCGGCCAGGCAATAGGCCCAGATCGGCATCTGGCCCACCGTCAGCAGCCACAAAGCCACCAAAGCTACACCGACTGCATGCAGCACCCACCCCAGCGTCACGCGGTGTTCACCCCGGCGCATCGCCGCAAAGTCGCCCTTGACCAGCGCGACGAAGGACAGCGCCGGTCCGACCGCCATGCGCCCGAACAGCGTGTTGTTGAACCGCAGCAGCAGCTTTTTCGCGGTGGAAAGCCGCGCCCAGACCGCCGGGTCAAGAAAGTTCGATTCCGGATCATCATAGGGATCGGTCAGCGCCGGGTCGAAATGGTGCTGCAGGTGCAGGTCCTTGAACCGCAGGTAGGGCACGTAAAGGGTGATCCCGGGGAAAACCAGCGCCTCGGACAGGGGGCGCGACCGCAAGGGATGGCCGTGCAGCACCTCATGCGTAAGCGAGGAATACTGCCCGATGGCCAGGGTGGCGGCAAGGATGGCAAGCGTGGGCGACAGGGGCCAAAGCACGGTCGTCGCGGCGATCCACAGGGCGTAGGTGGCGGCAAAGACAATCAGGGTGGGCCATTCGATTGCCCGGGACTCGGTCTGCACGGCGGCTCCCTCAACGGTAACTATCGCGTGACAGTAGCAATCAGCGCTGACGGGGGGAATTGGGGGTGTTGTAACCTGAAGTCAACTGATGTTGTTTTTTCAGGACAGATGATGGAAAAAATCGACAGACGCGACCGTGCCCCGGTGTTTCGCGCCCGCCTGACCGAAGCGATGAGTCGTCGCAAGGTCACGCAGGCCGGACTCGCGCGGCTGACCGGGGTCGACCGGTCGACGATCTCGGCGTTGTTGCAACCGGGAACCCGGCTGCCGAATGCCCAGCTGGCCGCCGATTGCGCAAGGGCGTTGGGGATCAGCGCCGACTGGCTTTTGGGCCTGTCGGTGCGCCCCGAACCCATCGCCGACCTGCTGGCCGCCTCTCTTACCCTGACCGAAGCCCCCCGCGCGCTGATCGACGAGCAGATCTTCGGCTGGCATCGTGAGGCGGCGGGCTACAAGATCCGCCACGTTCCGGCGACCTTGCCCGACATGCTTAAGACGCGGGCGATGGTCGAATGGGAATACGCAGCCCAGCTTGGCCGGACCGCGGAACAGGCGCTTGGTGCCTTCGAGGACCGGCTGGCCTGGATGCGCGGCGCGGGGTCGGACTATGAAATCGCCCTGCCGCTGCACGAGCTGACCGCCTTTGCCACCGCCAGCGGCTATTATGAGGGGCTGTCGGCCGACATCCGCCGAGCGCAGTTGCAGCATCTGATCGGGCTGTGCGACCAGCTTTACCCGTCCTTGCGGCTGTGTCTTTTCGACGCGCGCAAGCTGTTTTCCGCGCCGGTCACGGTGTTCGGCCCGCTGCTGGCGGTGGTCTATCTGGGTCACCACTATCTGGCGTTCCGCGATTCTGCCCGGGTCGAGACGATCTCGCAGCATTTCGACACGCTGGTGCGCGAGGCCCGGGTAGGCGCGCGCGACATGGTGGGCCATCTGCTAGGCCTGTGCGACCGGGTGCGCTAGAACGCCCGAAGGTCCGCGGTCGTGTAGCCGTTGAAATCGAACACCTCACGCGCGGCGGTCAGCCTGTCTGGCGGGATAGCGTCCCGGTCCAGCACAAAGCCGAAACCGCCCGAAGGCGTGCCGATGGCCAGCGTCCGGTAGCCGCTGTCGACCCAGAGGATCCACCAGTCCTCTTGCCCGCTGACGGCCAACCGCCCCGGCCCGTTTGGCGTGGTGCGGGCGTTGATCCTTGTTGCCTTGCCGTTCAGGCACAGGTTGCCCGTGACTGCAAATCCCGCCGCGTCGGGCGCAAACTGCAGCGCCCCGCCGTTGCAACCGCCGGCCTGTGTCGCAAAGCCCGCAACCTGCTGCCAGTCCCCGGCAATCGCGGCAGGGTCAAAGGCGGCAGCGGACCAGATCGGCACCGCTTCGGCCCGGAACTGCCCGTCTCTTGTCCCGCCGCCAAGGCAAGCTGCAAGGGCAAGCGGTGTGGCCAACAGTGCGGCCCGGATCAGTTGATGCAAAGCGTCACCCGCGCGCCATTGTCCTGCAGGATCTCGTTGCAACCCAGCAGCGGGCGGATCGGCGAACAGGTCCCCGACCGCGCCAGACAGGCGCCTTCACAGTCGCTTTCGCGGGTGCATTGCTTGCCCGCATCCTTGGTGTTGAACAGACAGATGCGGGACTTGCCGCCTGCCGAGGACCAGTTGCCCTTTTTCTTTTCGCAGGCGATTTGCAGGTCGGATTTCTTAACCTCTGGCACGACTTCGGGCACCTCCTCGGGCACGACTTCGGCCAGATCAGGCTGCGGTGCGGGTTCGGCAGGCGGTTCGACCTCTGTTTCCGCCGAAGCGTCAGGTGCAGCCGACTGCGCCTTTGCGCCGTCATCGGCTCCGGGAGGGATATCGACCATTGCAGGTTCGGTCCCGGGCACGGTTGGCAGGGCATCAAGCGCGGTCACTTCGATCTCGCCACCGCTGACGGCGTTCGGGGTCACCCCGTCCGGTCCTGCGCCCGGCAGCATGCAGGCGGACAAAAGCCCCGCAAGGCCAAGCGACAGGATCAGGGACAGGATTTGAGACTGGCAACGGCGCATCGGGCACTCCGGTTCGGGCAAAGAAGTGCCTTGATCCGTGCAGCACCGCAAGGGCTGTCAGTAGGGCGCAGGGTAGGCCCGGTGGGTTTCCGCTATTTCGGCCATGACTTCGGCCGACAAGGTGACCGAAGCCGCGTCGATGTTGGTGCGCAACTGGTCCAGCGAGGTGGCCCCGATGATCGGGATCGTGCGGAAGGGCCGCGTCAGGGTAAAGGCAATCGCCATCTGGCAGGGGTCAAGCCTGTGCCGGGTGGCAATGCCCAGATAAGCCGCCACCGCCGGAAAGACATGTGGCGTGATCCGCCCGCCAAGATCGGGCGTGTGGCTGCGCCGGGTGCCCTCGGGCGTCACGTCACCAGCGTATTTGCCCGACAAAAGCCCCACGGCAAGGGGCGAGAAGGCCAGCAGCGGCATATCCTCGACCAGACTAAGCTCGGCCCAGTCGGTGTCGAACTGGCGGCACAAAAGCGAGTATTCGTTCTGCACCGTGCCCATGCGTGGCAGGCCAAGCGTATCGGCCAGATGCAGCCAGCGCGCCGCCCCCCAGACGCTTTCGTTCGACAGGCCAATGGCGCGGATCTTGCCTTCGGTCACCAAGGCATGCGCGGTGGTCAGGATGTCGGTCATATGCGCGGTCTCAAGCCCCTTGTCGGTGCGGGTCGGCGCATAGGTCCACATCTGGCGGAAATGATAGCTGCCCCGGTTCGGCCAATGCAGTTGGTAAAGGTCGACATAGTCGGTCTTCATGCGCTTTAGCGATGCGTCCAGCGCCGCGCGCATGCTGGCCCCGGTGATCGGCTCGCCCGGGCGGACGACGGGGCCCCTGCCCGAAACCTTGGTCGCCAGTTGCAACCTTTCGCGCCCGCCGCGCAGCGCCAGCCAGCTGCCGATGATTTCTTCGGTGCGACCCACGGTTTCGGCCTTTACCGGGTTGGTCGGATACATCTCGGCTGTGTCCCAGAAGGTCACGCCGTGGTCCAGCGCCAGATCGGCCTGGGCGTGGCCTTCGTTTTCCGTGTTGTGGCTGCCCCAGGTCATCGTGCCAAGGCAAAGCTGGGACACGGTCAGGCCGGTTTTGCCAAGGGGCAGGGTTTTCATCGCGGCGGCTCCTGTTGCTGGTGGCAAAGTTAGGCCGGATTGGGGCCGGGGCAAAGGGTGGCACTTGAGAACATTACGGGAACACGATAGCTTTTCAGCATGTCCCTGCCAATCCATCACCACGCGCCCCACCGCTCTGACGCCCAGCAGCCGCTGGTCGGCGACCTGACCCTGCAGCGCGGCCGCGTGCATGAACTGTGCGGCCCCTCGCGGCGGATGTTGGCGGCGCTGGTCATGGCCAAGGCCAGCGGGCCGGTGATCTGGATCCGCCCGTCCTGGGTGGCCGAAAGGTTGAATGCGGCGGGGCTGCAACCGATGGCCGATCCTGCCCGGCTGATCCTGGTGCAGACCAACCGCGAGGATGGCCTGCTCTGGGCCGCGGAGGAGGCATTGCGGTCGGGCGCCGCCCCCCTTGTGTTGACCGAATTGCTGGCCCCGCCGGGGCTGACCCCGATCCGCCGCCTGCATCTGGCCACCGAAGCCGGGGCCGAGGCGGCGCGGCGCGACGGGCGCACTCCGCCTTTGGGGCTGGTGCTGCTGGCGGGCACGGGCGGGGCGCAGGGCGTGGAAAGCCGCTGGCACATGACCCCCGCGCCCAGCCGGTCGCTTTTATGGGCGGATGCGGCGGGCTGGCGGCTTTCCCGCCTGCGCGCCCGGCTTTTGCCCCCCGCCGCCTGGACCCTGCACCGCGGGGTCGAGGGAAAAGAGACGCTGACAGTCACCCCTGACGCCGGGCCGCACCTGGCAAGTTAGCCTGCCCCCCCGCATCAAACCTGTTAGCGCGGCACCTATGTCGAAGCGTCCCGACCCGATCGCATGCCGAGTTGCCAAGGCCAGACAAGATCGCCCGAAACGAATCCCCAAAACGAATCCTCGTCAGGCGAAGCACCGCCATGCCAGTCTGTCAACTCGAACAGAGGGGCAAATAAAATGCAGTTGGATTTCTCCGACAAGCGTGTGCTGGTCACCGGAGGCACGCGCGGCATCGGTCGGGCAGCCGTCGTCGCATTTCTGAACGCCGGCGCGCGGGTTGCCGTCAACGGCCGGACCGACGCCTCCACCGGTTCGGCCATCACGGCGCTGGGCGGCACAGCAAGGCTTGTCCCAGCCCCCGGCAATGTGGCCACCGAAGCGGGCTGCAAAGCCATCGTTGCGGCGGCCATCGCAGGCCTTGGCGGCCTTGACATCCTGGTCAACTGCGCCGGAGTCGGTGAAGCCGCCAAGATCGAAGATGTCACCGAGGCCTTCTGGGATGACATGCTTGGCGTAAACCTGAAAGGCGCGTTTTTCTGCACCCGTTGGGCGCTGGCCGCCTTGCGCGAAGCCAAGGGCAATGTGGTCAACCTCGCCTCGGATGCGGGCCTGATGGGCGATCTTGGTGCAGGCGCGGTCTATTCAGCCTCGAAGGGCGGGCTTGTGAACATGACCCGCGCGATGGCGCTGGAACTTGCGCCGGAGGTGCGGGTCAATTCCGTCTGCCCGGGCTTTGTCGACACCGACATGGTCCGTCGCGATTACATCGAAAAGGCCGCCGACCCGGTGGCAACCGAGCGGGCGCTGATGAGCTACGCCCCTATGAAGCGCATCGCGACCCCCGAGGAAATCGCCAGCGCGATCCTTTACCTCGCCTCGGATCATGCCCGCTATGTCACCGGCTCGGCCCTGCAGATCGACGGAGGCACGACGGCGGGGCGCTAAGCCGCTTGTCGGTGCCGGGCCGCGCTTCCGCCCAGGCCTGACCCGCTGGCCCTTTGCGAAAGCTTGGGCTAATCAGGCGCGACCACACCGAAAGGCGCAAGCATGGCACGGATTCTCATCACCTCGGCCATTCCCTACATCAACGGGATCAAGCATCTGGGCAACCTGGTGGGCAGCCAGTTGCCCGCCGACCTGTTCGCCCGCTTCAACCGCGCGCTGGGGCATGAGGTGATGTTCATCTGCGCCACCGACGAACACGGCACTCCGGCGGAACTTGCGGCAGCCAAGGCGGGCAAGCCGGTCGCGGATTACTGCGCCGAGATGCACGAGGTCCAAAAGGACCTGGCCGCCGGGTTCCGCCTGTCGTTCGACCATTTCGGCCGCTCATCCAGCGCGCGCAACCACCGCCTGACGCAACATTTCGCGGGCAAGCTGGACGAGGCGGGGCTGATTTCGGAAGTGTCGGAAAAGCAGGTGTTTTCCATTGATGACAACCGCTTTCTGCCCGACCGTTATATCACCGGCACTTGCCCGAACTGCGGCAATACCAGTGCCCGCGGCGACCAGTGCGAGGAATGCACCAAGCAGCTTGATCCGACCGACCTGATCAACCCGCGCTCGTCGATCAGCGGCAGCACCAACCTTGAGGTGCGCGAAACCAAGCACCTGTTCCTGCGCCAGCGGTCCTTGCGCGAAAAACTGGAGGCATGGATCGACAGCAAGCACGACTGGCCGATCCTGACCACCTCCATCGCGAAGAAATGGCTGAACGATGGCGACGGCTTGCAGGACCGGGGCATCACCCGCGACCTGCATTGGGGCATCCCGGTGCAAAAGGGCGACCAGCCCTGGCCCGGGATGGAGGGCAAGGTCTTCTACGTCTGGTTCGACGCGCCCATCGAATACATCGCCGGGACCGCCGAATGGGCCGATGCGCATGGCCTTGGTGATGACGCCTGGGAACGCTGGTGGCGCACCGACAAAGGTGCCGCAGACGTCACCTATTACCAGTTCATGGGCAAGGACAACGTGCCCTTCCACACCCTGTCCTTCCCCGCCACGATCCTGGGGTCGGGTGAGCCATGGAAGCTGGTCGACTACCTCAAGTCCTTCAACTACCTCAACTATGATGGTGGCCAGTTCTCGACCAGCCAAGGCCGGGGCGTGTTCATGGATCAGGCGCTGTCGATCCTGCCGTCGGATTACTGGCGCTGGTGGCTTTTGTCCCACGCCCCGGAATCATCGGACAGCGAGTTTACCTGGGAGAATTTCCAGACCAGCGTAAACAAGGACCTGGCCGATGTTCTGGGCAACCTCGTCAGCCGCGTGACCAAGTTTGCTGTGTCGAAATTCGGCAATGACGTGCCTGCGGATGGCACGTTTGGCCCGCTGGAAACCGCACTAATCGCTGATCTGGGGTCGCGGATCACCGACTACACCCGCCTGATGGAAGAGATGGAGGTCCGCAAGGCCGCCGCCGAATTGCGGGCGATCTGGGTCATAGGCAACGAATATCTGCAGGCCTCGGCCCCGTGGTCGGTGGTCAAGACCGATCCGGCGCAGGCGCAGGCGATCATCCGCCTAGCGCTGAACCTGATCCGGGTCTACGCGATCCTTTCGCGGCCGTTCATCCCGGATGCAGCGCAGGCGATGATGACGGCGATGGGGTCGGACGACTGGTCCTGGCCGCAGGACGTGCCCGCTGCGATGCGCACCCTTGCGCCCGGGCATCCGTTCACTGTGCCGGAGAACCTGTTCCGCAAGATCACCGACGAGGAGCGGGTGGACTGGCAGACCCGGTTTTCCGGCACCCGGACCTGACCCAAGGACCGGCCAAACCCGGCATGTGACACTTTTTCAAGCGCCCGGCGAGAATGTCTGAATGACAGGCTTTTTCATTTGATTGGCCAGAGGGGCTGGGGCAATCTCACCGACATAAGGCCCACTTGATCGTTTGATCGCAAAGCAGGCCTTGAACAACCGATTGTATGGGAGAATGCCATGAAACGCCTGATTGCTGCCCTTGCCCTTGCGTCGTCGCTTTCGGGCGCCGCACCCGTCTTTGCCGAAACTGCCGCCCCGAACCCGCTGGAAACCGCCGAGGCGAAAAGCACCCTGACCGTCGCCAACGCGCTGATCACCTATGGCCGCGCCAATCAGGATGCGCTGGCGCTGTTGTCTGGCGTTCAGATGATGGTCAGTGCCTCGAACGGCACCTCGATCGAATCCGCCGGTCAGTCGATGGACCTTGGCGCGATCCTTGACGAAGCTGTCGCCATGGCACCCGATGACGCGCTGATCATGGCCCGCGCCGATGTCTTGCGCGAAGAAGCCGAAACCGTGACCCGTGGCGCCTGCTATTGGGAATACTGGTGCGACTACTATGGCTACTGCGAATACTGGTACGTCTGCTACTGATCCAGCTTTTGGGATCACATGGGCCGGCCCGGAACCTCTGGGCCGGCCTTTTCGTTGCGCGGCTTCCAGTCGCGTCTTGCTGCAAGCGCAAAATATTCCCGCTGCGGGCGCAAATGTGGCCCCGGGTCGCGCGGATTTTCGCCTATTTGTCAACTTGCAGGGAAGAAATTCCGCCCAACCGCAAAACTGCGGAAACCGTGTCATCGGCTTCGGTGGTATGGTCACTCTACGAGACATGAGTCGCCGCCCCCGTTCGCTGCCACGAAGGAGAGCCCGAAATGCCCCAAGTCTTGCCAACCCGCGCCACGCCTGTCCGGGCTTACGGTGCCATTGCCCTGTTTGTCGTCGTCTATCTGGTCATGCTGGCCGTCGTCTTCCTACCGCGTGAGATGATCTCGGCCCAGACCGGCGCGATCTTCGCCGAGGACAACTGACCTTTTCAACGGACGAAAGCAAAACGGCCCGGGTGCTGCACCCGGGCCGTTTCATATTCTGCCGTTAAAGATCAGGCGCGCAGGTCGAAGCGGTCGGCTTCCATCACCTTGACCCAGGCGCTTACGAAATCGCAGACGAATCTTTCGTGGTTGTCGTCCTGGGCAAAAACCTCGGCATAGGCCCGCAGGATCGAGTTTGATCCGAACACCAGATCGGCCCGTGTCGCGGTCCATTTCAGGGCATGGGTCCGGCGGTCGGCGATATCATAAAGGTTCTCTCCCTTGGGCATCCATTTCCATGCCATGTCGGTCAGGTTGACGAAGAAATCGTTCGTCAGCGCGCCGACGCGGTCGGTAAAGACCCCATGTTCCGTGCCACCGTGGTTGGTGCCGATCACCCGCATGCCGCCAATCAGGCAAGTCATCTCATGCGCTGTCAGGCCCATCAGCTGCGCCCGATCAAGGAGAAGTTCCTCGGCCGTCACCGCGTAGTCTTTCTTCAGCCAGCTGCGGAAACCATCCGCGACCGGCTCTAGCACGGCAAAGCTGTCGGCGTCAGTCTGCGCGTCGGTCGCATCACCGCGACCGGCGTTGAACGGCACGGCCACGTCAACGCCAGCGGCTTTCGCAGCCATCTCGACCCCAAGGTTTCCGGCCAGCACGATCACGTCGGCGACCGAAGCCCCCGCCGCCGCCGCGATGGGTTCAAGCACCGCCAGCACGCGGGCCAGACGGACGGGTTCATTTCCCTCCCAATCCTTTTGCGGGGCCAGACGGATGCGGGCACCATTGGCACCACCCCGGTTGTCGGACCCCCGGAAGGTGCGCGCCGAATCCCAAGCGGTGCTGACCATATCGGACACGGACAAGCCACTGGCCGCGATCTTCGCCTTGACCGCCGCCACGTCCCAACCGGTCGATCCCACTGGCACCGGGTCTTGCCAGATCAGGTTTTCGGCAGGCACCCACGGCCCCAGATACCGAACTTGCGGGCCCATGTCGCGGTGGGTCAGTTTGAACCAGGCCCGGGCGAAGGCGTCACTGAACGCCGCCTGATCCTTGGCGAACCGTTCGGAAATCGCGCGATAGGCCGGGTCCATCTTCATCGCCATGTCGGCGTCGGTCATCATCGGCATGCGGCGGACAGTGGAGTCTTCCACGTCGGCGGGCATGTCCTCGGGCGCAATGCCGATCGGCTCCCACTGCCAGGCACCAGCGGGGGACTTCTTCAGCTCCCAGTCATAGGACAGAAGCAGGTGGAAGTAGCCGCCGTCCCATTTGGTCGGATTGGTGGTCCAGGCGCCTTCAAGGCCGCTGGTCACCGTTTCGCGGCCGATGGACCGGGTGGCGTGGATCATCCAGCCAAGCCCGCCTTCTTCCAGACCTGCCGCTTCCGGCTCTGGCCCGACAAGCGCCGCGTTGCCGTTGCCATGCGCCTTGCCGACGGTGTGGCCGCCTGCGGTCAGGGCGACGGTTTCCTCGTCATCCATCGCCATGCGAGCGAATGTTTCGCGCACGTCATGCGCTGTGCGCAACGGGTCGGGCTGGCCGTCAACGCCTTGCGGGTTCACATAGATGAGGCCCATGACCACCGCCGCCAGCGGGTTTTCTAGTGACGTGCGGTCGCCCTTGTCGCCATAGCGCTTGTCGGTCAGCCATTCCTGTTCGTTGCCCCACCAGGTATCCTTTTCAGGATGCCAGATGTCCTCACGCCCGAAGCCAAAGCCAAAGGTCTTGAGGCCCATCGATTCATAAGCCACGGTTCCGGCCAGAACCATCAGGTCAGCCCAGCTAAGACGGTTGCCGTATTTTTTCTTCAACGGCCACAAAAGACGCCGCGCCTTGTCAAGGTTGGCGTTGTCCGGCCAGGAATTCAGCGGCGCAAAGCGGTGGTTGCCGGTGCCGGCCCCACCGCGGCCATCGGCCATCCGGTAGGTGCCCGCAGCATGCCACGACATGCGGATGAACAGCCCGCCGTAATGGCCCCAGTCGGCTGGCCACCAGTCCTGACTGTTGGTCATCAGCGCGGTCAGGTCGCGCTTCAGCGCGGCAAAGTCCAGCTTGGTGACCTGTTCGCGGTAGGAAAAGCCGGTCAGCGGGTTCACCTTGGCATCGTGCTGGTGCAGGATGTCCAGGTTCAACGTCTTTGGCCACCAATCGGTCACCGAAGCCTCGGTCGTGGTGATAGCGCCGTGCATCACCGGGCATTTGCCGCCTGCCGTGTCCTTGCCATCCGTCATCTATGTCATCCCTGGTTTCTGGTTTCGCGAATCCACAGCGACTCGCCGGGCTTCGCCATGGCGTATCGCTAGCATTTCCCGGCGGTGAAAGGAATTTGCATCCCGTCGCGCCGTGCCAGAGATGGGAATGCATGGCCGGGGCCGCAAGTCTGATACTCAAGCCGCTTGGGCACCGGAGTTGTGGAAAACTCCGGTCCGATTTCTTCAAGGAAATCGGCGGCGCTGCGGGCGGCAGTGGGCTGGGTCAATTCCTGACGCCGGATGAACACCCGCGCACATGCCTTGGACTTTGCCGGCGAATACCCATCCACGCTGGGCCAGTCCTCAGCCGCCCCAGGTCCGCTCCAGCAGTCGCAGCCAGTTGCCATGCGCGATCTTGTCGACCAGCCCCGCCCCCAAGCCCATCTCGCGCATCGCGCTGATCAGAACCGGCAGGCCTTCAACCCCTCCGATATCCCTAGGCGTCGTCGCCCCGTCATAGTCTGACCCGATGGCGACATGATCCTCCCCCGCCAGTTTCAGCATGTGCTCGACATGCCGCTTGACCGGGTCCAGCGTCATGTCGGCGCTTTCGCGGCCATCGGGGCGCAGGAAGCAGGTGGCGAAGTTCAGGCCCGCAATCCCGCCGGTATCGCGGATCGCCGACAACTGGCGGTCGGTCAGGTTGCGACTGGAGGCGCAGACCGCATTGGCGTTGGAATGGGTGGCGACCAAGGGCGCGTCCGACAGCTTTGCCACTTCCCAGAACCCGGCCTCGTTCAGGTGGCTGAGGTCCAGCATGATCCGCAAGGCGTTGCATTCGTGCACAAGGTCGCGGCCCAGCGGCGTCAACCCCGGCCCAGTATCGCCGGTCGACGGGAACCGAAACGGCACACCATGGGCAAAGATCGTCGGGCGGCTCCAGACCGGACCGATGGACCGCAGGCCCATGGCGTGAAAGAGATGCAGCGCGTCAAGGTCGGGGCCGATTGCCTCGGCCCCTTCAAAGTGGATCACCCCGGCGACAACGCCTGCGGCCATCGCAGCGCGGATGTCCGCAACCGTCCGGCACCAGCGGAACTTGCCACCCGAAGCACGCTCCATCCACAACAGATGCCCCAGCATCTCCACCGCCACCGGCTGGGCGGCCTTGTGGTCGATCAGGTCGGGCAGCGGCAGGTCATAGGGCGGCTGGTCCATCCGCTGTTCCATCGCATGCAGATCGGCGGTTTCCGGCGACGGGATGTAGACCGCAAAGAACCCACCCGCAAAGCCCGAGGTCAACATGCGCGGCAGGTCCAGATGCCCCGCGCCTTCGCCGTGCAGCCAAAGCCGGTCGCGCTTGTCGCCCGCCGCGGCGATCTTCAGCACGATGTCGTTGTGGCCGTCGAAAACGCGGGTGCGGTCAGGCATGAGTTGGCTCCGGTTGGCGGGGGGCAGGAGGGGACAGTCTTTCGTGTCTGGCAGTCGGGTGCAAGGTGGTTCCAATTTGTCGCAGGGCCGCCGATGGGCACGGATTGACGGCAGCGGCAAGCTGCGGCATGGCTTGGGCATGCTTGCCAAGGCCATCATGACACTGAACCGGGCGTTGCTGCTGGTGGCGCTGACCGTCGCACTGGTTGCGACGGGGTTTGCGCATCGCTTGCCTTCCGCCGCCGATCAAAGCCTGGTCTTGGCGCTGGCGAACGGCGCCACTTTAGCCGACCTTTGCGCCGATGGCGAAGCGGGCGACCAGCATTCCGGTCCGGGCTGTCTGGCTTGCCAGATTGCCGGGTCAGCCGACCTGCCGCCAGCACTTGGGGACCTGCAAAAGCTGGAACTGGTCGTTCTGGCCACAGTAACCGCCCCGCGCGAAAGCCGGATGCCCTTGCGTGTCCTTGACCCGTCCAACGCCCCGCAAGGCCCGCCCACCGCCTGACAGCTGCGGCCTTTCTGCGCCCTGACGGGTGCAATCCCCCATCGCCGCCTTTTTCCGTGCCGCCCGCTGGCCCCGCGCCTGCGTCACTTCACGCGAACCAAAGGCAAATCCATGTCCCCGAACTTATCCCTGAAAAGGAACCCCCTGATGATCCGCCTTCTCCCCCTTGCCGCCGCCCTGCTGTTTGCCCTGCCCGTCCTTGCGCATGAGCTGGTGGTCGGCGATCTGACGATTATCCACCCCCATATCCCTCAACCCGCCGCAAGCGCCATGGCGGCGGGTGGCTTCATGGTCATCACCAACGACGGCAGCGAAGCTGACTATCTGATCGGCGTCGAAACCGACATCGCCGCCAAGTCCGAACTGCATGAAAGCCGGGTTGACGCCAATGGCATGGGCAGCATGACACCGGTCGAAGCGATCGAAATCCCGCCCGGTGGCACGATCAGTCTGGAACATGGCAGCTATCACATCATGTTCATGGGCCTGAAAGCACCGCTGGTCGAAGGCCAGACGGTCAAGGGCGCGCTGATCTTTGAACATGCGGGCCGGATCGAGATCGAGTTCATGATCGACCCTCCGGGTGAGGGTGGCCATGGCCAGGAAGCCGCGTCAGAGTAGGCGGCAAGAGGGGGTCAGATGATGGCCCCCTCCAACAACGCGCGACCTTCGGTGATCCGGCCATAGTGGAACGGCGACAGGTCCAGCGTCCGATAGCCGCCATGCACGATCCATTCGGCAGTCGCCCGCCCCATCGCGGGGGACTGCTGCAACCCGTGGCCGGAAAAGCCGTTCAGGAACAGGAAGTTCGTCACCACCGGATGCGGGCCGGTCACAGCGTTTTGGTCCAGCGTGTTGAAATCATACTGCCCGACCCATTCGCTGATCACCTTCACCGCCTCGAAGGCCGGGATACGGGTGGCGATGGCAGGCCAGATCTTGTCCATCCACAGGCCATGATCCATCGCAAAGTCGTCGAAGTCGACCGCCGGATCATGGTCGGCATGGCCGCCCGCCATGTAGGTGCCGCCGCCCACCTCGCGCACAAAAACGCCCGAAGGGTCGATGGTCAGGGGCAAGGGCCGGTCCAGCGGGCGCTCAGCCTGCAAAACCCAGTTGAACCGCTTGCGCGGCTGGATCGGCAAGGTGATCCCAGCCATGGCGGCAATCTTCGCCCCCCGTGTGCCCGAGGCGTTCACCACGACCCCACAGTTGATCTTTGTCCCCGAGGCCAGTGTGACCCCGGTCACCCTATTGCCACCCGGGGAAAGGTCGATCCCCACCACCTCCGCCGCCACATACTCGACCCCGGCTTCAATCGCCTTGCGCCGGAACCAGTCAAACACGGTCGAGCCGTCGAAATAGCCCTCGTCCAGCGTGTTCAGACTGCCCAGCACCAGATCATCCACTGTGTAGAACGGATATTCCGCCGCGATCTGGTCCGGCATCAGGATCCGCGTTCCCGCCCCAGCCGTCGCCTGCAACGCCTGATTGGCGCGCAGGGTGTCAGCAAAGGCGTCGGTGTCAGCAAGATAAAGGTAGCCAAAGTTCTGGATCTTCAGGTCCGGCACCCGCGGGTCGCCGCCCATGCGGTCCGGCAGGGATTGCACGAAATCCGCCCCGAACTGCGAGATGCGGATGTTCAATTCGGTCGAAAACTGCTGGCGAATGCAGGAAAAGCTAAGCGTGGTCGCGGCCTTGGCATAGGTCGGGTCGCGCTCGACCACCAGAACCCTACCCTTGAAGCCAGAGTCTTGCGTCAACCACCAGGCGGTCGAGGACCCCATGATAGCGCCTCCGATGATCACGACGTCATATGTGTCGCGCACCGGTTCTGCCGCAAATCCCCGCATCAATGCCCCCTTGGTTCACGTCCAGCCCGGGTGTAGCGCAGCCTGAAGGGGCGGTAAATCGTCCGCAGACGCGGATGATAACCTGGCTTCGCGTGAACGGCGACAAGCAAGCCCTTTCTGTCGCAGGGATGAATATCCGATCTTGGGGTGGATGCGGTGCCTTCTTCCGGCCATCCAACTGGCTATCATCCACGCGACAGCCGGCCCGTTTCTGGTAAAGCATACTTCATCACTTTGTCAGCCGACTCGAAATCGGTCCAGAGCAGGAACGGAAAGAACGCCTGTGGTCAAATACCTCCTGCCATCTCTTGACCTGCTTCACACCTTCGAGGCAGTTGCGCGCAATCGCAGCTTTACGCTGGCGGCTGAGGAACTGTGCCTGACGCAAAGCGCGGTCAGCCGGCAGATCAGGTCGCTGGAAGATACCCTGACTCTGCGGCTGTTTCGCCGTCTGCACCGCGCCATCGAACTGACGCCCGAGGGTCAACGGCTGTTTGATTCGGTAACGCGCGGGTTGGACGATATCAGCAGTTGTCTGGCCGAACTTGGGGCGGCGGCGAAGGCCCCGCAGATTACCGTCTGCGCTTCGGTGGCCTTTGCCTGGTTCTGGTTGATGCCGCGACTTGAACATTACCGCGCGCAGCACCCCGATATCGACCTTCGCGTGTTGGCGACCGATCAGCCGGTTCTACCCGGCAGCGGCGAGGTCGACCTCGCGATCCTGTTCGGGTCGGGTCAGTGGGAGGGGCTGCAGGCGCAACTTCTGTTCGGCGAACAGGTCTATCCGGTGTGCAGCCCGGCTTATTTGCGCGATCATCCGGAATTGCGCAGAGCCGAAGACCTGCTGGATCAGACGCTGTTGCATCTGGAATATGGCAAGCCATCCCTTGGCGGTGTGGATTGGCGAACCTGGCTTTTGCAGCAGGGCGTGAACGGGCAACCGGTGCGGCGCGGGGTGCGGTTCAATTCATATCCGATGGTGTTGCAAGCGGCCGAGGCCGGTCATGGTGTGGCCTTGGGCTGGAGCTATATCTCCGATCCGCTGCTGGCCGAGGGGCGGTTGGTCTGCCCGGTCGACCGCAAGATGGAAACACGGGACGGCTATTACCTCTGCACATCCACCTTCGCTGCCCGCAACCCTGGTATCATTGCATTTCTGGACTGGATTCGCGGTGAAGTGGAAGGGCAGGGTGCCTTTCGCATGATTTCAGGTAATGCGACACATACGGAATGATCGTTTGAGCCGCGCACGAATGCGGTGCTAACTGGTTCCAAAGCGTTGCTTGGAGGTCGTGTCATGTCCGAAATTTCCGTGCGCCGTGCTGGACGCCGTACCCGGGTTGAAGCCGCCCCGCCGCCGTCAACGGTCCCGGCGGGCATGGTCGGCGGTCGCTACAAACCCCTGACGGACAGAGAAATCCTGCAGATCCATGAATTGGTGCTGCGGCTTTTGGCGGATCTTGGCCTGTCGCAGATCACTCCCAGTCTTGAGGCGCGGGCGGTGGCGGCGGGCTGCAAGGTTGATGGCGATGGCCGCCTGCGCTTTCCCCGCGCGCTGGTCGAAGACGTGATCGCCCGCACCCGTCGCAAGTTCACCCTGCACGGCATTGATCCGATGCATGACATCGAAATCGGCGGGCGGCGGGTGCATACCGGCACCGGCGGGGCCGCCCCCACGATCATGGATTTCGAGACCGGCCGCTACCGCGAAAGCACGGTGGCCGATCTTTACGACATTGCGCGCCTCGTGGACCGGCTGGACAATATCCACTGGTATCACCGGTCGATCGTGGCGCGGGATGCGACAACCATCCTCGATCTGGACATGAACACCACTTATGCCTGCCTGTCGGGCACCACGAAATCCATCGCCGTGAGCTATACCGACAGCGCCTCGGTTCGAGCAGTGCAGCCGATGCTGGATGCCGTCGCCGGGGGTGAAGGCAAGCACAGGGAACGCCCGTTCTGCACCGCCGTCTGTTGCCACGTCGTGCCGCCCATGCGCTTTGCCACCGAAAGCTGTGACGCGCTTGAGGCGGCGGTGCTGGCTGGCATGCCGATCCTTCTGGTATCAGCCGGTCAGGCCGGGGCCACTGCGCCCGCCGCTTTGGCTGGGGCGGTCGCGCAAGCCTGCGCCGAGGTGCTGGCCGGGCTGATCCTGTGCAACATCTTGGACCCCGACTGTCGCGGCATCTTTGCCGCCTGGCCTTTTGTCAGTGACCTTCGCACCGGGGCGATGTCGGGCGGGTCGGGCGAACAGGCGCTGCTCTCTGCCGCCTGCGCCCAGATGGCGAATTTCTACGACCTGCCCAATTCCGTGCCTGCGGGCATGACCGACAGCAAGCTGCCAGACGCGCAAAGTGGCGGCGAAAAGGGCTATACCGTATCGCTGGCAGCGCAGGCGGGTGCGACGATGATCCACGAATGCGCGGGGATGCAAGGCTCGCTGATGGGCACCACGTTCGAGGGCTATGTCATCGACAATGACCTGCTTGGCGCGATTCTGCGGACGGTCAAGGGGATCGAGGTCAGCCCCGACACCGTCAACTTTGACGTGATCCGCGAAACGGTGATGGGGGTCGGCCACTATCTTGGCCATGCCCAGACCTTCGCGCGGATGAAGACTGACTACGTCTATCCCGACATCGCCGACCGCCGCAGCATCAGCGAATGGCAGGACGCGGGCGGGCGCGACAGCCGCGATGTGGCCCGCGACCGGGTGCGCAAGATTCTGGCCGACCATTACCCGCGCCATATCGCCGACGCGACGGATTCGGCGATTCGGGACAGTTACAACATCATCCTGCCGCGAGACCGGATGCGGGCGGGCAACGGCGTCTGGTAAGGGGGAAGACCATGCAAACCCATGCAAAAGTGGTGATCATCGGCGGCGGCATGATGGGGGTGGGTCTGGCCTATCACCTCGCCGAAGCGGGTTGGACGGATGCTCTTCTGATCGAGAAGGCCGAGTTGACCAGCGGTTCAACCTGGCATGCCGCCGGGCAATGTCCGTCCTTCATCGGCAACTACAACATGGCCAAGATCCACCACTACAGCAACACGCTGTATCCCCGGCTTGAGGCACTGACCGGCCTGCCGACCGGCTGGCACGGCTGCGGCGGCATTCGCATCGCCACCACGCCCGAGGAAGTGGACTGGTTCCGCCATGTCGAAGGCTTTGCCGCCAATGTCGGCTTTGAAATGGAGATCATCAGCCCCGACCGCATCCGCGAATTGAACCCCTGGCTGCAGACCGATGGCATCCTTGCCGGGGCGCATACGACAATGGACGGCCATGTTGACCCCTCCAGCGCGTGCAATTCCATGGCGGCGGGCGCGCGGGCGCTGGGGGCAACCATCCAGCGCCATACCCGCGTGACCGGGATCACCCGGCTGCCGTGGGGCGAGTTCCGGGTGGAAACGGAAAACGGTGCGGTCACCTGCGAACATGTCGTCAACGCCGCAGGCTGCTATGCCCGCGAGGTGGGCAAATGGCTGGGCGTCGACACGCCGATCACCAACATGGAACACCAGTATCTGGTGACCGAACCCCTGCCCGAATTCCGCGACAGCCCGGTCGAGTTGCCGGTGATGCGCGATCCGGAAACGGCTGGCTATTACCGGCAGGAACAGAAGGCCGGCCTTGTCGGCATCTATGAACACACTGGCGCGCGTGAGGCCTGGGCTGGCCGGGGTGGCTGGCCCGACTGGTCCAGCGAGAACGAGCTGTTCGAGGGCGATCTTGACCGTATCGCCCCTTGGCTGGAAAAGGCGCTGGAGCGGATGCCGATCTTCGCCAACGCAGGTATCAAGCGCATCATCAACGGTGCCATTCCGCATACCCCCGACGGCAACCCGCTGGTCGGGCCAATGCCGGGCGTTCCGGGGGCATGGCAGTGCTGCGGGTCGTCCATCGGCATCGCTCAAGGGGCGGGCTGCGGCAAATATCTGGCGCAGTGGATGGTCCATGGCGATGCCGAGATCAACATGGGGCCGGTTGACCCCCGCCGTTTCGGGGCCTACGCCGATCAGGATTACACCCGCGCCAAAAGCTTTGACGACTACCAGAACATGTTCGAAACCCCCTTGCCGGGGCGCGAGGTTCACGCCGGTCGCCCGGCCCGTATGACGCCGCTTTACGACGTGCTTCTGGCCAAGGGCGCGGTAATGACCGAAAGCCACGGCTGGGAACGTCCCAAGTATTTCGCGCCGCCAGGCTTTGCCGAAAAGCTGCAGTTCCGTCGCACCAACACCTTTGATCTGGTTGCCGCCGAATGCCACGCCGTGCGCGAGCGTGTGGGGATCATGGATCTGTCCAGCTTTGCCAAGTTCGACGTGACCGGCCCGGGAGCCGAGGCGATGTTGGACCGACTGACCGCCAATCGCCTACCGAAGAAACTTGGCGGCATTGGCCTGTCACAAGTGCTGTCCGACAAGGGCCGCATCCTTGGCGAATGGACGATCACAAGGCTTGGCCCCGACCGGTTCTATCTTTTGACCGGGGCAGGGGCCGAAGAACAGACCCGCGACGATCTGGCCCTTGCGGCAGGGCCGGACGCCACGATCACCAATGTCACCGACGCTTTCGGCATGCTGGTCGTGGCTGGCCCGAAATCGCGCGAGGTGCTGCAGCGGCTGACCGACAGCGATCTGTCAAACACCGCCTTCCGCTGGCTGTCGGCGCAAGAAATCACCTTTGCCGGGATTCCCGTCCGCGCGTTGCGGGTGACCTATGTCGGCGAACTGGGCTGGGAAATCCACGCGCCGATGGCTGATCTTGCCCGGCTTTATGCCGCGATCTGGGCGGCAGGGGAACCGCACGGCATCGCCGATTTCGGCGGGCAGGCGGTCAACTCCCTGCGCATGGAAAAGGGCTATCGCGGCTACGGGTCCGAACTGACCAACGAGATCTCTCTGATCGAAGCCGACTGCACCCGCTTTTATGCCCCCGACAAGGGCGACTTCCGGGGCCGGGTCGCCACCGAAGCGGCACCCGTCACCACAACGCTGGTTTACGGCGAAGTTGCCGCCACCGATTGCGACATCTGGGGCGGCGAGGCGGTGATGCAGGGCTCCTCGGTCATCGGTGTATGCACCTCGGGCAGCTTTGGCCATACCACCGGAAAAAGCCTGACCTTCGCCTATGTCACCCCCGGGACCGACAAAGGGCTTGAGGTGGTCATCCTTGGCCAGCGCCACGCCCTGACCTTGCTGGACGCCCCCGCCTGGGACCCGACGAACGCGCGCCAAAAGGCATGACGACAAACCGCCCCAAGTCGGGAGATTGAGATGACCGAAGCAGCCCTTGGCCGTCTTGCGCCCCGCGACGGCCAACCGACCATGAAGGCCGTGGTGACGCTGGGCAACGGAGGCTATGATCAGCTTTTGTATTGCGATGTCGCGCGCCCGACCCCTGGGCCTGCCGACGTGTTGGTCGAAGTGCGCGCCGCCGGGATGAACAACACCGAGATCAACACGCGGCTTGGCTGGTATTCCACCACTGTCCGCAAAAGCACCGCCGATGCCGCCGCCAATGAACAGTCAGCCGCGACCCGGAAAGCCGACGGCGGCTGGAACGCGGCAACCCCATTTCCCTTCATCCAGGGCACCGATTGCTGCGGGATCGTGGTCGAAGTCGGCGCCGAAGCAAATCGCCACCTTCTGGGCCAGCGCATCCTTGTCCGCGCCTGCATGAGGCCCGATGGGTTCACCTCGCCGGAAAACATCTGGATGGCGTCGGACTTTGACGGTGCCTTTGCCCAGTTCGTCAAGGTCCCGGCAGCCGAGGTGTTTCCGGTGCAATGCGACTGGACCGATGCCGAACTTGCCACCATTCCCTGCGCCTACGGCACCGCCGAAAACATGATCCACCGGGCAGGGGTCCGCCACGGAATGCGCGTGCTGGTGGCGGGCGCTTCGGGCGGGGTCGGGTCGGCTGCGGTGCAACTGGCCAAGCGGCGGGGCGCGGAAGTGATCGGGATCACCACAACCATGAAGATGGACGCCATACGGGCGCTCGGCGCGGATCACGTCATCGACCGCAGCGCCGATCTGGTCAAGGCGTTGGGCAAGGATTCGGTGGATGTCGTGATCGACAATGTCGCGGGGCCGGGGTTCGGCGCGATGCTGAATGTCCTGAGGCGCGGCGGCAAATTTGTCTCGTCCGGGGCGATAGGGGGGCCGGTCGTCGAACTGGACATGCGGGTGTTCTACCTGAAAGACCTGACCCTGATCGGCTGCACGGCTTGGGACGAACCAGTTTTCCCCAACCTGATTTCCTATATCGAGAGCGGCGAGATCCGCCCGCTTCTGGCCAGAACCTATCCCCTTGAACAGATTGCCACCGCGCAGCAGGAATTCCTGCAAAAATCACATGTCGGCAATTTCGTTCTGATCCCGCCTGGGATCTGACAGGATGAAGTGAGTTACTTCAGAGAAACCGGACATGGGCGGGGTAATCCCCCATTCTTGGAGGGGGGGAATCCGTAGAATTCACGCGGCCATTTTCAGTTTCTGGGCGCGTGTGATGCCGCCGATGCCCCGTTGCCCGGCAGTGGTTTGCCTGCAAACCATGAAAGGGATGTTCGGGCGCTCGATATAGGCCCTAGCCAATGTCTCTCGGACCAGTGGCGTTCATCTTCGCAGTTCAGCAAATCGGCCAGCATGCGCAGGTCCGCATACATCCGCTTCAACCGCCGGTTCCCCCTCGCCATTGGGCATGAACTATGGCCTTCATCTGGCTGATCCGGGAAGCATCCATTACGCCATACTTCGCACGCCACTTGTAAAACGAGGCATTGCTGATGCCATGAGCCCGGCACAACTCGGCCACTGGCTCCTCCCTGTGCGTCGGTAGCTTGATCGACATCAAGGAAGCCTCCGGTTGTTGGTGCGACAAGGGCGCGTTGCCAGTGCAACAGTCAGGAAATGCCTCACATGCCCGAAACCACTGAAAGCGGATTGCCGCTGGACATTGGAACTGCGGATTCCTCTGGCCAAGGTGTCCGGCGGCTCAGTCGATTCAAGAAGCGCTATCTTCTGATCCTTCTTCTCCCGGTGGTCATGTTTTCGGGTGCCGTCATAGGCATGTACTTTCAGCCCCCCCTGCTTCGGGCGTTCTATGGCCTGACTGGACTGCAACCGGGCGGCGGGTCGGAAACACCTATCGCGCTGCCGCCAAACTTGGAACTGCCCGCGCGCATGGCAGAAACCATGCTGCCCACCGATGTAATCGGGCTGGCGCGGATCATGCCCAAGGATGACGTGTCCATCGTTGCCGCACCCTATGGGGCGGGCGACGCGCGGATTGCCGAGGTTCTGGTCACCGTCGGCCAGACGGTCGACAAGGGCGCTGTGCTGGCGCGGCTGGACAATGCGATGGCGCTGGAAGGTGCCGTGCTGACTGCAAAGGCCAATCTGGCCGTCCGCGAGGCCATCCTGCTACAGACCCGAGCCGGGGTCGAAGCCAGCCGCGATGAGGCGCAGGCCTCGCTGGATCAGGCGGTGGCAACGGCGGCCGATGCGGCGGCGAACCTGCAGCGCACCGAAGCGCTGTTTCAGCGGGGCGTGGCGACCGAGGCCACGCTGGATGCCGCCCGCACCGCTGCCGAAGGGGCCCGTCTGGCGGTAAACCGGGCCAAGGCGACGCTGGCGCGGTTCTCGACCCTGGCGTTGCAAGATCAGCCCGACGTGCTGGTCGCGACCCGGAATGTCGAGGCAAGCGAAGCCGACCTTGCCCGCGCCAAACTGGACCTGCAGCGCGCGGCGGTCGTGGCCCCGATCGCCGGGGCGATCTTGGACATCAACGCCACCCCAGGTCAGCGCCCTCCGGCGGACGGGATCATGCTGATGGGCGACATCGGTCGGATGATGGCCGAGGTCGAGATCTGGCAGGACCGGATCGCCAAAGTCCAACCCGGACAACCGGTTGAGCTGGTCTCGCCGGTCCTGGGCCAGACGCTGCAGGGCAAGGTCGACTTCATCGGCCTGACGGTCGGGCGGCAGGGTCTGATCTCGGACGACGCCGCCGAGAACAAGGATGCCCGCGTGATCCGGGTGCTGGTGGCGCTTGACCCGGAGTCTTCGGCCATCGCGGCGCGGTTCACCAACCTTGAGGTCATCGCCCGCATCGACACCAGTGCAGCCGAGGCCACTCCGTGAAGCGGCTATTGCAGCGTCTGCTGGGCCGGCTTCCGATTGGCTGGCTGCAACTGACCCACAACCCGATGCGCTTTGCGGCAGCCCTGGTCGGGGTGGCCTTTGCCGATGTTCTGGTCTTCGTGCAGCTTGGGATCATGACGTCGATGGGAACCGCGACCTTGCGGCCCTACAGCTTTTTTGACGCCGGTGTGATGATCTCGGCCGCCGATGCCAATGGCCTGACCGACGGTGGTAACGTTGCGCGGCAATGGCTTTTGCAGGCTATGGCCGACCCCGATGTTATCGATGGGATGGGATTGTTCATCGCCAACGCGCCTTGGGACCGGGGCGATGCCGATATCAGTCTGACCACCTTTGGCGTCGATCCCGCCAGGCCTGGCTTTATCGCGCCGGACATCGCCGGAGACTTGTCGCTGCTGGAGGTGCAGGATGCCGCCCTCCTTGACCGTCTGGCGCGCGGGCTGGGACGCGAGGCAGCAGCAGCGATCCGGCCCCAGTCGCCCCTGTCATTCGAGACTCAGGGCCGCACGCTGACCGCCTATTCCACCTTTGCCGGTGGCGGCGGGTTTGGGGGCGACGGCTATATGATCGTCTCGGACCAGACCTTCCTCGCACTTTTTCCCGCGCGAAGTTCGGCCGCGCCCGATCACATCCTGCTGCGCCTACGCCCCGGGGTGGATGTCACGGTAGTCGTGGCCCGGCTCCATCGGCTGATTTCCGACCCCGCGCTGCGCATCCGCAGTTACGCCGACGCTGCGCAAGAAGAACTGACCTACCAGAAGACCAAGCGGCCAACCGGCATCATCTTTGGCTTCGGGGTGCTGATCGGCGTGCTTGTGGGGCTGGTGATCGTCTATCAGGTCCTGTCCACCGATGTCGCCGATCACCTGCGCGAATACGCCACCTTCAAGGCCATGGGCTTTGGCCAGCGGTTCTTTATCGGGATCGTGCTGGAGGAGGCGCTGATCCTTGGCATTTTGGGCTTTCTTCCCGGCTTTGCCGTCGGCGCGACCATTCTTGCCGCGATGGGAAAGATGACGACCCTACCGCTGGCCCTGACCCCATTCATGGCGATCACGGTTTTCCTTGGCACGGTTGTTTTCTCGGCCCTGTCCGGGGCCATCGCGACCCGACGCCTTGCCGCCGCCGATCCGGCGGACCTGTTCTAGAGGACGCCATGGAGATTTCCCCCATCGTCGAGATTGCCGGGCTGAACCACTGGTTTGGTCAAGCGGCGGCGCGGAAACAGGCACTGTTCGACATCAACCTGACCTTGGCTCGCGGCAGCTTTACTGTCCTGATGGGGCCGTCGGGGTCGGGCAAGACGACGCTCTTGACCTTGACCGGTTGCCTTCGCGCCGTACAAGAGGGCAGTCTTCGCCTGATCGATCAAGAGCTGAAAGACGCGGACGAGACGCAACTGGTCCTGATGCGGCGGAAGCTGGGCTTCATCTTTCAGGCGCACAACCTGCATGAAAGCCTGACAGCCGGACAGAACGTCATGATGGGCGCTCAGGTCCATCCGGGAGTTGAGGCCGATCTGGCTACACGCGCGGCAAGGCATCTTCTGGGGCTGGTCGGCATGGCGGACCGGGTCGACTATCTGCCCGCCAACCTCTCCGGCGGCCAGAAACAGCGCGTTGCCGTCGCCCGAGCGCTGGTCGGGGGCCCGGCCCTGCTGCTGGCAGATGAACCGACCGCGGCCCTTGACAAGGACAGTGCGTCGGACGTGATCGACCTTGTGCGCCGCCTGGGCCACAAGCGGGGAATGACCACGCTGCTGGTGACACATGACAATCGCATCCTCGACCGCGCAGACCGCATCCTGACGCTGGAAGACGGGCGGATCGTCGCAGATGAAGTCCGAGCCTCCGCCTAGCAGAGCGCCGCAATTCACTTGAGGATCCTCGGACGGCAGGACTCATGCCAATGGACGATTGCCTCTGTGCCCGGCCGTCCTTTATTCCGCGCCTGACGTGGTCAGCCCGTAATGCGTGTCTGGCCATCGCGTTGGGTGGTCGCTTTGGCGAAGTAAAGGCCGAGAATGTAGCGGGATGGGCAAGGCGTGCGCAGGAAGTGTGCAGTCCTATTCGATCCCCACTGGGACTCTTTTGGTCTGGTCGGGGGTGTGAAGTCCTATGGGTTCGGCTGGTCCATGCTGTGGTAGATTGTTGCCGGCTCAGGTCTGGAAGCTGAGGCGAAATCAGAATCTTTTCTACCCGACTGCACGCGTCCGAATTCCTGACGCATGCGCACCATCCCGAAGGGTCGGATCATGGAGGCAAAAAAAACCGCCCAGCTCCTTCAATCAGAGCCCTACTTTCACTGGCTCAGTCGAAAGCTTCTGCGACCACAAAGCGTCTGAAAGCAAATTGCATCACGATCATTGCCAGGCCCGCGATCAAGGTCAGTGACACCCAACTGGCCAAACCAGACAGGACCAATGTGCTTCCAAGCGTCAAAAGCGTGAAGACCCCGACACCAATCGCCAGCGCCACGGCAATGAGAATGACAACGGTTTTCAATATGAATTCGATCAATGATCGACCGAGAAACTCGAAGTCCGCCCGCCCCATCGGCACGAGCTTGGCCGGGAACAGCAAGAAGATCGTGTTCTCGACCGCGTAAATGAGCAAGGTGAGCGGGAGTGCAAACGCCGCCAACGCCAGAGCAACGGGAGCACCGAGACTGTCCTCAAAGAGCAGGAGGCTAACGATCATCGTGAGTGCAATAACGTAGGACAGCAGCACCTGCACCACGAGTTGTCCCAAGCAGATGCGCCACGGTGCGATCGGCAGGGTCTTGTATGTTTCCATTCGGCTCAGGTCGCCGCGAAAATCGCATATCAACGTGCGCGGAAGGCTGAAACCGAAGAAGAAGTAAAGCATCAGCAGCCCATGCTTGCCCGTGATTGAAACTCCGGCCATCGAAGAGAGAGGTCCGGCGCAAGCGGCACCGACGATGAATATGACGATGAGCTTCGATGAGTTGCGCGCAGCCTTGATGGCTTGGCGCCAGGCGATGGGCCCAAGCCCTCCCAGCGTCGGCGCGCTGCGGATCGAGGGTATCTCGCTTCGCTCGGTCGCCCAGAACGACCCACCCTGCTTCATACGCTCCCATCGGTCGCTTAGTCGGGTGTCTTCCCGCAGCGAGAACTCGGAAGTGCGACGGTCGAGCTTGATGACCGCCCGCAACAGCAGAACATTGATGAGGATCGCGATGGCGGCCCAAAGAGCTAGATCCGGAAAATGGGCTCGCGCCAGAAAGAGTTCGGCGAAAACGATGTAGGGCATCAGGATGATGGTGCCGATCCACGAGTGGCGCACGTCCGATATAAGGCCGGATATGCTGCGGTCAGGGACCGCCCAAGCGTGGATCATCGCGGCGAGAGCAATCGCGCAGACCAGCGCAGTTACGGGCCATTTCAGCCGCGCAAGCCGGTTGCCTTCGAACGCCTGCCAAGCCATCCCCACGGCTGCGCTGTTCAACTGGACGAACAGCAGCGTCAGAAACGTGGCGGTAAAGGCTGAAAAAGCTGAACCCGTTTGCGATTGCGCGAACGGTGCGATGAGTGTGGCGCTCAGCGCAGCGCCCGCAGCGTAGGCAATAAACTTGTAGATGATCAGGTCGCGACGGCTGAACGGCCCGACAAAGAGAAGATTGACCTCTGTCGGCGAAAAATGAAACGACGGCCCCGTCGAGAGCAATACCGTAAGCAGCGTCATCCCGAGCATTCCAAGCGGCATGAAAGTCGCGATTTCCGCGCGAATGGCCTGTGAATCGAGACTTGCGCCCCCAAAAAGCTGCGCCGTCGGATCCAGCTGTCCACTCGCGATCAGCAGCCAGATGATCCCGCCGAGTGCCACGAAGAGCAGCGCTCCACGCAGGCTTACCAACTGCATCAGCCGCAGGCGAAGCCCGCCGCGCATTCGCATTGCGAGAAGGCGAAGAAGTGCTGCGTCCATGGCCTAGGCTTCACCCATCGCTTCGTTTTTGTGTGATCGCGAAATAGGCCGATTCAAGGGCCGAACTGCTATCGGATTGGCCAAATTCGGCGAGGACATCGCTCATCGCGCCAAACCGGCGGCACTCGCCCAGGTTCAGCACCATCAAATGTGTGCAGAGCGTCTCGAACAGGCCCAGGAGGTGCGAGCTGATGATGATTGCCGCGCCGCTTTCTGCGCGTTCCCGTATCGCCTGCTGAATGCCGCGGATCCCTTGGGGGTCGAGCCCGGTCAGGGGTTCATCGAAAAGGATAACTTTCGGGTCGTGCAGGAAGGCGCAAGCGATCGCCACTTTCTGACGCATGCCGCGTGACAAGTTGTGAACCAGCGTGTCGCGCTTGTGCGAAAGCTCGAATGACTGAAGAAGCGCTTCTGCGCCTTCCTCAAAATTCGCGACCTTGTAAGCGGCGGCGGTGAAGGCCAGGTGTTCCCAAACCGTCAAAGTGTCGAACAGCCGTGGGTCGTCAGGAATGTATCCAAGGTTTTTCTTGGCCGCTATCGGGGCTTTGACGATGTCATGGCCCGCGATCGAGAGATGCCCGGACGTCGGTGGCACAATACCGCACAGGGCACGCAACGTCGTCGTCTTACCCGCCCCGTTGGGCCCGACGAGCCCAAGGATCTGGCCGGGACCTACGGTAAAGCTGAGATCCTTGACGGCTGCGAAGCCTTTGTAGTGCTTGCTGAAGTTCGTGACTGTGATCATCAATATTTGCTCGACACCCGGTGCACTGCCACATTAGAGCGGCAAATCCGAAATGGAAATCGGGGATTTCCGCGGGGCGCGGTTTGTGATCCACCGCATGTGGACGTGAACCATGAGGAACCCGACATCACCGGATCTTCGTTACCGGATCTCGGCCCGCGCGCCGTCAGCAAAGCGGACTTTCGCTGCGGGCGCTGAGGCTTTACTCGCAGTCACGGCACAGACAGGGCAAGGGGCGGCAAGAAGACCGCGCCTGCGACCATTGCCGACGTGGAGGAACAGCAGAGATCGTGCGGACGCTTCGGTCGCGTTCGGAAACTCGTTCGGGGTGCAACGCAAGCTTTGTCATCAATCCTTGATCAATTGGTCACGTTTCGGTCGCACAAAGAAAATAGCCGGAAGCCGAACCAAGGAGAAATGGGATCCCGCTATGAAACAGTTGCTCGCCTCCGGCCTCATTGCCATGAGCGTTCTTGCCGCCTCGAACGCCGCGGCTCAGGACACCATCCGCTTCGCTTTTACCGACATCGACGGACTTGAGGCGCTGCAGCGCGAGATGGGCCCGTTCAAGGACGCCTTCGAGGCAGCCTCGGGCCTCAAGGTCGAGTTCTTCCCCGTTTCCGGCCGCACCGTCGCAGTCGAGGCGATGGCCGCCGATCAGGTCGACTTCGTTCTGACCGGCCCGGCGGAATATGTGGTGTTCAACGCCCGTCTGGATGCCCTGCCCGTCGTCACCTGGGTCCGCCCTGACTATTACTCCACGCTCGTGGTGCTGGACTCCAGCCCGGTGCAGTCGCCTGCCGACCTCAAGGGCATGAAGGTGTCCTTTGGCGAAATCGGTTCGACCTCGCAGCACCTTGGCCCGGTCACGCTTCTGACCGAGGCGGGGCTGACCTACAGCGTCGATTACGAGCCGGTCTTCTTGAACCGCAACGTAGCTGTTGAAGCCCTGATCGCTGGCGACATCGGTGCCATCGGCCTGAACCGCACCCACATCGACAGCATCACCGAGAAATTCCCGGACCAGAAGTTCCGTCCGATCGCCAAGGGTGTGACCCTGCCGAACGACGTGCTGCTGGTGTCGCCGACCGTTTCCGCCGAAGTGGTTGAAATCGTCCGCAAGACCTTTGCCGAGAACAACGATGCCCTGCTTGCGGCGCTGACCTCGACCGAAGAGAACGCCAAGTATATCGGCGGCAGCTTTGGTGCCACGGTGACCGACGCTGACTATGACATCATCCGCAAGATGTACGAAAACATTGGCATCACCGAGTTCACCGAATTCGTCGAGTGAACCACGCATGAACGCGCAATTTGCGCCTGCGACTGCCCTGTCCGGCCCCACCATGGTGGGGCCGGTTCTGGTTGTTTCCGGTCTTGCTAAAGCCTTTGATGACCGCCGCATCTTGAGCGGCCTTGATTTCACGCTGGCCCCCGGCCAGTCCACCGCGCTGATCGGTGCCAATGGGTCGGGCAAGTCCACCCTGTTGAAATGCCTGATACGGCTGATCGAACCGACCGAAGGCAAGATCGAGATGCTAGGCCACGACGTCCGAGCGCTGGCCCCGCGCGACTTGCGGGCGTTTCGCGCGCAGGTGGGCATCGTCTGGCAACGTCACAATCTGGTGCCGCGCCTGTCGGTGCTGTCAAACGTGATTCACGGCGTCCAGTCGCGCTTGTCGGGTCCGCGCGCCTGGTTTCAGGCTTTGGCCCCGGCCGAGGTTCGGGCCGAAGCCATGCTGTGCCTTGACCGTGTCGGCCTTGCCGATCGGGCTGTGGCGCGGGTGGACAGTCTTTCCGGTGGTCAGCAGCAGCGCGTGGCGATTGCCCGCATGCTGATGCAGCGCCCGGCCTTCATCCTTGCCGATGAGCCGGATGCCAGCCTTGACCCGCAGACGGGTGAAGAGGTCATGGCGCTGCTCCTTGGTCTGGTGCGAGAAAAGGGACTGTCGCTGCTGATGATCTCGCACCGGCTTGAACATACGCTGGCGTTTTCAGACCGCATCCTTGGCCTCGCCCAGGGTCGCATCGCGCTGGACCTGCCAACCGCCGACGCTGACGCAGCCGGTCTGAGGCGATTTTTCGATCACCAGGAGGCGTCATGACAGATCTGCCTGCGCCTCCGCCCCGGTTCAGCCATCGCAGCCTGCCGGAATATGTGGCCATTCTTCTGGTGCTGGCGCTGGTCGTGTCATCCCTTGCGGCCACTGCCCCGGCGCTGGACAAGCTAAGCCGCGGCGTCGCCCGGCTATTTGCCCCGTCGGGCATGCTGATGCAGATGTTCCCGCCCGATTTCAGCCGCATCGCACCGATCAGCTGGAAACTTCTGGAAACGCTGCAGATGGCCGTGGCGGGTTGTTTTCTGGGCCTCTTGCTGGCCATTCCCTTCGCGATCCTTGCAACCGACCGGCTGTCGCCGCACCCTTTGGTTCGCCACGTTGCCCGCGCGGTCATTGCGCTCTTTCGCACCGTGCCGGATCTGGTCTGGGCGATCATCTTCATCATCATCGTGGGTCTTGGCCCCGCTGCGGGCGTCATGGCGATCATGGTGGACAAGATCGGTTTTGCCGGACGCTTCTTCGCCGAAGCGATGGAAGAAACCGACCCCGGCCCACAAGACGCCCTGCGCGCCATCGGGGCCAGTCGGCTGGGCACCATCGTCTCGTCGGTCTTTCCGGCCTGTCTGCCATCCTTCACCGCCACCTCGCTTTTTGCGCTGGAGAAATCCGTGCGCGGGTCGGCGGCCCTTGGGCTTGTGGGCGCGGGGGGCATCGGGGTTGACCTCAAGGTGGCCTTTGACCTTTTCAACTACGACGAGGCGCTTGCCATCATCCTGATGATGCTGGTCCTTGTCATTGCTGTCGAGCAAGGTTCAGGCTGGATCCGCAGAAAGCTGATATGACCACGATGACCACTGATACCGCGCACCACTACTGGAACACCGAATGGCAGCAGGCCGATGCCAATTCGCCCTGGGCCACGGCCGAGCCTTGGGTGCTGGATCACGCCCGCGCCCTTGCCCCCGGCAGCCGCATCCTTGACCTTGGGGCCGGGATCGGGCGGCATGCGCTGGCCCTTGCGGCGATGGGGCATCACGTCACCGCACTGGATGCCGCCGAGGCCGCCGTGACCGCGATTGATGCGGCAGCACGGGCGCAGGGGCTGGACATCGCGACAAGGCTGGCGCCGATGACCGACCTGCCGTTTGATGCGGATCAGTTCGATCATGTCCTGTCCTGGAACGTCATCTACCACGGCGACGAAACCATCGTCCGCCGTTCCATGGCCGAGATCGCCCGCGTCACAAGGGCTGGCGGCACGTTCATGGCCACCATGCTGTCGGCCCGCCGGGTTCCGGTCGAACGGGCCCGCGCCCCAGGCCGCGAAATCAGCCGCAACACCTGGACCTTCGACGGCCCGGGTGACAAGGTCCACCCGCATTACTTTTGCACTGCCGCCGATCTTCTGGCCCTGATGCCCGAATTCGAGGTATTCACCCTTTATGACCGCGTACACGACAAGCCCGGCTCGTGGCACTGGCACCTTCTGGCCGAGAAACTGGCCGAGCCGCGCGCATGACCGCTGAATTCATCGAAGGTGCCAGCCTGATCCTGGACGACCGGGTCGAGGTGGCCAGCCTGCGGATCGAAGACGGCCTGATCACCGGCATCGACGTGGCGCGGGATGGTGCGGCGCTCATTCCGGGCAAGGGCCGCTTTCTGGCCCCCGCATTTGTCGACATCCATGGCGACGCGTTCGAGCGCCAGTTGATGCCACGTCCCGGCGTCACCGTGCCGACCGAGGCCGCCCTTCTGGAAACCGACCGGCAACTTGCAACCAACGGCATCGCTACCGCCTATCACGCGCTGACCCTGTCGTGGGAACCGGGCCTGCGCAGTGTGGACACCGGCTGGCAGGTGGTGCGCGCGCTGGAGGCATTGCGCCCGCGCCTGACCGCCGACAACCGCATCCAGTTGCGGTGGGAAACCTTTTGTCCCGAAGCCGAACCGTTGATCGCCCATGTCCTTGCCGGGCCGGATCGCCCGGCGCTGGCCTTCAACGACCACACCACGGCCGCCTTGCTGCACCCGGAAATCGCCCTCCACGACCGGCCCTTTGATCAGGTGGCCGATTACCCGGTCACCGATCTGTCTGCCGACGCCTTCCTGCGCAAGATGGCCGAGCGGGCAAAACGCGCCCACATGACCACGGCCGCTTTCGTTGACCTGATTTCCAGCATCTGGGCGCGGCGCGGCGCGGTGCCCGGTCACATCGACCGAATGGCGGCGCTTGCCCGGGCCTTTGGTGCCCCGATGCTAAGCCACGACGACAGCCAACTGGAAACGCGTGACTATTATCGCGGGCTTGGCGCCCATATCGCCGAGTTTCCGATGCATGAGCGGGTCTTTCTTGCCGCGAAAGATGCCGGAGACCCCATCGTCCTTGGTGCACCGAATGCCATGCGCGGCGGCAGCCATCTGGGCAGTCCCGGTGCGGGCGAAATGATCGCCCGGGGCCTGTGCGACATCCTCGCTTCAGACTACTACTACCCCGCAATGTTGGGCGCGATGGTGCGACTGCACGCTGATCGTGTGGCACCACTGGAAAGCCTGTGGAAACTGGTTTCGACCAATCCCGCCGCCGCCATGGGCCTTGCCGACCGTGGCCGCATTGCACCGGGCTTACGCGCTGATCTTGTTCTGCTGGACTGGCCCGGAGGCCACGCCCCCGCTCCGGTTCGGACCTGGGTGGCCGGTCGGAATGGCTATTCGGCACTACCTCCGGACCGCTTGCACCAGACCACCCAGTGATCGGTTAAGCCCGAGTATACGACTATACATCCAAAATCTCTAGCTACACTCTTTATCTCCGTCCAGCTGGACGATCACCTGGCCATGGGACCGACACTGTTTGTAGGGCCAAATACAGATTTCAAGAAGCGCCGCCCGGCGCCGGCTAAGGATGTTCGCCAGCCGCTAACCTGCGCACAACATACTCAGCGCGCTGGGTCTGCCTGCGGAAGAGGTCGTTTTGCAGTTGGATGATTTCGGAACGGTCCGGCATGCGCACCTCAATCGGGATTTCATGCCGTGCGGCTATGGCGACCCCTTGGGCTTTGCGACCACTGATTAGCCGCACAGAGACGCAGGAAAGTTGATCAAATCAAGTTGGTTGGGTCACTCAGCAAAGTGAATGTTGATGATCTCGACGGTCCAGCGCGAGGCAAGTATCTGCTGATCCGTCAAGGCCATCAGACGCCTCACGAGCCAGCATTCTGTGTGGCTGGTTCCGGTGGGCACGATGCGGTCGGATCGTTCCGAAACATGGCCCACAGAGTCCGTGTAGTTGGGTTGCGCTCCAGGAGCGATGAAACGAACGCTGGTGATGTTGCGGGTGTCACCTTGCGAATTGAGCTAGCACCAGATGAGCCGGAAACCTGTAGTTTTCCAAGATTTACCCAAGCAATATCAATATACTACTGTTGGTTCATAACATCAGCAGCACCATAAGCACGGCAAGGAGCGTTGCCGGTGAAAGTGCTAGGGCCGTGCTGGCTGCACGGCGCTCAGCGGGTAACCTGTTGAACCAAATGACCCTGTTCCAGGTGTTTTGGCTGCGCTAACGTGACGTTGCTGCGCTGCGGCAATCCATAACATATTGTTTTTTATTGATTAAATGGTGCCCGGAGCCGGAATTGAACCAGCGACACGCGGATTTTCAATCCGCTGCTCTACCAACTGAGCTATCCGGGCACTGAGCTGGGGCTGTGCCCCTTTTGGTGGGGGGGTGATACCCAAGCCACCGGGGGCTGTCCAGAGGGAAAACGCCCTTAATGTGCCTTCTGCGGTGGGTCGTCGGCAAAGGTTTCCCCGGCCTCGGCGTCCGCGTCGGCGGGGACACTGTAGCTTTCGGTCAGCCAGCGGCCAAGGTCCACGTCAGCGCAGCGGCGCGAGCAGAAGGGGCGGTAGTCCGGTGCGGTGGGTTTGCTGCAGATCGGGCAGGTCATGACCCGACCTTTGGCCCGGCCTTGGGTAACAACTCGGCCAAGGGCAGGCGGTCGCGCTTGCGGGTCAGCTCGTAAAGACCAAGGGTTGTCCAACCCGCAAGGTTGGCTTCGCCATCCGTCTTGAAGGCGGCTTTCATCACCTGATCCAGAATGTGCCGGTCACGTTTCGGCATCGGCGCGAAATCCACCACCACTTGCCCGCCAAGGCCACGCAGGCGCAGCTGGCGCGGAAGGTCGCGGGCGGCGGCGATGTTGGCCTTCAGGCTGGCGGCAGGCGTGGTGTCGGGGCCGGTGTTCACGTCGACCGCAACCAGCGCCCGGGTCGGCTCGATCATCACATGCGCGCCGCCGTCAAAATCGACACGGGGACTGCGCAGGGTGTCGATCATCTCCGCCACGCCATGTCGGTCAAGGCTGCCGGCTTCGGTGTCGGCTTCATCGACGCCCGGGTCCAGCCAGTCGCGAAAGGCTATGTCATGCGCCGAAGGGCCGTCAACCAGCAGTTCCGGCCCACCGGTGATGTCGGCCAGCACCGCCTCGGCCAAGCCCCGCATTGCGGCGATGTCTTCAGCGATGGCGTCAGGCGTGGCATCGGCGCAGCCCGAGCGCAGGATCAGGCCCAGCCGTTCGCTTGCGCCTGCCATGCCAGCTTCGGCCAGCGCGGCAAGGTCGGCGCGCAGGTCTTCGTCCTTGATCTTGCGCGAGATGTTCAGGCCGGGCGCATCCGGCGTGACAATGGCAAAGCGCGACTTGAACAACAGGCGCGTGGTGACTGGGGTGGCCTTGCCCGGTTCGGTCGGGCCGGTGACCTGAACAAGCAGCCGTTGCCCCGGGGCCACGCCCGAGATTTGCCGCAGGAACCCCGATCCGCCGGGAAGCTTGACGAAGATGCCGCCTTGCCCCTTGACCGGGCGGTCGGCGACAGACCGGTAGATGGCCCCGGGCACGATCACCTCGGCTTCGGGGTCGATCAGCAGCTCTTCCAGCCGCCCGTCAACCACCAGCGCTGCGACCTGACGGCCCGCGATTTCGTCCAGTACCAGCACGCTGCCAATCATTCCTGCCTCCAGACCGGATAGCCGACCGCGGTCAGCAAAGCCGCGGTTTCGGCCACCGGCAACCCCATGATGCCGGTAAAGCTGCCCGAGATCCACGGGATCAGCGCGCCCGCAAGACCCTGGATGCCGTAGCCCCCTGCCTTGCCCTGCCAGTCACCGCTGGCCAGATAAGTATTCAGTTCCGCGTCCGACAACCGCTTCATCTTGACCACGCTTTCACTGGCGCGGGTCAACAGCCGGTCGCCGTGGCGCACCGCAATCGCTGTGATCACCTGATGCCGCCGCCCGCCCAAAGCGGTCAGAAACGTCGCCGCCTCGCCCGCATCACGCGGCTTGCCAAGGATGCGCCGCCCCAGCGCCACGGTGGTATCGGCGCACAGGACCACGTCGTCCGGACCCGCCGGGATGGCACGCGCCTTCTCCTCGGCCAGCCGCAGCGCATAGGGGCGCGGCAGTTCGCCCTTCCTTGGGTCCTCGTCAATGTCGGGGGGCAGGATCAGGTCGGGAGTGATGCCGATCTGCGCCAGAAGTTCCTTGCGGCGCGGGCTGGCAGAGCCAAGAATAAGACGCAAGATCAGTTACTTGAAGCGATAGTTGATGCGGCCCTTGGACAGGTCATAGGGGGTCATCTCGACCTGCACCTTGTCGCCCGCCAGCACCCGGATGCGGTTCTTGCGCATCTTTCCTGCCATCACCGCAATCAATTCATGGCCGTTCTCGAGTTCGACCCTGAATGTCGCGTTGGGCAAGAGTTCCTTGACGACACCGGGGAATTCGAGAAGTTCTTCCTTGGCCATGGTCTCTCCATTGCAGACGTGAATAGATATGTGCCCGCAGTTGACCGCAGGCTTCCGGCGCGCCGTATGCGCCTGAAAGGTCCGGTTTTCAAGGGGATTCGTAAACGGCGGCGGCAGCAGCCTCTACAACGCCCGCATCCAGAACTGCAGCGGCTTTTCAGTCTCGACCGTATCGCCAAGGTCCTTCCAAGCGAAATGCGCCAGCACTCCGGGCAGGGTGTCATAGCCGCGACCGCGCCAGAAGGCGTCGTTGGTCCGGGCAACGGCGGGGCGGGCGGGGTGGTCATCCGGGCGCAGGACCGAACAAAAGGCAACATGACTGCGGCCAAGGGCCCGGGCATGGGCCTCGCGCAGGTCGATGAAGCGGTGACCCAGGCCGATGCCGCGATAGGGGCGCAGCAGGACGGATTCCGCGCCGTAAAGGATCTTTTCGGGTGCGATCCCCAGCGCGCGGAACGGGGCGGCGAATTCCGGTGCGTGATCCTCCATCGGTGTCGAGGTCGAGGCCCCGATCAGCCGCCCGTCATGGAACGCGCCTACCAGCAGCGCGCCGGGATTGTCGCGGTAGGTCGCAAGATATTCGCGTTCGTAAGCGTGTGAGCCGTCGTAAAGATAAGGCCAGTCGCGAAACACGGTGATCCGCAGGTCGGCCACGCCATCAAGGGCGGCCTCCAGATCGGCCCCGGCAAGGGCGCGGACGTCGATTTCGTCGATGTTCATGCGCTGACCTGCGCGACCCAGTCATTCAGGTTGTAGAACGTGGTGATGCGGGCGATCTTTCCGTCCTTCACGTCGAAAAACCCGCCTGCGGGCAGGATATAGCGCTGGCCTTTCGCTTCCGGCAAGCCGGGGTCGGTCTGCAAGTATTCGCCATGCACTACAAACTCCGCTGCCCCTCGGGTGCCGTCGTCGGTGGCAAAGACCGCCATGTCGCGCAACTGCTCGCGGTAGCTGACTCCCATGTGGCTGCAGAAGTCAGCGAACTTCACACGGCCGATCCGTGGGCTGCCTTCGTTGACCCGGTGTTCGACATCATCGGTCAGACAGTCCAGCATCCCGGCCGCATTACCGGCATTGAAGGCGTCATAATAGCGCTGGATCAGGGCAAGCGTTTCGGTGCGGGGCATGGCTCTCTCCGGCCTAGGGTTCAGGCGCAGCCTAGCGAGCGCCGCGCCAAAGGCCAAGCCGATGGCGGACGCATCGCATCCCGTTTGCGACTTTGCGGAACGGGGCGATTGCCACCGACAGGCCGACCGGGGCTTTAGAAGTCCGTCGGCGCGCCGCCCTCTTGCTTGCGTTTGGCCACAAAGCGGCGCAGGTCCTCCTGATGGTCGCCGTTCATCGGCGGAGCCTCGAACTCGTTCAGGATCTGCTTGTAGATCCGGTGCGCGCGCTCAGTGGTCCAGACCGACCCGTCAATCTGCCACGCCTCATAGTTGCGCCAGTCGCTGCAGATCGGGGCGTAGAACGCGTGCTGATAGCGGTCCTGGGTGTGCTGGACGCCAAAGTAATGCCCGCCGGGGCCAACCTCTTTGATCGTGTCAAAGGCCAGGTCCTCGTCCGTGGTGGCGAAGGTCGCTTCTTCAAAATAGCGCTGGATCATCTGCAGGACCTCGCAGTCCATGATGAATTTCTCGGGCGAGGCGATCAGCCCGCCCTCCAGCCAGCCCGCGGCGTGGTAGACCATGTTGGTCTGGCTTTGCACCGCCGACCACAGCGAGTTCGACGTTTCCCACATCGCCTGCCCGTCCGGCACGTTGGCGGCACAAACACCGGATGCCCGCATCGGTACGCCATAGAACCGCACCAGCTGGCCCGTCATCTGGGTCGCGCGCATGTATTCGGGCGTGCCAAAGGCGGGCGCGCCCGATTTCATGTCGACGTTCGACGTGAAGGTGCCAATCGCCACCGGGCAGCCGGGGTTGATGTATTGCAGCAGGGCCACCGCCGCCAAAGCCTCGGCAATCGACAGGGCCACCGCGCCCGACATGGTGACCGGAGCCATCGCCCCCGCCAGCGTAAAGGGCGTGATCACCACCGGCTGACCACGCCGCGCCATGCGCATGGCCCCATCCAGCATCGGATAGTCGTGTTTCAAGGGCGAGACCGAGTTGATGTTGGTATACATCCGCGGCTTGGCTTGGAATTCTTCCTCGGTCAGACCGCCCGCGATCTTGACCATCTCCATCACATCCTCGACCCGTTCCGCGCCAAGGCTGTAGGCGTGAACCACCTTGTCGGTCAGGGTCAGCTTTTCATACAGGCAGTCCAGATGCCGGACGCTTGCATGGATGTCGCATGGTTCGACCGGATAACCGCCCGCGATATGGATGCAGTTGAAATACTGCGTCAGCTTCATGAATTCCTTGAACGTCGCGAAATCGCCGGTGCGTTTGCCGCGTTCCATGTCCCAGGCGTTCGGTGGTGACGAGACGTTGACGAACAGCATGTGCTTGCCGCCCATGATCAGCTCGCGGTCCGGGTTGCGCGGAGTGATGGTAAAGGTCGAGGGCGCGCGGCCCACCATTTCCATCACGAAATCCTCGTCCATGCGGACGTTGGTGCCCTTGATGGTGCACCCGGCCTTGCGCATGATTTCCAGCGCTTCGGGGTTCAGAAATTCGATGCCGATGTCCGACAGGATGCGCATGGCGGTCTTGTGGATGCGCTGCACCCCGTCAGCATCCAGAGGTTCGGTCGGCCGGTCCGGGTTGAGCGGTATCCGCCAGGGCATCTGGTCGATGACAGCGGTTCCGGCACGATCCTTCATGCCTGCCCGGCCTCCGGCACGCTTTCTCCGGTTCGGTTCATCGCTCATTTTCATGCACTCCGCTGACAAACCCCAAGATGCGGGAAGCGGGGGGGCAAAAGACACCGTATCCGCGACGCAAAAGCGTCGTTTTTGCGTGATGGGCCAATTTGTCAGGCGGAAAGCTGGTCCAGCCAGCCGGGCAAAGCCCCGATATCGGGCAGGACCGCGTCAGCATGCGGGGCTAGATCCGCCGCGCCCGCGATCCCGGTCAGCACTGCAACGGTGCGCATTCCGGCGGCGCGGCCAGCCTCAAGATCGTGGCGGCTGTCGCCGATCATCACCACCCTTGCGGGATCAAGACCCAAAATGCGGGCAAAGGCCAGACACATTCCGGGGTCCGGTTTCGCGCCATGGCCACTGTCCCAGCCAGCGATGAAATCAAAGCAGTCGGTGATGCCGTTCCGGTCCAGTTGCTGACGAGCGGGACGTTCGGAATCGTTGGTCGCCACCCCAAGCTTCAGCCCCCGGGCGCGGAAACCGGACAAGAGGGGGCGCAACGGCACCGCTTCGGACATCGTGGCACCTCCTGCCGTCTCATCAATCCGCAGTGTCAGGCTGGCGACCGTCTCGCCCGGCAGATGCGGGGCCAGGGCCGCCGCGATGTCACTGGCGGTGGCGGCAATCACCGGGCTGTCAGGGGCAAAGGTCAGGGTGTCTTTGTCAAAGCCAATGGCCCGGCCCAAGCGGACGGAATGGTCCGCGTCCTCCGCCACAAGGTCCAGAAATCCCGCAGCCCAACGCCCCCAACTGGTGCGAAAGTCGAACAGGGTTCCGTCCTTGTCGAACAAGAGGCCGTCAATGAGGGGGGAGGGCATGGGGTCAGGGCTCCGGGATGTTGGTCAGGTCCAGTTTGGTACGTCCCCGCCCGGCAGCGCCGCGCGGGCGGCCTGCGGGGCGGTGTAGGGCAGGCCGTTCTGGTCACAAAACGCGGTGATCCAGCGGTCCTCCTGCATCAGAAAGTCCAGAACCGCGCCATGAAACAAAGGATCAACGGCACGGGCGCGCAAATCACCCGCTCCGGCACCGGTCGCGCCAAGAAAAACCGGGAACAACTCGTCATCGGCGGCAAGCCAACCCAGCGCCTGCAGGGCGATCACCGTGGCCGCGTCTTCATGCATCTAGTTGTCCACAACTGTTTCACACCCGCCTGACGGCAATATGATGATTGTCCGCAATTCGGAAAGGATTTCTTAACTACTTCGGTAACACACTGTTCAGCATCCCCGGGGGAGGGAGTCTGGAAAGCAAGATATGAGCGGTCGAATCCTCATTGTCGATGACATGGCCAGCAACCGGATCGTCACTCAGGCGCGCCTGGCGGCGGCATTCTACGATCCGGTGCTGGCGTCGGACGGCGAAAGCTGCCTGAGACTGGCGCAGGCGGGGATGGACGCGCGCCCTGATCTGATCTTGCTGGCGCTGAACCTTGCTGATCTGCCCGGGCCGGTGGTGTTGCGCCGGTTGCGGGCCGATCCGCGCAGCCGCGACATTCCGGTGATCGCGATTGCCCCCGCCCATGCGCCCGAACTGCGGCTGGCCGCCTTTGCCGCCGGGGCCGATGACGTGATCTCACGGTCCGCTGGCAACGGCATACTGTTGGCCCGGCTGCGCAACCTTCTGCGCGCGCGGATGGAACAGGGGGCCGACCCTGGCTTTCCCGTCCCCGGCCTGGCAGAGCAGTTGGCGATTTTTGATCCCGGGGGCACCGTGGCGCTGGTCGCTGCAACACCTGAATCCGCAGCGCCGTTGCAGGACGCCCTTGCCGCCCAGGGCTGTGACCGGCTGGTGGTCCTGACCCGAAGCGAGGCTTTGGCCGAAAGCGGGACCGCGCTGGCGGACGTGTTCGTGCTGCAGGAAAGTGGCTGTGGCGCACCTGCCGCGCTGCGCCTGCTGTCGGACCTCAAAAGTCGTCTGGCTACGCGCCATGCTGCGGTTTGCCTTCTGGACAGTGGTCTGGCAGCCGACGCAGTGGCGATGGCCTTTGACCTTGGGGCCGATGACGTGGCAGGCCCTGAGGTCACAGTGGCCGAACTGGCCCTGCGGCTGCGCGGCCTGTTGCGGCGCAAACATGCCCGCGACCGCCAGCGCGACCGGATGCAGGACAGCCTTAGGCTGGCGCTGATCGACCCCTTGACCGGGCTTTACAATCGCCGCCATGCAGTGCCGCAACTGCGCGCCATCGCCGGACGCGCAGCGCGCTCGGGGGCCGATTTCGCGGTAATGGTGGTCGATCTTGACCGCTTCAAGCTGGTCAATGACCGCCATGGTCACGCCTCGGGCGATGCCGTTCTGGTCGAGGTCAGCCGCCGCCTGACCGCCACCCTGCGCGACAGCGACCTTCTGGCCCGCATCGGCGGCGAGGAGTTTCTGATTGCCCTGCCTGACACCGGCTTTGCCGAAGCCCGCCTTGTCGCTGAACGCCTGTGCCACGCGGTTGAATATCCGCCGATGCAACTGCCGTCCGGGGTTGAACTTACGGTGACCGTCTCCATTGGTGTCGCTGTGTCCAAAGCTGCACTTACGCCGGTCCCAATTGGTCAGGCGGTGTTGATCGACGCTGTGGTCGAGCAGGCCGACCTTGCGCTTTTGGACGCGAAAAACGGCGGGCGCAATCAGGTGACTTTCCGGCAAATCGCTGCGTGACGCTTTTGGCCCGGCCCCGCTCCTTTCAGGCGATTTCGCCATGCAAGCTCTGCATCGGCGTGCGACAAATCCACCTGCACGTTGGCTTTGCCCGAACTGCCCTCTTGTGCGACGACCGCCCGTCGATGCATCCTTGCCAGACATGCTCATGGCAACTCGGGCCGGATGCCCGCCCCGGTCCAGTGTGCAAGACTTCGCGCGTTGATGAGGAGTGAGCGCAGATGCATACCTACCACCACGGCTCTGAACCCTTCAGCCTGCAGCGCCGCGCCCCGAAAGGCGGCACCAAGATGCTGGAAGGCTGGGGTTTTCGCAATGAAACCGACCCCTTGACCGACGTGCTTCTGGGCAGCCCCGCGCATCTGAGGCATTTGTCCACCTCTTCGCTGTCGCGCAAATTCCTGCGGGACGAGCCTTGCAACATTCAGGTCGGCCAGGCCCAGCATGCCGAACTGGTGTCCGCCTATGAACATTTCGGGGTCAAGGTGCACATCCACAAACCCGAACCCGAGCTGCCGATGCAGGTCTACGCCCGCGACAGTTCGGTCATGACGCCTTACGGCGCGATCATCACCGCAATGGCCAACTGGTGGCGGCGGGGCGAAAACTATGCCGCGATCCGTACCTATGAACAGTTGGGCATCCCGATCTACGACATGGTCACCGCCGGCACCTTTGAAGGCGGCGATTTTGCCGTGATCGAGGAAGGCTGCGTCCTGATCGGTTGCGGCGGTGCCCGTACGCAAGAGGAGGGCGCGCGGCAGGTCGAAGGCTGGTTCAAGGCCGAAGGCTGGGAAACCCGGCTGGCTTTCATCGACGAATACTATGTCCACATCGACCTGATGGTGGTCCCGATCGCACCGAAACTGACCGCCGTCTGCCTTGACTGCACCGAACCGGGGATCGTCGACTGGCTGAAGGGGAAGGGTCACGAGATTATCGACGTGCCCTTCCGCGACACCATGGCGCTGGGCTGCAACTTCATGTCCCTGGGCCGCGACCGGGTGATCGCTCCGGCGATTTCAAAATCGTTGATCGGTCAGCTTCGCGCCCGGGGCTTCGAGGTTGCAGCCATCGACATGTCGGAAATTTCCAAGACCGGCGGCGGCATTCACTGCATGGCCCAGTCGCTGCGGCGTGAGGCGGCCTGAGCGTCAGTGCAGCTTTACCGCCAAAGATGCGCCAGGCTGGCGAATCGGCCTTGCAACTTGGCCAGCAGCCGGTTGGCCGGTCCCGGATGCGGGATCATGCCAAGTGCCAGCCGGTCCAGCGTCACCTCCGGCGGGCAGGGGCGGCGGCTGACCGGATCGAAATAGCGCGGATAGGCGATAAGCGCGGCATGGGCCAGCGTCGCCAGATCGGCGGTGCCTCGCCAGTCTGGCACCGGCCCCAAGTCGCGGGTCAGCCCCCAACCAGCATAGAACGGCGCACCCAGGCAGGTGACCGGCAGCCCCCGGACCAGCGCCTCGAACCCCAAAAGCGAGGTCATGGTCCAGACCTCTTGCACCTTTCCCAGCAGCTGCGCGGGGTCGGACCTTTCGGCGATGACATCGACCAGCCCGGCCAATTCCGCCGCTGCAATCGCCCCGGGGCGCAGGCCCGCTTCGACATCGGGATGTGGCTTGTAAATCAGGACCGCGTCTGGATTTGCGCTGCGGGTGGCACGAAGAAGAGCGAGGTTGGTCCTCACCGTGCCCGCCCCTCTCAGGATCGATGCGTCGTCTTCGACCTGCCCCGGCACCAGAATCCGATGCCCTTTCGGCACATCAGTCAGCGCGCCGCCGCCAAGGTTGTATTTGGACAGGCCTTCCGCCCTTAGCCGGTCCAGCAGCGTCAATGCCCGCGGATGCCCCCCGGGCGGCAACTGCCCCTTGATCAGGGCGTCCAGCCGCGACGGGCGGGTCGGATCATAGTAGATGCCGCGATCATCAGTCACCAGACTTAGGGGCGGCACAAGATCCGCCCCCAACCCGCGTGAGCGCAGAAACCCGTCTTCCACTCGCAGGCAGGGGGACTTCGGAGCGAACCCCTCAGGCTCTTTTCCCGCCCAGATCAGCAGGTTGCGGCCTTGGGCCATTGCCTTGGCGTCGGCTTCGGCAGGATTGTCGCAAAAGCGCAACGCCTTGTGCTGGCCGAAGAACTGCTGCAGCCGCCCGCGTTTCCAAAGCCGCATGCCCGTCGCGACGTGGCCCTGCCGGTCCTCGCGAAAGGCATGGGTTTCGGCCTCCAACTGGTCAAGCGCATCTTCCAGTGGGCACAACCGGTCGCGGCAGGGGTCATACCACAGCGGCGCAAGGATCATCGCTCCGGCAAAAAGCTGCGGAGCGGTCAGCTTGCGGGTCCGGCGGGGCAGGGCCTGTTCGTCCGCCGTCAGCCCCCAGCCTGCATAGAACGGTTGGCCAAAGACCCGGGGGCGGTGGCCGTGCAGGATTGCTTCGAACCCCAGTTGCGACGACACCGTAAAGACCGCCGCTGCCGCTGACAGCAGCCGGTTGGGCGACACCGGCGCGGTAAGAAGCGTCACTCGCCCGAAGGCATTACCTGTGCCAAAGTGGCCGGGCCGCAACCCAAGCGCTGTTTCCGGATGGGTTCGGATGACGATCCGCGCTTCTGGGTGGTCGCGCATCGCGGTCGCAAGCATGTCGCGGAAAGTTGACTCAGACGCGTTGGAATACCGGATTGCCGCATCATTGCGGGTTTGGTCGACAATCAGCACGAAGCCGGGGTCGGGGACAGGCAGGCCGGGATCAAAATTGTTGTATTTTGAAATATCGATGTGGTGAATACGCGCAATAGCGGCACTTGCACGATCAGATATGTTCGATTGCTGAAAGTCAGCCTTGGCCAGAACCTCCTCCAGCCGCGATGGTTGGCTGGCGTCGAAATGCACGCCAACCGGGTCGATCATGAGGCCAATCGGAGCCTCGCCTTTGGCACGACCGGGGTGGAGCGACCGCAGAAACGCGTCCTCGACACGGATCAGCGGCAGGTGGTGGCGGCGGGCTAAAGCCTCGCCGCGCCAAGCGGTCGGGCTGCGGCCCCAGACCAGCACCCCGTCACCGGGACGTGGCAGACCAAGACGCAGCTCATGACCGGCAAGTGCAAGCATCCTATGCAATCGGTGGTCGCGGAGCAGCGAAAGATTCTGATGCCAAAGCCGCCGGGGAACCCCGGTCAATTCGGCATGGAAGTCCACGCCGGACATGACCGCTGTCAGTTCGCGGCTTCGGCGGTGGTTGCGAGGCTGCTTGCAGCTCCTGCAGTGCCGGTGATTGCGCCAAGCACTTTCTGCCAGCTCACAAAGGGTGCTTCGGTCACGTAAAGCGTGTCGCCGTCGCGGATCAGGAAGTCGCGGGCTTCGAACAGACCGGTGGGCTGAACAAGATTCAGAACATAGATCACCCGCTGCGACCCGACCAGATCAGTCCGGCCCGTTACCGCACGTGCAATTTCCTGGCTTTCATCGCGCAGAATGAAAACGCCCTTGGGGTCTGCCGACGTCGTCGAAAGCCCGCCTACAATCGCAATCGCCTCAAGCGCCGACAGGGATTCGGACGTGAATGGAACCAGGCTTTGCGTGCCGGTTGCCCCAAGAGCAATAAAGCTGCGGCCGTCCTCTTCGATCACGATCCGGTCGCCGGATCGAAGTGCGATATCCAGCGCGGGGTTCTCGTAAAGGTCCTTGAGCCAGACCTTGCCAGTAGTGCCGTTCCGCGTAACGCGAACGATAGCCACATCGGGATCAATCAAGACGCCACCAGAGCGGGCCAGCATCGCGGCAAGGGTGCGGGTTGGAGCTTCGATCGGATAGACCCCGGTTCCGGCCGCCTGACCTGATATCGAAACAGTCGAGCCGTTGCCCGCAACCCGCGTCACCGTGATCTGCGGATCAGGGGTCTGGTCTTCCAACTGGCGGGTGATTGCCTGCCGCACGCCTTCGGGCGTCTGGCCGTCCGCACGGATACGGCCTGCATAGGGAATGTAGATAAACCCCTGACCGTCGACCTGAATTTCGTTAAGGACAGAAACCCGTTGCCCGGTGTTGCCAAGCAAAGGGTCGTCCTTGACGTTCTCAAAAACTGTGACGGCCAGCGTATCGCCGGCTGCGATGGTGTCAGACCCGACAAGGCCTGCGTTCTGGAACGCGTCGCTGAAGCCAAACGTCTCCTGAACACCGGCAAGGCGCGAGACTTCCGGCGTAACGGTGACGATGTGGGCGTCGCCTTTGACGTCAACCGATCCACTTAGAACTTCCCTCGTGCTTGGGCCGGACCGGGGAAGACCGCAAGCGCCAACAATCGACACCGAAGACAGTAGAGCGATGAGTTTTATCGAAATGAACTTGGAACGTCGCACTGTCGGGCCTCTCAGGTATTGTTATTTTAACGTAAAGGTAGCGAACCGGCCCAACCTTGGCCAGCCGCCAAAAAGTTTTTCAACGGACAACCCGAAACTGTTGCCTTGGTGCCGCAGTCCCGGAAGTCAACGATTGGTAAGGGTCGTGCGGGGCAAGCATCAAATCAGCCACCTGGCGCAACAGCGCGCGCCGTCCACGGGACGAATAAAAACCGCCGACAACTTGCGACGTCTCAAGCAGAAATTGTCGATAACTGCGGTAGGCGCGGCTATCGGGGCGGTCTGGTGCGGCAAAGAACTGGTCCAGTGGCTGGGTCGAGACAAACTCGGGCTTGGCATAGACAGCCGTGCCGAACGTCCGCAGCGGCAGTCCCCGCCACAGCGCCTGTTGCCCGGCGGTGGAATTCACCGTGACGGCCGAGCGGGCATCATCCAACAACTCGGCCAGCTTGCCGCCGCGCACGAAATGCACCCGGCCGGTCAGACCGTGCAGCCGGGCCAGCCGCCGGATTTCCGGCAACAGCGGGGTGCGGCCATCCTCAAGCGGGTGGGCCTTGAAGACCAGATGGTGGTGGCGGGGCGCACCTTTCGCAAAACCCTCCATGACCAGCGCCAGAAATTCGGTGATGCTGGAAAATGGCGAATGGTCGCGGAAACTGGCGTCGTGTTCCAGCTGCAAGATCGCCAAATGATAGGGAAAACCACCCTGCCGGATGCGTCGCGTCGCCAGCTTTCGTTCGATCCGGTGGACCGGCATCAGTATCAGGCGCTTGATATACAAACGAAATTCCTGACCCACGGTCAGCGCCCGGTGTGGGGAGAAGTTGGCGTAAGCGCGAAAGCCAAGCGCCACGCAGCCATGATACAGCGCGCCCCAGACCATGTGCTGGCGCATGTCGCCCCAGGTCGCGGGTGTGTCGGGCAGGTCCTGATCGACTTTTTCCAGTGCCGCCTGCATGTCGGGCAAGGTCATCGACATCAGCCGCGAATTGCCGTTCGACCCATCCCGTTCATAGGTCACCCAATAGGGACGCAGATAGCCTTCCTCGAACACATGGACGGTGATGCCGCGCAGGCGGGCCAGCGCCACGGCCTGAGCATGGATCGGTCTGGTGTCGCCATACAGCACCAGATCGGTGATCCGGTGCCGGGTCATCAGCTCGGCGCAGGTGTCGGGCCAGCGGTCATGGCTGCCCTTGAACGCAATATAGCCCGGGCCGGGCCAGAATACCCGATCACCAAGATTGAAGCCGACCCGCCACACCTCGGCCCCGGCGGCGCGGAGAAGCTGCCCAAGCCGGTGAAACCAGGGCCCATGTGGGCCTTGCAGGAACAGGAAACGGCGAGCGGTATCGGTCAAGATGTGGGTCCCGGGTCGGGCTAAGATGGCCCTGATTATCCGGGAACTATAGCGGAAATCGGTAGAAAGGGTGAAGAGATCAAGGCGATGGTGTTGCGGGCTTGCGTGAATGCGCAGTCAGGATTAGGTCGAAAGGGCAAGGGGGACCGGTCATGTTCACGGGAATTGTCACGGATATCGGGCGGATTGCGGATGTTAATCTCGCCGGCGATCTGCGGGCACGGATCGCTACGCGCTATGACGTTGCGGGCATCGACATCGGCGCCAGCATCGCCTGCGATGGCGTTTGCTTGACGGTCGTGGCGCTGGGGTCTGATCCTGAGGGCTGGTTCGACGTGCAGATTTCGGCCGAGACGGTGTCAAAGACCAACCTTTCCGGCTGGGCTGCGGGTAAGCGCGTGAACCTTGAGCGCGCCTTGCGGGTGGGCGATGAGCTTGGCGGGCATATCGTGTCGGGCCATGTTGACGGTCTGGCTGAAGTGGTGTCGGTGCGGACCGAGGGTGGGTCGGTCCGGGTAACGTTCCGCGCGCCAGAGGCTTTGGCGCGGTTCATCGCACCCAAAGGCTCGGTGGCGCTGAACGGGACCTCGCTGACGGTGAACGAGGTGGATGGCTGCAATTTTGGGGTCAACCTGATCCCCCATACCCAAACGGTGACGACCTGGGACGAGGTGGCCGTGGGTGACCGGGTGAACCTGGAAATCGACACGATGGCGCGCTATGTGGCGCGGCTGCGCGAGTTTGGCTGAAGTTTGTTTGCTTGGCTGGCTGCCGGGGGCTGCGCGCCCCCGGACCCCCGTGGGATATTTGTCGAAGAGAAAGACAATTTGAGTCAAATGCGGTGGAAGTTGCGGTTGTATGGATCGGACAGGATTGCAGGCTGCTCTTGTCGGTCGGGAAGGTTGGCGATGAAGAGGTGTTTCGGGTGAAGCGGGCCGGAAACTTTGCACTTCTGGTGCTGCAATGGGCGCTGGTTTGTTATGGGATCTATCTAATCGCCGTGACGTTGAGGGTATACTACTATGGCGCTGACTTGATTGATCAGTCTGGCTCTGTGTTCGTGAAACCGCTCTTCTTTTCTCCTATGACTGAGCAGGAAATGCTGCGTGGAGTAGCGAAGGGACTTGTCTCAGCAGGCTTCGGTTGCGCGTTGTTCTACCTGCGTCGCGGACGCCTTCCTCGCAGCAAATGAAAAACGGCGGCCCCTGCGGACCGCCGTTTGGTAGCACGAGAGACTTGGATCAGGCCGCGCGACCGATCAGGACAGAACCGACCTGCTTGGCCGCACCCGCCTCGTCCACGCCCGAGACAGCCGCGACTTCGCGGGTCAGGCGTTCAAGGGCGGCTTCATACAACTGGCGTTCGGAGTAGGATTGCTCGCGCTGGTCGTCGGTGCGGTGCAGGTCGCGGACCACTTCGGCGATCGACAGGAGGTCGCCGGAGTTGATCTTCTGTTCATACTCCTGCGCCCGGCGCGACCACATGGCGCGCTTGACCTTGGCCTTGCCCTTCAGGGTGTCCAGCGCCTTGGTGATCACATCCGGGGCCGACAGGGCGCGCATGCCGATGTCGAGCGCCTTGTGGGTGGGCACGCGCAGGGTCATCTTGTCCTTTTCAAACGAGATGACGAAAAGCTCCAGCTGAATTCCGGCGATCTGTTGTTCTTCGATCGAGATGATCTTGCCCACGCCATGCGCAGGATAGACCACGAAATCATTCGGGCGGAAGTCAGGCTTCTTCGATTTGGTCATTCGGTCGTATCCCCACTAAGGCCAGCATGGCACCCCGCCGCAACAAAACCCCGCCCGCGCTGAACCCCCCGTCCAGGCGTTTGGAGCTGAAATGTCACGAAATTTTCAGGCCCGAACCGAAGGGTTCAAGCCCATGAGAGGCTTCCATGATTGTTTGTGAATAAATCATAACACAAAAAACCACTGATTCCAACTGCCGCGAAACCGGGCAGTTCTGGGGTAATCTATTGAATTTATTACCTTAAAGGATTTACCAGTAATTCGGATCCGGCCGGGGGCGCGAATCGCTTTGGTCCGTCAGCCGCCAAGCCCGGGATTCTCTGAGAAATACTTGGTCCGCTTGTCGGTTTCGCCGTCACGATCCTCATAGCCGGGCAGCGGGTCTTTCTTGGTCACGATCACCGGCCATTCGACCGCGTATTTGCGGTTGAATGTGACCCATTCTTCCATGTTCGGTTCGGTATCGGGCTTGATCGCGTCGGCGGGGCATTCGGGTTCGCAAACGCCGCAGTCGATGCATTCATCCGGGTGGATGACCAGCATGTTCTCGCCCTCGTAGAAGCAGTCGACCGGGCAAACCTCGACACAGTCGGTGTATTTGCAGGCAATGCAGTTGTCGATGACGATATAGGTCATGGGCGCGGCTCTGATGCGGATCGTTGGGGTCTAGCTATGCCACACGGGCGGATCATTCAAGCGGGTCTGGCAGGTCGGCGCGCGGTTCAAGATCAAGATATAGTTCCTGTGCTTCGGTTGCCGAGCCCCGGCGCAGGCCCAGGGCCAGGATCCGGATCACCCTGATCCGCGCGCCTTGCGGGAAAATCAGGACGTCCCCCAAGGTCACGTCGCGCCCTGGCCTGCTGATGCGGATGCCGTTGACGCGTACCGATCCGGCGGCGATCAGTTCGGCAGCAAGCGCGCGTGTCTTGAAAAACCGCGCTTGCCACAGCCATTTGTCCAGCCGGAGCCGTGGCCCGGCAGAAGGATCCACCTTGGCCGAAGGGCCGGCCAAGGGCCTTAGACCTTGCCCTTCAGGGCCATCAGGACCGCGAAGGGGTTGTCTGGATCAATCGGCTTTTCGGGACGGGGCGGGCGGGCCTCATAGATGATCTTGCGGTCATCCTGCTGCGGCTTGCCACCCTTGCGGTCATCGCGCCGGTCGCCCTTGGGTCGGTCGCCTTTCGGACGATCACCTTTCGGGCGGTCGCCCTGAGGCCGGTCACCCTTGGGACGATCCCCTTGCGGACGATCCCCTTGCGGACGATCCCCCTGCGGGCGGTCATCCTTGGGACGATCACCTTGCGGACGGTCGCTGCGCGGCGCGCGTACTTCGCCTTCGGCCAGCGGCTTGCGCTCGGGCCGGGGGGCGCGTTCGGTGGTGCGTTCAGGGCGCTGGTACCGGGGTTTCGGTGCCCACGTGAAGGTGTAGAAGACCTCCATTTCGGGGGCAGCCGGTTCGGCCTCGGCCTCGGCTTCGGGCTCCGGGGCAGGCGGAGCCAGAATCGAGACTTCCTCGGGGATCGGCTGACCTGCGGCAATCGCGGCGGCGGCTTCCTCCGAGATCTGCGGGGCCTTCGGGGCCTCGGGCGCCTTCACCTTGGCGCGTTCGGCCTTTTCGGGCTTGTAGCCAAGGCCGGTCATCAGGTCGGCGAACTGGTCCAGCGTCATGCCGGTGATCGACAGCATGTCGGGCGTGGCTTCAAAGCCCACGCGGCTGTCTTTCTGGCGCAGGATGTCGGCCAGACGCTCCAGCATGTCGATGCGGATCGCGCGGGTTCCTGCGGGGTGATAGCCCGCCAGCGTGTAGTGCTGTTTCGGCACGTCTGGAATGTTCGGGATGGTGACAAGACCGGGCGGCGGGCTTTCGGGAAACTCTTGCAGCCCGTTCCACAGCGACCACAGTACCAGCCGCAGCCGGGTTGGCGCGGGCTTCAGCAGGGCGGGCAGGAAGATGGTGAACTGGCCAAAGCGGACGCCATGCTTGCGCAGAGCACCGCGCGAATCCTGATCCAACTCCTTGACCTCGCCCGCGATGGCGTCGCGGGGCAGCACACCCATCGCTTCGGCAATGCGAAAGGCGAAACCGCGCGCAAGGCCGGTCAGGGCCTCATCGCGGGCCATGGCCAGCAGGGGTTCGAACTGGGCGGCGACCTTGCGGTCGATGAAATGCTGCAACCGGCGGCGGACCTTTTCCACCACCTCGGGGCCTGCGTCTTCATCGACAAAGGCCTCGACCGCGGGTTTGGAGGCCTCGGCCCCCTTGACCAGCTTGCCTACCGCAGAACTGCCCCACATCAGGCCGCCCTGTTCGGTGAAATCAAGCTCGGTATCGGGCGCGTTGTAGAACCGGTCGGCGCGCAGGTGCAATTCCGGCTTCAGCGCCTGCATCGCGGCCTGCGCCAGAGTGCGCGCCGCATCTGGCGTGGCGCTGGCATCCTGATGAAAGCGGAACCCTTCCAGCCGACCGGCGAATTCGCCCTCGACCGTCACTTCACCCTTGTCGTTCACTTCGGCCACGAGGACCTCCTTCTGCTTCAACCGGCGAAGCAGGACAGATGTCCGCCGGTCAACAAATCGTTGAGTCAGCGCGGCATGAAGCGCATCTGACAGGCGGTCTTCTACAGCGCGCGTCTCATCGCGCCAATGGCTTTCGTCTTCAACCCAGTTTTTCCGCTGAGTGACATAGGTCCAGGTGCGAATATAGGCCAACCGGCGCGACAATGTGTCGATGTCGCCTTCGGTCTTGTCTATGCGTTTGATGGCGGTGGCCAGCCAGTCGGCAGGGATACGCCCGCCGCCAAGGCCGCGACCAACCAGGAATTCGAAAATCCGGGTCAGAAGGGTCGTGTGCTCCGCGCCGCCAGTCTGGCGGAAATCGGGGATGCGGCAGACATCCCACAGAAGTTGCACGCGTTTGGGTTCGGTCAGGCGGTCCTGCACCTCGGGCAAGGCCGACAGGGTCTTCAGCGCCAGCACGTCGTCGGCATCCCGCGCACGGGTCAGCCAGTCGTTCGAGGTCGGTGCCTCAAGACTGCGGATCAGGCGGGAGGCGGTGCCGAAATCCATCTGCTCGTTCCGCCAGTGCAGTTTCTTGACCGGGGCAAAGCGGTGGTTTTCGATGGCCTCGACCTGATCTTCGTCGAAAGGCCGCGCCTCGCCCGTCACGCCAAAAGTGCCGTCTTCGGTGTGCCGCCCGGCGCGACCCGCGATCTGGGCCAGTTCCTGCGCATACAAGGGGCGCATCCGGCGGCCGTCGAATTTGGCGGTGGCTGAGAATGCGGCGTGCTTGATGTCCAGATTCAGCCCCATGCCGATGGCATCGGTGGCGACCAGATAGTCGACATCGCCGTTTTGATACAAAGCCACCTGAGCATTGCGCGTTCTTGGCGAAAGCGCGCCCATCACCACGGCGCAACCGCCTTTCTGACGGCGGATCAATTCGGCGATGGCATAGACATTTTCAACCGAAAACCCGACGATTGCTGACCGCGCGGGCATCCGGCTTATCTTTTTCGAACCTGAATAGGTCAGCGTCGACATCCGCTCACGTTTGAGGAAGGTCACATGCGGCACCAGCGCGGCAATCGCCGGGCGCATGGTGTCGGACCCCAGAAACAGCGTTTCAAGCAGCCCGCGCGCGCGGAGTAGACGGTCGGTAAACACATGGCCCCGGTCGGCATCGGCGCACAGCTGAATCTCGTCGATGCAGACGAAATCGGCACCGATTTCCTGCGGCATCGCCTCGGTGGTGCAGACCCAATACTGCGTGCGGTCGGGAACGATTCGCTCCTCACCCGTGACCAGCGCCACCACTGACGGGCCGACGCGAGCGACGACGCGGTCGTAAACCTCCCGCGCTAGCAGACGCAGCGGCAGGCCGATGACGCCGGTGCGGTGCGTCAACATGCGGTCGATGGCGTGATGGGTCTTGCCGGTGTTCGTCGGCCCAAGGACCGCCGTCACCCGCCGGGGGGAATCCATGATTAAAGCTCCTGGCCCTCGGCCCCGGTGGCAAGCCGGTCGACGGCCTCGGTCGCACCGGCCAGATGCGGGTGGATTGCCAGCGCCGCGCGGTAGACCTCCAGCGCGCGTTCGGGCTTGCCGCTGGCCTCCAGGATCATCGCAAGGCCGGACAGCGCGCCGAAGTGACGCGGGTTCAGCGTCAGGACATGGCCGATGTCAGCCACCGAAGGCCCAAAGTCACCGGCATAAAAATAGGCGGTGGCGCGCGCATTCCAGGCCTCTGCAAAGTCGGGGGAATGGTCGATGATCGCGGTGAAATGCTCGATCGCCTGAACATTGTCGCCAAAATTCATCGCATCTTTCCCGCGCTGCAGCAGCAAATCCATCGCCGGAGAGCCGGATTTCGACCACTCGATCCAGATTTCGGTCTCGATTCGCCCCGCCTCGCCCTCATCGGCGGTCAGCAGCCTTGCGAAAAGGTCGTCCAGTTTGGCCGCGTCCTGTGCCACAGCCGCAACACAAGTCAGGAAAAGCAGCAAAAATGCCGCTATGATACGATTGAGAATGCTGGACCGGACACGCATAAGGCAAAGGTAACCGATCCGCGCAGGATTGCCAGAGGCGCCGGGGTCACGAAGGAGAGACTGATGAGCGAAATGATCGATGCCGCCGTAAAGGCCCTGTCCGCCAAGCTGACGGGGGGCTTCGACGGGTTGGCCAAATTCGTGATCACCGGCGAAGGGGCGATCATGCTGGACGCCACAGGCGTGCGCGCCGGCGATGACGAGGCGGACGTGACGCTGACCGCAGATGCCGACGTTTTCCGCGCGATCCTTGAGGGGGATATGAACCCGACCATGGCATTCATGACCGGCAAGCTGGCGGTGGACGGCAACATGGGGCTGGCGATGAAACTGGGCTCGGTGCTCGGGTGACGCCAGCGCCGTTTCACGCCGAGCTTGCCGATGCGCCCCCCGGCGTGACCTGCGTCTGGCTGAAAGCAGGCGTTGCGCGCATCCGGGTGGCCTGGTGGAAGCTGGGTGAAAAGGGCACCGTTTTCGTGCTGCCGGGCCGCACCGAAGGGATCGAGAAATACGGCCGCGCGGCCGGTGATCTTGTGCAGCGCGGCTTTTCTGTCTGCATCATCGACTGGCGCGGGCAAGGTCTTGCGGACCGCGCTTTGCCCGACCGGATGTCGGGTCACGTCGACGATTTTGCCGAGTATCAGGAAGACCTTGACGCAATGCTTGTCGAGGCCGGGCGGGCAAGCCTGCCGAAACCGTATTTCCTGATTGCCCATTCGATGGGTGGCGCCATCGGCCTGCGCGCCCTGATCAGGGGGCTGCCCTTCAAGGCGGCGGTCTTCTCCGCGCCGATGTGGGGGATTTCCATGGCCGCCTGGTTGCGCCCGGTCGCGGCGATGGTGACGGCCCTGTCGCAGCCATTTGGCTTTGGCCACCGCCTGACGCCAACCACCAGCGGCGAGTCCTATCCGCTGCAGGTGCCGTTTGACGGCAATGTCCTGACCTCGGACCGAGAGATGTGGGCCTATATGCGCCGCCAGATCGAGGTGGTGCCGGACCTTGGCCTTGGCGGGCCGACGCTGACCTGGTTGGGGGCGGCGCTGAGGGAATGCGCAGGCCTGATGGCGGCCCGCGCGCCGGATGTGCCGACGATCACGGCGCTGGGCACCGTGGAAAAGGTGGTCGATGTGGCTCCGGTTCATCTGCGGATGGCGGGATGGTCGAACGGACAACTGGACCTTTATCCCGGTGCCGAACACGAGATCATGATGGAGGTTCCGTCGATCCGCGAAAGGTTCTTCGACCGCGCCGCCAGCCTGTTCGACGCCAGGCGCGGCTAGAGCGAATTGTCGTCAATCAGATTTACCTGATTGACGATAATTCGCAACATAACCAGCGGCTTGTTTGTCTTGGATTTCCGTCAATCTGAATCAGATTGACGGAAATCCGCCCTAGCCTTTCGCGTCCAGCTTGCGTTCGATTTCAGCCAGACGTTCCAGCACCTTGGTCTCGAAGACCAGCGCCACCTCGCGTTCGTCCTCGGATGCGGCCTCCTGCATCGAGCTGACGATCTGGCCGACGATCAGGTTCAGCACCGCAAAGGTGGTGATCAGGATGAAGGGCACGAAATAGGCCCAGGCATAGGGATAGACCTCCATCACCGGGCGGACGATTTCGCCCGACCAGCCCTCCAGTGTCATGATCTGAAACAGGGTGAAGGCCGTGGTGCCAAGGCTGCCGAAGTATTGCGGAAACTCCTGCCCGAACAGCTTGGTCGCGATCACGGCTGCGATGTAACAGATGATCAGGATCAAAAGGAACACCGACCCCATCCCCGGCAGCGCCCGGCCCAGCCCGTCAATGACCCGGCGCAAGGACGGCGTGACCGAGATCACCCGCAGCACCCGCAATATCCGCAACGCCCGCAGGACCGAGAACCCGGCCCCGGCGGGTACCAGCGAGATGGTGACGATGACAAAGTCAAAGATGTTCCAGCCGGATTTGAAGAACCGCAGCCCCATGCCGTACAGTCGGGCGGCAAGCTCGGCGACAAAGATCGCAAGGCAGGCCTGATCGACAAAGTGGATCAGCCCGCCCGCCTGCGCCTTCAGCGTGGCCGAAGTCTCCATCCCCAGCGTCACCGCGTTAAGGATAATCACCGCGACCAGAAAGCGGGTGACCTGCGGGCGGTCAAGAAACTGCAGGATGGCGTGGCGGCTGATCATGGCGGACCTGTGCTGGAAAAGGCGGTAGCCGCCCATATGGCGGAATGTGGCCGGTCGGTCCATACCTGCCAAGGGGCCGGTCGAAGGGCTATTCCGTGGGCGGACAGGTCTTGCAGGTGGTCAGGCTGTCCAATCGGTCAAGGACAAATTCCATGCTGCGGCCCTGTGGTCCAGTCAGGATCAAGGTGCGGTCGCCATCCAGCGCCATCGTTTCCATTAGCGCAAGCGCATCGAAATAGACCTGCTCTTCGGTCAGCTTGTCGCAAGCCATGCGGGTTGCGCGAATCGGGCCAAGGCTGAAGGCGGGCAACTCCGCCCCGTTCTGCGCGCCGTAGCTGTTACAGGAGGCTTGGCCGGTCACCTGGCCCGCCGCGTCGATCCGCAGGCTGGTGGTGACCGAGGCGTCGACCAGCAAACCGTCGATGGCCAGCAACTGCCAGTCAAAGTCCTGAATGGGTTCTGCAGGGCTGGCGACCGGGGTCAAGGCAAGGGCGAAGGCGAAAACAAAGCGGCGCATGGAGAGGTCCTTTCATCAGGTGATACAGACCTTTGACGCATCAGAAAGCCTCGGGCTTGGCCTCGCGCGCCATGTGGTCAAGGACGGCGTTGACGAATTTCGGTTCCTTGCCATCCGGGAAGAACGCCTTGGCGACATCGACATATTCGGTGATCGCGACCTTGGGCGGGGTTGGCATGTCGACAATCTCGGCCCCGGCGGCGCGGAACAGGGCGCGCAGCACCGGGTCGATGCGGTCGATCGGCCAGGCCGCGACCAGCGCGCGGTCGGTCATCTGGTCGATCTTGGCCTGCCAGTTGACCGCCGCTGCCACGACGGCGCGGAAATGGTCGACGTTGCCTTCGGCAAACGCGCCCTCGTCATAGACCGCACCAAAGCGGTGAGTCTCGAACTCGGCGGTGATGGCTTCGACGGTCTGGCCCGAAGCCTCCATCTGGAACAGCGCCTGAACGGCATAAAGCCGCGCGGCGGACTTCATCTGCCGCTTCTGGTCGCGTTTGTCGGTCTTCTGTTGCTCGGTCGTCATGCGCGAAAGCCGATCCCTTTGGGTTTTCCGGCCCATTTGCGCGAAAGCGCGATCAGGTGCAAGGCAGCCGCTGCGGCACCGCCCCCCTTGTTCTGCCCCGCGGGATCAGACCGCACCTCGGCCTGAGGGCGGTTTTCCACCGTCAGGATGCCATTGCCGATGCAGGCCCCCTGCAAGCCAAGCAGGCTAAGCGCGCGGCTGCTGTCGTTGCAGACGGTGTCGTAATGCGTGGTTTCGCCCCGGATGATGCAGCCAAGCGCCACATAGCCGTCGAACTTGGCCAGCCGTTCGGCCAACGCGATGGCGGTGGGGACCTCCAGCGCGCCGGGAACCTCGACGACCTCAACTTCGGCCCCGCAAGCGCCGGCAACGCCTTGTGCCCCGGCGATCAGTTTGTCGGTGATGTCCTTGTAATAGGGCGCCACGACGATCAGCAGCCGGACCGAACCATCAAACGTCGGCAGCGGCAGAGTGTAATGGGTTTCAGCCATGGCCATGGGGTCAGTCCTTGATCTGGCGGGTGCCGGCGATGGTCAGGCCGTAGGCCTCAAGCCCGACGAACCGGGGTGCCGCGGAGTTGGTGACCAGTGTGATTGCCGACAGGCCAAGCGCCGACAGGATCTGCGCCCCAAGCCCATACTGGCGCAGTGTCTGCGGCGAGTGTTCGCCCGGCCTGACCATCTTCATCGTGGTGTCGCGCAAAAGGACGACAACGCCGCGCCCCTCAGTCGCGATGATTTTCATGGCTTGCGGTAGGGCGCCTTCGCCACCGATGCCAAGGATGTCTTCCAGCGGGTTCAGCGAATGGACCCGGACCAGCACCGGGCCATCCGCCGACAGGTCTCCCTTGGACAGCACGACATGTTCGTCGCCGTGGGTTTCATCCGCGAACACCCGCATCAGCCAGTCGCCGCCATGCGCCGAAGTGACGGACTTGACCGCCTTTTCGCTGATCAGGTTGTCGTGGCGGCGGCGGTAGGCGATCAGGTCGCTGATCGTGCCGATCTTCAACCCGTGGCGCTGGGCAAAGGCGATCAGGTCGGGCAGGCGGGCCATGGTTCCATCGTCGTTCATGATCTCGCAGATCACGCCCGACGGGTTCAACCCGGCCAGACGGCTGACATCGACGGCGGCTTCGGTGTGGCCGGCACGCACCAGCACGCCGCCATCGCGGGCGCGCAAGGGGAAGATGTGGCCGGGGGTGGCGATGTCGGCGGCCCCCTTGGTCGGGTCGATGGCGACGGACACGGTCCGGGCGCGGTCGGCTGCGGAAATGCCCGTTGTTACCCCCTCACGCGCCTCGATGGACATCGTGAACGCTGTCTCATGGCGGGAGGAATTCTTCGGGCTCATCAGCGGCAGACCCAGTGCGTCGATCCGGCTGCCGGGTAAGGACAGGCAGATCAGCCCGCGTCCGTGCGTCGCCATGAAGTTGATAGCAGACGGCGTGCACATCTGCGCCGGGATCACCAGATCGCCCTCATTCTCGCGGTCCTCGTGGTCGACAAGGATGAACATCCGGCCGTTGCGGGCGTCTTCGATGATATCCTCGGTCGAGGAGATGGCATCCGAAAAATCGGTCATGGCGTTTTCCTGCAGGGTTTGCCCGTGATCTACCCCGACAGGCGGTCAAAGGCCAGAGGCGCCACGGTGCAACGGCGCAGAGTCACCCAGCGCGGGCAGAGAGCAGGGCAAGACAGGCAACCTCGGCCAGTTGCTGGGTGGCGCCAAGGATGTCGCCGGTCTGCCCGCCGATGCGGCGCAGGGCCGTGACCGACACCAGAACCGCCGACAGCAGCGCGACCCCGGGCAGGGCAAGCCCGGTCCAGCCGCCAAGCCCCAGGGAAATCGCCAAAGCCAGCGTCAGGCCGACCCAGGCCACGGCTTGCGAGGGGCGTCCGGTGGAATGGCTTAGCCCCTCGCCTCGCGCGTTGGGCAGCAGCGCCATCATCAGCGCCATTGGCGCGCGGCTGACCGCTCCGGTGGCGATAAGTGCCGCCCAGTGGCCGCCAAAGACCAAAAGCGCGGTCAGCGCCGACCAGCGTGCCAGCGTTACCAGCATCAGCGCCAGCATGCCGTAGCTGCCGATGCGGCTGTCCTTCATGATCTCCAGCCGCCGCTGCTTCGTCCAGCCGCCGAAAAGTCCGTCGGCGGTGTCGGCCAGCCCGTCCTCATGCAGGCCGCCGGTCAACAGGGCCAGCGTTGCCAGCACCAGCGCCGCCGCCACACCGGGGGTGACCCCCAGCATCAACGCAGCACTTGCGACCCCCGCGGCCATCGCCCCAAGGACGGCCCCAACCAAGGGCCAGGCCCAGGCCGAAGCCGCCCCGCTGGCCTTGTGGTCGGGCAAGGGCAGGCGCGACAGCAGGGCAAAGGCTGACAGAAGGTCGGGCAAGACCCGGACGGCGATGTCGCGAAGCGTGGTCAAAGCGGCTTATCCCGGCTGGCAATCCATTGGCCCATGGGTTAGCCCGAAGACCTGCCATGATCAATCCGGAGAAGACGATGCCGTTCCAGACCCTTGCAGATGTCCGCGCGCTGCTGGCCAAACTTCCCGCCCCGGATCAAGGCGCGATTGCCGCAGCCCAGGCGCGCAATGGCCAGTTGACCAAGCCCCCCGGCGCGCTGGGGCGGCTGGAGGATGTGGCGATCTGGATGGCGGGCTGGCAAGGCACGGACCGGCCCAGTGCCTCAAAGCCTCAGATCGCGATCTTCGCCGGAAATCATGGGGTTACCGCGCAGGGTGTATCGGCCTTCCCGGCCGAGGTGACGGTGCAGATGGTGGCGAACTTTGCCCATGGCGGGGCGGCGATCAACCAGCTGGCCAAGGCGTTTGGGGCGAAACTGGACGTGCACGCGCTGGAGCTTGACCGCCCGACCGCCGATTTCACCACCGGCCCGGCGATGACCGAGGATGAGGTGATCTCCGCCCTGCGCAAGGGGTTCGAGGCGGTAGACCTTGGCGCGGATATGTTCGTCGCGGGCGAAATGGGGATCGGCAACACCACGGTTGCGGCGGCAATGGCCGCGGCCTTGTATGGTGGCGGCGGATGGGCCGGGCGGGGCACCGGGGTCGATGACGCAGGGCTGGCACGGAAAGAGGCGGCGATTGCCGCCGGTCTTGCCCGCCACAAGGCGGTGCTGGACGACCCGCTGCAAGTGCTTCGCTGCCTTGGCGGGCGCGAGATTGCCGCGATGGCGGGCGCGATCCTGGGCGCGCGGATGGCGCGTATGCCGGTCATTCTGGACGGGTTCATCGCCTGTGCTGCGGCAGCGGTGCTGGAGCGGGCAATGCCCGGCGCGCTGGATCATTGCATCGCGGGCCATGTCAGCGCCGAGGGCGCGCATGGCCGTTTGCTGGAAAAGTTGGGCAAGGAACCCTTGCTGGCGCTGGGTCTGCGTCTGGGCGAAGGCTCGGGTGCGGCGCTGGCGATTGGCGTGGTGCAGGGCGCTGTGGCCTGTCATTCCGGCATGTCGACCTTTGCCGAAGCCGGGGTTTCGGCGGGCTGACGGCCCGCTCATCAAGCCCTTGCGGGCATTCCTCGCTTGGGGTGCCGTTCAGCGAAGAAAGCCCGAAAGGGCTTGATGAGCGGCACCGCTGAAGGGAACTCAGGCCTTCGGCATCTCCAGCGACAGCAACTTGCCGCCTTTTTGATAGCGCACTTCGGTCTCGGTAATCGCCTTGATCACGCCGCCGTCGATCTTGTCGCCGACTTCGACCTTCTTGTAACTGCCGTTCGCCTGCCGGATCAGTGCATAGCGGCCCGACGAAGTCCCATAGGTGCCGATCAGGTTGATCTTGCCCAGATTGATCGCGTTCTTGTAGGTCGCCTGCTTGGCAACGCTGGCCTTGGTCGGGATTGCCGGTGCGGAGCCCTCAACCTCGGGTTCATCGATTTCCTCGGCTGAAGTGCCCGCCTCGGGGGCAGCGGCGGCCAGTTCTACCACCGCTTCGGGTTCGGGTTCGCGCACGGCAGCGGCGACGGCGGCCTCGACCGCGCGGCTAAGGTCGGTCGGGCGCGCGGCGGGGCGCATGGAAATCGCAACGATCGACGGGTTTGCGGCCTCAAGCGCCTCGGCTGCGGCCAGTTTGGCTTCGGCCTGGGCGGTGAGGGATGCGCCTTGCGCGCCCAGATCGGCACCTGTTTCGGTTGGGCGGGCAGCTGCGGCGGCAGCCAGAACGACGGCCGGACGGGGCAGGGGACGCAGGGTGATGTCGCTGGCCGGAGCCTCTGGCGAAAGGCTTGCACCGTCATCGACAGCGGGCGCCAGACCCGCGGGCCGGGGACGAGGGCGGAAACCCGCCATCGCCGGATCGGGTTCGGGAAGCAATTCGGGCACCGCTTCGGCCAGCGGATCGGCGGCAGTCACAAGCGAAGCATCCGCAGCGGTGGCCGGGGCAGATGCGGGATCTGCGGCGGCAACAGGTGAGGGCGCTGCGGCTGCGGCTGCGGCCTCGGCCACGGGGCTGCGGGCGGGTGGCAGCAAAGGCGGTTTACCCGCGATCAGCATCACGCCGGCTGGCGAGAGGATGCCCTCGGGCGTCGGTTTCAACAGGCCATCGGGGCCGAACTGGTACACGGTGCCAAACGCGGGCGGCGGCATTGGAGCTTCGGGCGCTGCATCGGCAACAGCAACCGGAGCGGGCAGCGCCAAGGCATCCAGCGCTGGGGGCGGTACGTCCATCGCCGACAGGAAAATCTCGTCCTGATCCTCGACCGGGACCAGATCGCCCGAAACCTCGGTCGCAATGGTGCTGGCCGGGGCAGGGTCGGCCGTTTCCGGGGCGGGGTCAGCTTCGGCAAGTTCGGTCACGGCGGGATCGGCTGCGGGGTCTTCGGCCACAGCGATTTCGGCGGCTGACGGCTCGGTAACACCCTCGGCCACCGCATCGGCAACCGACAGGGTCGGCGGCAAGCCGGTATCGTCCCCACCGATGTTCACCGGCAGATCCTCGACCGCCAGATCGGCGTCGATATCCGCCGCAAGATCAGCCGCTTCGCTTTCAACCACAACGACTTCGGTGACTGGCTCGGGGTCCGGGACCACCTCTGCCAGGTCTTCGGGGTCCTGCAGGTCGGCGGCCATTTCGTCTTCGATGGCGGGCACGTCCACAACATCGGCAGCCAGATCGGTCACACGGGCGGTCTCTGCCTCATCCGCGGCCTGCGTCAGAAAGAACGACGCCCAGGCCGCGACCAGTGCAAGGCTAAGCAGCAGCAGCCCGACCATGATCATGAAGATGAAGCCCGACCGGTTGCGCGGCGGTGCGGTGGTGCCGAAGGTGCCGCCGGGCCGGGCCGGGGCTTTGACGGTAACGGGTGCCAGCCCGGCCGGGCGGGGCACCACGCCGGTGGCCTTCGATTTAGGCTTGGCGCGGGTGCCGGGGATCGACGGCGCGGTCACCAGACCGGGAAAGGTCCGGGCCGGAGGGGCGGGACGCGTCATGGGTGCGGTAAAACGGGCTTCTGGCGGGCCGGGCGGCAGGGGTGGCGCAAAAAAGGGTGCTGCTGGGCGGGCCGTGGCATCGGGAGCGGTTGATCTGCGGCTGGAGAAGGCAAACATCGCCGCTGGCGAAGGGGCGGGTGGGACATCGGTGTCCTGCAGGTCGTCCGCCAACACGCTGGGAACAGGGTCCGGAGTGGCAAAGGGTTTGGTGGCCGGTTCGGCGACTGCATCGGGAACCGGATCGGCCGCGCTGTCGTCGACATGCTCAAACGGGGCTTCTTCAACCTCGGCTGCCGGTTCCGGCTGGGCGGGTGCCGGATTCGGCTTGGGAGTCATGGCCAACGGGTCGAGGAGGGCAACAGGTTCGGGGGCTGCAGATTCGGGCGCGACAGGTTTGGGCGCGACAGGTTCGGGCGCGACAGGTTCGAATGCGCGTGCCGCCGGTGCCGGTTCGGTATCAAACTCCTCGGCGAAGGGGTCGGCCAATTCGTCGCTGTCCAACGCGACCGGGCCGGGCCGGGCCGGGGGTTCCATCGCCAGATCGGCTTCTGTCACCTCGGCCTCAAGCGCCTCTTGCAGGCCGGGCAGGGGGTCGTTGTCCTGCGGTGCGGCCGGTTCTGCCGCAACCTCTGGTTCGGGAATCGGGGCTGTTGTCGCCGCTGCGATGACCGACATGATATCACGGTCACGTTCGACAACCTCACCCGGGGCAAGAATCGTATCGGCGGCGACGGAGGGGCCGAACCAGACTTCGCCGACAAAAGTGCCCTCGTCGGGGATCGCTACGAAGGACACCGGGTTCATCCGGTGGGCGACGGCAAAATCTTCGGCCTCGGCCAGGGTCTCGCGGGCGACGACGGCGACCTTGACCGTGGCCCCCTTGCCGGACCAGTCGAACACCAGATCCTCGACATCATAAGGTGTGCGCCCCACAAGCCCGGCCATGATCTGACTGCGCTTGTCTTCGCGGCTGGGGCCGGGGGCGTACAACTCCAGATACAGGATCTGGTTGTTGGGCAGGATCACCTTGCTGGCCACACCCAGAGGCGACAGCCCCAGCGCGGTCTTGCGCAGATAATCCAGCGCATCGCCCAGGTCCGGCGCATCAAAGGCAACCTCGCCGATGGTCAGCCAGCCCTTGGGCGTCCGGTGCAGAAGCGCGATGGCTTCACGGGTCAGGTCAAGTGCAAATGCTGGTTTCATATCGCGGGTCTAGCACGGATTTTGAAGGCGCGGGAACGTGGCCCGTAGGGATGGCAAGGAACTATAGCAGTTTTTCGCCGAAAGTAAGGTTTACCGCCATGGAAATGCTTCATGAACACGTCATAAGGCTAAGTCGTTGCGCTGAACACAGGAGAACCTTCATGCGTGTCTTGTCTGCTCTGCTTCTTACCGCCGCTCTGGCGCTTCCGATTCCGGCCTTTGCCGAAGGCACCACCCCGGCGACCGTGATCGCCACCGGAACCGGCACGGTCGCGGTAGCCCCGGACATGGCCACGCTGTCGATCGGCGTGACCACCCAGGGCGATACCGCCGCCACGTCGCTGACCGCAAATACCGCTGCGATGGAGGCGGTGATGGCCCGCCTGGTCGCTTCGGGGATCGAGGCGCGCGACATGCAGACCTCCGGCCTGTATCTCAGCCCGAACTGGTCCGGCTATGATACCGCTACGCCGTTCATTTCCGGCTATATGGCGTCCAATTCGCTGACCGTGCAGGTCCGCAAGCTGGACACGCTGGGCGCGGTGCTGGATGCGGCGGTTGCCGATGGGGCCAACACGCTGAACGGGCTGACCTTCGGGCTGGCGAACCCCGGGCCGATCCTGGAAGAGGCCCGCAAGGAGGCCGTGGCCGACGCGCGCGCCCGTGCCGAGGTTCTGGCGACCGCTGCCGGGCTGACGCTGGGCCGCATTGTCCTGATCAGCGAAGAGAACGGTTCCTATGTCGGCTATGACGGGTATCAGGCCGATGCCTCCGCTCCGGTTCCGGTGGCCGGGGGCGAGCTTGGCCTGTCAGCCAACGTGACCATCCAATACGAAATCGCCGAGTAATCTGGCGAAAATCCAAAGCGAAAAGGCGGGCTGCCCAACAGTTCCGCCTTTTCGGCCTGATTCCGCCCAAGTTCGCCGACACACAGGGCAGGGTAAGTCGTGGCGCGGGAGGCGTTCGGAAATGGTGCGCAGTCTGGTCAGTTTTGTAATGCTCCTTGGCATCGTGCTTGGGGCCGTGGCCTATGTGATCCGGAACCCTGACCTTCGCGACCAGATCCTGCCTGCCAGCGCCACCGGGTTCCTGCGGGAAAAGGGCGCACTGGCGGCGTTGGGTGCGCCCGACGGCGATGTGCTTATCGGTGCAACACCTCAGGATTTTCTGATCGAAACCAGCGGCGGTCTTGTGGCCGACGGTCCGATCGCAGCGGCCGGCGGCAGTAAACCGGTTTTTATCAAGGATGTGCTCAGCGGCCACAGCGCGGATCCCGGGTCCGACATCCCCGCCGAAATCACCACCATCCGCCCGATTTTGGGCTGCCAACTCACGCGCCCCTTGGGAGGGACGGTGATCGGGCATGTCACCTCGACCAGCAGCCCGCTGACACTGGCCCTGACAACGTATTCCGATGCCGATCTTGCCGCCGCCGTGCAGGACTACGTCGATGCCTACCGCAAATTCGGGGCCGGCGCGCGCCTTCCGGCAAGCGGACCACGATATCAGTCACATGACGTCGCCGTGACCGAGACCGCAGCACCGGTCTATCTGGTGCTGGAAAACCTTGCCGGTAACCGGATCTGGAACATCCATCTTGCCGACGGGGTCCAGATCGAACGGGTCGTGCTTTTGGGCGGCAATCAGTCGGGGGTGGCGAACCTTGACCCCGTGGTCCCGGTCGAGGTGATTCTTGCCGAAGGCCTGGCCGAATGCGGCATTGATCCGGCCTATGTGCCTGGCCCCAGCCCGATCTCCGGCGTCCAGCCTACGCCTGATGCGGCGACCCGTTCCCGGGCCGATGCTTATGACATCTGGTTCCGCGATACCTTTGACGTGCTGGCAGGCGAAAGCCGGCTGGGCTTTGCCGAAGGTGCGGTCACGTTGGTCGGCCCGGTCCCGTCGGGTTCCGAATCGAAGGCGGTCTATGCGTCGATCAAGGGCGCCCGGGTGCGCACCACCCAAGGCCCGTTCTTCGAGATCCGGGGCCAGGTCGCTGCGGGCCAGGACTTTGCCGCGCGCGTGCTGATGATCGCCACCGGCTTTGCCTTTGGAGATCTAGACCGGCTGCTTCAGGGAGGGACGTTCTGATGCTTCGTTTCCTGATTGCGACAGGGGTCACGCTTATGCTTTTAGGCTTTGGCGCGGCGGGCTGGCAATACTGGCAAAGTCTGCCCGATGCTCCGGCGGTTGAAATGGTGGCGGAAACGGGCACGCCCCCCCCTGCCAGTGCGGCCCGAACTGCTGCAGCCCTGCCGCAAAGCTGGCCGATCTCGCCAACCGGGGGGGCAGTCGCGGTCACAGATGTCCGCGCCTTTCTGGATCAGGACCGGTCCGAACCGGCACGGTCGGCGGTGATCACCCTGACCGCCACCCTCGACGACCTTTTGGCCGAGGGCGAGGTTCCCCCGGAACCGGTTTTCTCTGAGGTTTTCGGCGATATCCGCGCACCCCTGCTGGCTGAAGGTCTGTGCCCGGTGTTGACCAAGGGTATCGCGCGGCTGTGTGTGGTTCATTCGGCCCGCGTTGTGCCGGGCAGCGTCGATCTGGCCCGCGGCACGGCGCGTTTCCGGATCGAACTTTACTATGGTCTTGGTCCGGATGCGGGCGCCTTGCCCGACCTTGCGCTGCATGTGCTGGATCAGGAGCCGGTGACTATTGACCCGGAAAACGCCACCGGTCACGCCAGTGTCGAGGCCGCCCTTGCCGCCTTGCTGGACGCCGCAACCGCCGCTTGCCCTGCCGAGGAAGCCGGTCAGGCCTGCCGGGTGCTGCGCCTGTCGCTGGACTGGGCCCCCGGCCAGACCGCCAGCGGTCAGGCGCAGGTCAGTTGGCTGCGGCCCTTGCCCAAAAGCCTGCGCGTCGCGCCACCGATTGATCCCTCGCCCGAGGGGTAGGGCGGCTCAAACCCCCAGTATCAGGGCCTGAACCGCCAAGTTTCTTGCCGCGTGCGTTACGCCGTAGCGGCTGCCAGCGCCTGATCCAGATCGGCGATGATGTCCTCGATACACTCGATCCCGATCGACAGGCGCACCGCGTCCGGCGCAGCCCCGGCCTTGATCTGCGCCTCTTCCGACAGCTGCCGGTGGGTGGTCGATGCCGGGTGAATGACCAGCGACCGTGTATCGCCAAGGTTTGCGACGTGGCTGAAAAGCTTCAGATTATCGACCAGCTTGACGCAGGCCTCATACCCGCCCTTGACCGAAAAGGTGAACAGCGCCCCCGGACCCTTGGGCGTGATCTTTTTCGCCAGCGCGTTGTAGGGCGAGGATTTGAGGCCCGGATAAGTGACCTTGCCGACACGCGGGTCAGCCTCCAGCCATTCGGCCACCTTCTGCGCGTTCTCGATATGCCGGTCCATCCGCAGGGCCAGCGTCTCGATCCCCATCAGCGTATAATGGGCGCCTTGCGGGTTCATCGTCATGCCAAGGTCGCGCAGACCGATGGCGATGGAATGGAAAGTGAAGGCCATGTTGCCAAGGGTAGGGTGGAAGACAAGGCCGTGATAGGCAGGCTCGGGCTGGCTGAGCGAGGGGAACTTGTCGCTGGCCGACCAGTTGAACTTGCCAGAGTCCACCACGATACCACCGGTCACCGTGCCGTTGCCGGTCAGGTATTTGGTGGCAGAATGCACGACGATGGTCGCGCCATGTTCGATCGGGCGGCACAGGTAGGGCGTCGCTGTGGTGTTGTCGACGATCAGCGGGATGCCGGCCTTGTCGGCGATGCCTGCGATCATCGGCAAGTCGGACAGCGCCCCACCGGGGTTGCAGATCGTCTCGCAGAACAGGGCGCGGGTGTTGCCGTCAATCGCCGCCGCAATGGCGGCCGGATCGTCGAAGTCGACGAACTTGGCCGACCAGCCGAACTTGCGGATCGTGTTGGAAAACTGCTGGATCGTGCCGCCGTAAAGCCGGGTCGAGGCAACCACATTGCACCCCGGCTGCATGATCGGAAAGAGGGCCATGATCTGCGCCGCGTGACCGGACGAGCAGGCAATCGCCCCCGCCCCGCCTTCCAGCGCGCAGACCCGGCCTGCCAGCGCCGACACCGTCGGGTTGGTCAGGCGTGAATAGATATAGCCAATCTCCTGCAGATTGAACAATTTGGCCGCGTGGTCCGCATCGCGGAAAACGTAAGCCGTGGTCTGGTAGATCGGCACCTGCCGCGCGCCCGTGGCCGGGTCGGGGGCGGTCGCGGCGTGAATGGCAAGGGTCTCGAAACCCATGGGTCTGTCGGTCATCTGGTCCTCCCTGATTTTGGCGCGAGCCTAGGCGAGGATCGGTTTTGAGGCAACGCCAAGTCTTTGCGGACCGCTGTTTAGGGAAACCAATGGCTTGGGCGGCGTGTCTGGTGGAACATTTGTCCCGGTCGGGTCAAAAGCCGGGAATATCCGTTGCGGTTTCGCGCGTCGCCGTGGTTGGATGGCCGGGCCCGTTCCGCGAAAGGCCCTCCGATGCTGACCCCGTTTCACCTTGCCTATCACGTCACCGATCTGGACGCCGCGCGCGGATTTTACGGCTCCATCCTGGGTTGCATCGAGGGCCGTAGCACCGAAACCTGGGTCGATTTCGACTTTTTCGGCCACCAGATCAGCCTGCACCTTGGAACGCCCTTTGCCACCACCGACACCGGCCGGGTCGGCGACCACATGGTGCCGATGCCGCATCTGGGGCTGGTCCTGCCCTTGGACCGATGGCAACCCCTGGCCGACCGCCTGACAGCAGCGGGCGTCGCCTTTGTCCTGCCACCGCAGGTCCGCTTCCCGGGTCAACCGGGCGAGCAGTGGACGATGTTTTTCCGCGACCCCGCCGGCAACCCGATCGAGATCAAGGGCTTCCGTGATCTGGCGGCGGTGTTCAAGGGGTAGGGAAACGCAGGTCGCCGACCCTGGACAGCGCACAGTTATGATAAGGCCGGTGCGGCATACAGCGCACTGGCAATCAGCCACAGCCCCCAGGCGATCAGCGGCAGGCTGCCAAGTCTTGCCAGTAGCACGCCCCTTGGGGCCAGTTTTTCGACCGCGACGGCAACGGTAAGGATGGCGATTATGGTCAGGCTCATGACCCCACCGACGAACAGGACCAGCATCATGGCCCAGCAACAGCCGATGCAGCACAGACCCTGATCAAGCCCCATCCGTAGCGCGCCGTTTCGTCCTGCCCGCCAGCCCGCCTGACAGGCCGCATCGGGCCGGCGGCAATGGGCCAGAAAGGCGATCTTCGGCGGGGTCAACTGAAAGACGCCCGCCACCAGCAGAACGCCACCGGCCACAAAATCGTCCTGCAGCTTTCCCATCGGCGACAGGATGTCGGCGCGCAGGAACCCCCAGTGCAGCACGGTTGCCGCCAGACTGAAGCCTGTCCAGGCCAGAAGATACCCAGCCAGAAACCAGTGACCGCCGCCAGGCTTCGCGGGGCGGTGGTCAGCCGCAACGCGACCGTAGGCCCGCAGCGCAGGGCCCGCGGAAGGCAACATCATCGCCCCCATCATCACCGCCCACATCAGGAATACCGCGACACTTTCCGGCAGCGCCCAGGCAGCGGTCATTGGCATCATCAGGGTCACAACCGGCGAAGACATGTTGGCGATGGACCACAGGATCAACCCCCAGCCGATAAGGGACAGAGCCACCAGCATGCCCTGACCCTTCCCCACGACCATTTCGGCGAGCCCCTTGCGCAATGCCATCCTCCACGGTTGCCGGGCCGCTGATGGCCGCTGGCGGAAACCTTAGGTGTGGCAATCACCCTCTGGCAAGCTACAGGGCAGGTCGATGACATCACTGTTTCGCGGGATTGTGGAGCCGCAACGGCGGGAACGCACGTCACAAAATCTTCACTAGACAAGGTTCAACACTTCCTGTTTTCAGGAAATATGGAAACCGACCGCGCCACCACCGCCTTTGCCACGCTTGGCCATCCTGACCGGCTGGCGGTCTTTCGTCTGCTGATGCGGTTCGCACCGCAAGGCGTGCGCCCGACCGAGATTGCCGCCGCACTGGACCTGAAAGCCAACACCCTGTCGCATCATCTGGCCGACCTTGCCACTGCTGACCTTGTGCAGGTCAACCGCCAAGGCCGCTCGCTGTATTACTCCGTCGATCTGCAGGCCACGCAGGCCCTGATCGGCTATCTTGCTCTGGATGTCGGCCGGGCGCGGCCTGACCTTATGTCCCCGTTCACTCCCGCTGAAATGGAGCCCGCCATGCGCGACACCGACTTTGACGTCCTCTTCATCTGCTCGGGCAACTCGGCCCGCTCGATCTTTGCCGAGGCGCTGCTGCGCGACCTGGGTCAGGGCAAGTTTCAATCGTTTTCAGCCGGTTACCTCCCGAACACCCAGCCAAACCCCATGGCACTAGAGGTGCTGGCCCGCAACGGTCACGACATCACCAGCCTGCGGTCCAAGCATGTGTCCGAATTCCAGAAGCCCGACGCCATCGTGATGGATTTCGTCTTCACCGTCTGCGACACAGCGGCGGGTGAGGAGTGCCCGCCCTGGAAGGGTCAGCCGATCACCGGCCACTGGGGTCTGCCCGACCCGGTAAAGGCCACAGGCACCGAAGCCGAAAAGGCGCTGGTCTTTGCGCAGACCTACGCCATGCTGCGCCGCCGGATCATGGCCTTCGTCGCCCTGCCGTTCCTTAGCCTGAACAAGATGTCCCTGCAGCACGGCGTCGATGCGATCAGCACCGACGCGCTGAAATCCGAAAAGGCCTGACCGATGCCCCGCATTGCGTTGAACGGCCTGGGCCGGATCGGAAAACTGGTGCTTCGCGACCTGATCGACAGCGGGGCAGGTGGCGACATCGTGCTGCTCAATGATCCGGTGGGCGACGCGGAACAGCATGCCCTGCTGATGGAGTTTGATTCTGTCCACGGCCGCTGGCGCACCCCGGTCAGCCATACCGACGCCGCGCTGGTCCTGAATGGCCAGGCCATCCGCCTGACCCATGAAAAGACGCTCGACGCGCTGCCGCTGGCCGATATCGACATCGTCGTCGACTGCACCGGGGTCTTCAAGACCGCCGCGAAAATCGCCCCCTACTTCGCCGCCGGCGTGAAAAAGGTTGTGGTCAGCGCGCCCGTAAAGGATGGCGGGGCCCTCAACCTGGTCTACGGCGTCAACCACCACCTCTACGACGGCTCGCAGGCGCTGGTCACGGCGGCCAGTTGCACCACCAACTGCCTTGCGCCAGTGGTCAAGGTGATACACGAAGCGCTTGGCATCCGCCACGGGTCGATCACCACGATCCATGACGTGACCAACACGCAGACCATCGTTGACCGACCGGCAAAAGACATGCGCCGCGCGCGGTCCGCCCTTTTGAACCTGATCCCGACTTCGACCGGCAGCGCCACCGCGATCACGCTGATCTACCCTGAACTCAAAGGCCGCCTGAACGGTCATGCCGTCCGCGTGCCGCTGCTGAATGCCTCGCTGACCGATTGCGTGTTCGAGATCGAACGCCCGACCACGGTGGACGAGGTCAACGCCCTGTTTTCCGCCGCTGCTGACGGGCCGCTCAAAGGCATCCTCGGCTATGAGACGCGCCCGCTGGTATCTTGCGATTTCACCAACGACCCGCGCTCGGCCATCATCGACGCGCAATCGACCATGGTGATCAACGGAACCCAGGTGAAGATCTACGCCTGGTATGACAACGAATGGGGTTATGCCTGCCGCCTTGCCGACATCACCCGCATGGTCGCAGGATCGCTGTGATGCCTAATTTTCTGTCCCCAAATATCCCGGGAGGGTCCGGGAGGGTCGCACCCTCCCGGCGCTGGCCACGCGCATGACCGCCAGCCCTTTGCGCGCCTACGCCGCCGTCACCGCCGCCTACTGGGCCTTCATGTTGACCGACGGCGCGCTGCGGATGCTTGTCCTTTTGCACTTCAACAGCCTTGGCTTTTCGCCGGTCCAACTGGCCTGGCTGTTCCTGCTGTATGAGGTCGCGGGCATCGCCACCAACCTTGCCGCTGGCTGGCTTGCCGCCCGTTTCGGCCTTGCCGCGACGCTTTACGCCGGACTCGCCCTGCAGATTGCCGCCCTTGCAGCACTGGCGCAGCTTGATCCCGGCTGGGGCATCGCCGCCTCGGTCGCTTTCGTCATGGCGGTGCAAGGGGTGTCGGGCGTGGCCAAGGATCTGGCCAAGATGTCCTCGAAATCCGCCGTCAAACTGCTGGCCCCGGCCGAGGATGGCGGGCTGTTCCGCTGGGTCGCCATGCTTACCGGGTCCAAGAACGCGGTCAAAGGCCTGGGCTTCCTGCTTGGTGCGGCACTCCTTGCCACCGCTGGTTTTCACACCGCCGTCTGGGGCATGGCCGGGGTCCTGACCCTGATCCTTGCCGCCGTTGTCCTGTTCCTGCCCGCAGGCCTTCCCGGTCGGATGAAATCGTCCGAGGGCTGGTCCGGCTGGCGCTCGACCGATCCCCGCGTCAACCGGCTGTCGCTGGCCAGACTGTTCCTGTTCGGCGCCCGCGATGTCTGGTTCGTCGTCGGCATTCCGGTGTATTTTCAGGCGGTTCTGTCCGACGGCACCCCCGATGGCCGCCGCGCCGCGTTCTTCATGGTCGGCGCGTTCATGGCGCTGTGGATCATCGCGTACGGCGCGGTGCAGGCCGCCGCCCCACGACTTTTGGGGGCCAAGGCCCAGCCGTTGGAGGCGGTCACCGCCAAGGCAATCCGCTGGGCCGGCTACCTTGTCCCCATCCCCTTCGCGCTTGCCGCTGCCGCCTGGGTTGCGGGCGATCCGACCGCTTGGCTTACCACGACGCTGATTGCCGGACTTCTGATTTTCGGCTTTGTTTTTGCCATCAATTCCTCGGTCCATTCCTACCTGATCCTTGCCTTCGGGCAGGCCGACCGCATCACCCGGGACGTCGGTTTCTACTATATGGCCAATGCGACCGGGCGACTGATCGGCACGCTTCTCTCGGGCCTCAGCTATCAGGTCGGCGGCTTGCCGCTGTGCCTTGCCACCGCCGGGGCGATGGCGGCAGCCAGCTGGCTTGCCTTGCGCCGCATGGCCCCTTGAACCGGCTTTTCATCGCGCCGCGTGCGGCCTATAAGACCAGAAAAGCAAAAGGAAAACCGCCATGCGCCAGGCCACGGTCACCCGCAAGACCGCCGAGACCGAGATCACGGTCACCGTCAATCTGGACGGCACCGGCGCGCATGACTGTCAGACCGGTGTCGGCTTTTTCGACCACATGCTGGACCAGCTGGCCCGCCACAGCCTGATCGACCTGACGATCCGCGCCGCGGGTGATCTGCACATCGACGACCACCACACGGTCGAGGATGTCGGCATCGCTCTGGGTCAAGCCCTGACCCGGGCGCTGGGCGACAAGCGCGGAATCCGGCGTTACGGCCATTTCCGGCTGGCGATGGATGACGCCCAGATCGTTACCGCTTTGGACCTGTCGGCCCGGCCCTATCTGGTCTGGAATGTGGACTTCCCCACCCCGAAGATCGGCAGTTTCGACACCGAACTGGTGCGCGAATTCTTTCAGGCATTCGCCACCCATGGCGGCATCACTTGCCATGTCGACAAGGCCCACGGCCTGAACAGCCACCACATCGCCGAGGCCGCCTTCAAATCCGTCGCCCGTGCCTTGCGCGACGCGGTCGAGGCTGACCCCCGGCTTGGCAACGCCCTTCCCACCACCAAAGGCGCGCTGTGAGCCTGACCGTCCTTGTCGACTATGACAGCGGCAACCTGCATTCCGCCGAGAAAGCCTTTCAACGCATGGCCTTGGAGGTTGGCGGTGGTGACATCCTCGTCACCTCGCGCCCCGAAGACGTGGCCCGCGCCGACCGGATCGTGCTGCCGGGTGATGGCGCGTTTCCGGCCTGCCGGGCTGCCCTTGGCTCTTACGGTGGGCTTTACGAGGCCATTGCCGAGGCCGTCACCACCCGCGCCCGGCCCTTCCTTGGCATCTGCGTCGGCATGCAGATGCTGGCCTCACGCGGGCATGAATATCAGCTGACCCCGGGTTTTGACTGGATCGCAGGCGATGTGGTCAAGATCAACCCCTCGGACCCCACCTTCAAAGTGCCGCACATGGGCTGGAACGACCTGGTGATCGACCGCCCGCATCCGGTGCTTGCGGGGCTGTCCACCGGTGACCACGCCTATTTCGTCCACTCCTACCACTTCCGGGTCGAAAACCCGGCCCATCGCCTTGCCTTTTGCGACTATGGCGGCCCGATCACCGCGATTGTCGGGCGCGACACGATCATCGGCGCCCAGTTCCACCCCGAGAAAAGCCAGGCCGCCGGCCTGCGCCTGATTGCAAATTTCCTGCGCTGGACACCGTGAGCCGCGACCCCGCCCCGCATCTGGCCGACGTTCTGGCCGAGATTCAGGCCCGTATGGGCGAGCAGATCGATCGAGGCCAGGTGGCCGACTATATTCCCGAACTGGCGGCAACGGACCCCAACCAGTTTGGAATTTCACTGGTTCTTGCAGACGGCACCCAACTGTCGGCAGGCGACTGCGCCACGCCGTTTTCGATCCAGTCGATCTCCAAGGTCTTCGGCCTGGCCATCGCGCTTGGGCGGCTTGGCGATCAGCTTTGGTCGCGTGTCCGGCGCGAGCCGTCCGGCCTTGCTTTCAACTCGATCCTGCAATTGGAGTATGAGAACGGCATCCCTCGCAACCCCTTCGTCAACGCCGGGGCCATCGTCACCACCGACGCCGCCTTGGGCAATCGCCAGCCGCGCGATTATCTGGCCGAACTTCTTACCTTCATTCGCACAGCTGCCGGGGACGAGCAGATCCACATCAACCAGGCGGTCGCGCGGTCAGAAGCTAAGACAGGCCACAGAAATCTGGCGCTGGCGCATTTCCTGAAGTCGCAGGGTAACCTGGTGAACGCGCCCGATCTTGTCCTTGGTGCCTATTTCCATCAGTGTGCCATCGCGATGACGGTCGCCCAACTGGCCCGCTCCGGTCGCTTTCTGTCCAACCTTCAGCGCCTGATCTCGCCCGACCGCGTGCGGCGGATCAACGCGCTGATGCTGACCTGTGGTCACTACGATGGCTCGGGCGAATTCGCCTTTCGCGTGGGTCTGCCGGGGAAATCCGGGGTGGGCGGCGGCATCCTGGCCATCGCACCGGGTCGCGCGTCCATCGCGGTCTGGTCTCCGGGCCTGAACGCGCAGGGAAACTCCAAGCTTGGCACCGAGGCGCTGGAAATGCTTGCCCGGCGTACCGGATGGTCGATCTTCGGCTAAGACCGCAATACCGCGTCTGCCGGGTAGGATCGCGGGTGACGTAATGCGCCCAACCCGCCACCTCCGTTTACTTTTCGCCCCTTCGCTGTTAGCATTGCCCTTGTGCAAGAGGGCATGGCCATGCGGCTGCGGCACCTGACATCGGCGCTTGTCTTTGCGGCTTTGGCCCTGGCCGCAGCCGGTCCGACCGCCCATGCCGACTCCTTCACCGACACCCGTATCGCCGCCATCGAAGAGCGGATCGAAGAAATCCAGATCAGTGACGAGCTCCTCCGCACCGAGACCGACGAGCTTGCCCATACCCGCAACATCACCACCGCGCTGCGCAACACCCGCGCCGAGATTCATCAGGACGGCGTCTTGATTGACAAGCTTGATCCCGCCATTGCCGCCTACCGCGTCAGCATTGCCGAACTGGAGGAGATGCACCGCCAACTGGAAGATGCCGATGCCATCACCCCGCTAGACCTGACCAAAGAGGCCGCCGAATCCCGCGCCGAAGCCGCGCTCAAGGCCGCGCTCGAAGCCGGAGGCAAGCGCGTCGCAAGCAAGACGCTGGGCATCGCAAGTTGGGTCGGAGATTTTGTCGAGTATGTCGGCAAGGGCATCATCAACGACATGAACGAAGACCAGATGGGCGAGCAGGTGTTGTTCGAGATGCAAAAGCTGGTCCAGGCCTTGGACCGGCTGGTTGAACTGGAAACCCACCGCGCCGAGATGATCCGCACTTTGCACCGGCTGGAAGAGCTTCAGCGCCAGTCGTGGGCGAACTTTACCGAACTTGCCACCTTGCGGCAGGAACTTGCACGGCTGCGCGGCCTCGGGTCCGGGGGCAAGAAACCCTGCAAACCCGCGGCCCGCGTGACCAACAAGACCGCTCCGGCGACCAGCAAGACCGCGCCGCCAAAGACCGAAGCCGAAGCTGCTGCCGAACTCGAAGTCGAAGGTGGTGGCGACAGCGAAACTTGCATCGACCTCACCGGCGTCTGGACCTTTCAGACCAGCATAACCGTTTGGGGTCGCACTGCGGCCCAGCCGCCGCTGCAAGCCGAATTCCTGCGCGCCGACGAAACCCCGACCGAACCCCCGACCGAAACAGCTATCGAAGCGTCCAGTGATGCGGCAGCCGACCCAGATATGCCGGGCTACGAGATATTCGCCCTTGGCACCGCGCGTGCGGCTGATCCGTTCCTGCGGTGCAGCGCGCCCGGGGCGGACGCCGCCCTGTCCTGCGAAAGGCGCGTTCAGCCGCAGACCTGCCCCGCCGATCTCTATGTCTGGGAGCCGGTGACCTTGACCCTCTCGGACGACCAGTCAACCCTGCACGGCAGCTTTGCCCAGACGATGACGATGGATGTGCTGGCCGATCCGACCGGCTGTACTCTGGTCCCCTTCGACGGTGCCGGACAGATCGACCTGACCTTCCGTCGTGCCGCCGCTGATCAGCCCTAGGCTTGCTTGCCCCAAGCGTGACGCCGCCGCCCCTGAATCAGCCAAAGGCCACCCAGGATCAGCGCCAGCCCGACCAGGTGGCGCAGGTCCAGCACCTCGCCCAAGACCAGCCAGCCCAGGCCCGCCGCCGACAGGGGGATCAGAAACGTTACCAGCGATACCGCCGTCGACCCGGCCGAAGCAAGCACCCGGAAGAACAGCAGGTAAGCCAGTGCCGAACAAAGGGTGGCAAGGGCGATCACCGCCAGCACCGGCTCTGCCCCCGGCCATTCCATCGCCCAAGGCCGGTCGATCCCCAGCCAAAGCGGCGTGATCAACAAGCTGCTGGCGGTCAGCTGCCCCGTGGCCGTCGCCAACGGAGACACACCCGCCGCCCGGAACTTGCGGCCCCAGACTCCGGCCAGCCCATAGGACAAGGCTGCGCCCAGACAGGCCAGCATCGCCGGGACTGCACCGCCAAGACCCTCCCCCGCCATCATCACCAGAACCCCGCCAAAGCCCAGCCCGACCCCCAGCGCCTTGCGCCCGGTCAGCCTTTCATCCGCCGTTGCGACATGCGCGACCAGCACCGTGAAGATCGGCGTCATCGCATTCAGAACTGAGGCCAAAGCCCCCGTTATCTGACCTTGCGCCAGCACGAACAGCGTGAACGGCACTGCATTGTTCATCAGCCCCATCACCAAAAGCGCGGGCCACAGGGCGCGCGGCGGGGCCTTTCTTTCGACGACCCACAGCACGACCCAAAGCACCAGCGCCGCCAGCGCCACCCGGCCCCAGACGATGGACAGGGGCGGCAGGCCTTGCAGCGCGATCTCGTTGAACAAGAACGACCCGCCCCAGATCAGCGACAAGGTCCACAGCATGATCCAGTCCAGCCCGCGCATTCCTGCCTCTCGCGTTTCTTCCCCTTGTCGCAGGGCAAGCGTCGAAACTCGACCCGGAACCTGCGCCCAGCCACTCTTTTCTTTCTTGCCTGCCCATGCCAAAGACCGGCGCAGCAACGGGGGCCGCGTCATGATCCTTTATCCCGCAATCGATCTGAAAGACGGTCAATGCGTCCGCCTCTTGCGCGGTGCGATGGAGGCCGCCACCGTCTTCGGCGATGACCCCGCCGCCCAGGCGCTGAAATTCCAGACTGCGGGTTGTGAGTGGTTGCACCTCGTCGACCTGAACGGCGCTTTCGCCGGCCAACCCGTGAACGGCGCCGCAGTCGAGGCGATCCTGAAAGCAGTCAGGGTCCCCGCCCAGCTTGGCGGCGGCATCCGCGACATGGCCACCATCGCCATGTGGCTGGAAAAGGGCCTTGCCCGCGTCATCCTTGGCACCGTGGCGGTCGAAAACCCCGGCCTTGTGCGTGAGGCGGCCCGCGCCTTCCCCGACCGCGTCGCCGTTGGCATCGACGCCCGCAAGGGCCGCGTAGCGACCAAAGGCTGGGCGACAGAGACCGAAGTGATAGCCACCGACCTTGCCCGCAGTTTTGAGGACGCGGGCGTGGCCGCGATCATCTACACCGACATCGACCGCGACGGCGCGATGCAAGGCCCGAACATCGAGGCCACCGAAGCCCTCGCTCGTGCCGTCACCATCCCCGTCATCGCGTCAGGCGGCGTGTCCTCGATGCAGGACCTTGTGGCGCTGCGCGATACCGGGGTCATCGCCGGGGCCATCTCGGGTCGTGCGCTTTATGACGGGGCGATTGATCTGAGCCTGGCCTTGAAGACGCTCGCCTAGCCCCAGGGTGTAGGCTCGTCGCCCATGACCTGACCAAAGATGTTCTCCCGATGCCAGCGCAGGTTCTCGGGATGCGGGCAGTTGCGATCATCTTTGGGTACCAGAAGTTTGCCTTCGGGTCGGATCAGCCGGTCTACCACTTCTGATGGGACTTTATTTCGCGACACAAGGACACTGTGATCCTCGGCCACCGAGATCAGGCCGCGATCGAACATCCAATGCAGCGTCCCCGACAAGGCCAGACCGTTGCGCACCGAGTCGCTTCCCTGGCGCTCTACCGGGCGAATGTGGGCGGCCTGAACTTCGGGACGACCGCCCCCGTTGCGAAGCCGCAGCCCGGAAATGGCGCAGCGGTAGTCATAGGCTTCCCGCACTTTGCGGCGAAAAGCTACATCACGATAAGGGCGGCTTGTCAGCCTCTCGATCACGGGGCGTTCAAAGGGCACGACTGGTGCGTCGAGTTGGCGTCCTGGCGGATCATAGCGCCGCTCCTCATCTGCGACGAGGTCCGGGGGCAGACCGCGCCGCACAATGTCTGCGAATTCGGCCTCGGGCAATCGCCGAACGGCCAGTTGGACAGCCCCTCCGGCTCTCGGTGAACCATCCGCCTCGCGCAGCGCCGACTCGAGCGGACGCCCCGCGATCAGGCGGGGCACGTCGCGGTCAAAAGGAAGATAGCTGCCCGGTGCAATCAAAGCGAGGAAGCGCCCGTCAACTCCGGGCTTCGGAATCACGCGATCAACCCGGGCAACCGCGAAGTAACCCCGCGGGCCCGCCTTCACCGGCTCATAGTAAATGACCCAGTCGCCCGCAGCTTCGCTGATAGCCTTGAGATAGGACTTCGGGAAATCATAGACGACATCAGGCTCGTCTTCGTAAATCGAATCCGCCTTGTGCAATAGAACGAGTTTTGTCATGCGGCCAGGAGAGCGCCAAGCCAAGGAAATGGCAAGCGGTCCTCTTCCCCGCCATCACATTTCCCGCTACACCGCCACGATGCTCAAAACCCGCATCATACCCTGTCTGGACGTGGCCGATGGCCGCGTTGTCAAAGGCGTGAACTTCACTGATCTGGTCGACGCGGGCGACCCGGTCGAGGCGGCAAAGGCCTATGACGCCGCCGGGGCCGACGAGCTGTGCTTTCTGGATATCATGGCGACTGAAGACAACCGGGCCACGATGTATGATCTGGTGACCCGCACGGCCGAACAATGCTTCATGCCCCTCACCGTCGGCGGCGGGGTCCGCACGCCGGACGATGTGCGCAAGCTGCTGCTGGCGGGGGCCGACAAGGTCAGCTTCAATTCGGCCGCCGTGGCCCGGCCCGATGTGGTGGCCGAAGCGGCAGACCGGTTTGGCAGCCAGTGCATCGTGGTGGCCATTGATGCCAAGACCACAAGCCCGGGAAAGTGGGAGATTTTCACCCACGGTGGCCGCCGCGCCACCGGGATCGACGCGGTCGATTTTGCCCGGCTGGTGGCGGCCAAGGGCGCGGGCGAGATCTTGCTGACCAGCATGGACCGTGACGGCACCAAAGGCGGCTATAACCTGCCCCTGACCCGCGCGATTGCCGATGCAGTGTCCATCCCGGTGATCGCCAGTGGGGGTGTTGGCACCTTGGACCATCTTGTCGAAGGCATCACGGAAGGCCACGCCAGCGCCGTCCTTGCGGCGTCGATCTTCCATTTCGGCACCTTTACCATTGGTCAGGCCAAGGCCCATATGGCCGCCGCCGGCATCCCCATGAGGTTGATATGACGCTGGAAAGACTTGCCGCCACCATCGCCGCCCGCAAGGGGGCCGATCCGGAAACCTCGTGGACCGCAAAGCTTCTGGCCAAGGGGCCGGAGAAATGCGCCGAAAAGTTCGGGGAAGAGGCGATCGAGGCGATCATCGAAGCGGTCAAGGGCGACCGCGCCCGGCTGACCTCGGAAGCGGCGGATGTGATCTATCACCTGCTGGTGATGCTGGCCGCCCGCGACGTGACGTTGCAGGACGTGCTGGAGGAATTGGACCGCCGCGAAGGCAGTTCCGGCATCGCCGAAAAGGCCGGGCGCTGAGCCAAATCTTTTCGAAAAGATTTGCAAGATCCTGCGAAGGATTCTGACTCCCTACATCCCAAGCCGCGGGATTTCGATGGCCGGGCAGCGGTTCATCACCACCTGTAGGCCCGCCGCCCGCGCCCGCGCCGCTGCAACCTCGTCGCTGACACCCAGTTGCATCCAGACCACTTTCGCCCCGACGGCCACCGCCTCATCCGCGACGGCCCCGGCCTCTTCGCTGCGGCGGAAGATGTCGACCATGTCCACCGGCCCCGCTTCGGCCAGGGTCGCCACGACCGTCTCGCCAAGCGCCTCAACCCCGGCCTGACCGGGGTTTACCGGGATCACCCGGTAGCCCCTGGCTTTCAGAAAGGCCGCGACCCGGTGGCTGGGCCGGTCGGGTTTCGGCGACCAGCCGACAAGGGCAATGGTCTTGACGCTGGTCAGGATGTCACGGATGTCGCTATCGCTTGGCATGGGTCACCCAATCATGAAAAAAGCGCCCGGGGCAAGCCCCGGGCGCCAGTCGTGGAACGAGGGACAGTGAAGAGAGTGCGGGGTTCCGGCCCGACCTCTCTCTTCTTACTTAGAAAGCTGAAGCGGTGGTTAAAGGCCGGTCGCAAAGTCGTGACCCCCGCCCGGCGCTTTCCCGCCGGTGTCCATGTCTTACCCGCGCGTCGCGGCATACAGCGACACCGCTGCGGCGTTCGACACGTTCAGGCTGCCAAAGCCGCCGCCAAAGGGGATACGCGCCAGATGATCGCAGGTTTCGCGGGTCTTCTCGCGCAGGCCCGGACCTTCAGCCCCCAACACCAGCCCGATAGGCCGCCCGCCTGCAGCCGTCACCGCGTCGGACAGGGTCACCCCGGCCTCGCCGTCCAGCCCGATCAGGATGTAGCCCATGGCTTTGAGTTCCTCCATCGCCTCGGACAAGTTGGTGACCTTGAGGTAAGGCTGACGCTCCAAAGCACCACTGGCGGTCTTGGCCAGTGCCCCGGTTTCCGGTGCGGAATGGTGGCGCGGGGCGATGACGGCGCGGGCCCCGAACACCTCGGCCGACCGCAGGATCGCGCCGACGTTGTGGGGGTCGGTGACCCGGTCCAAGAGCACCACCAGCGGCAGGCCTGCGCCTGCGGCACAGACGTCTTCGAACCGGCCCCAGTTCAACGGCTTGACCTCGACCGCAGCGCCCTGATGCACCGAACCTTCGTCAATCGGCACGTCAAAATGGCGCGGCTCGACCACTTCAGGGGCAAGGCCCGAGGCCGCAACCGCCGCCTCCAGCTTGTCCAGCGCGTTCTTGGTCACCACCAGCCGCAGCTTTTCGCGGTTGGGGTTTTCCAGCGCATCGCGCACCGCATGAAGGCCGAACAGCCAGACCGTCTCACGCGCGTCACGCCGTTCGCCGCGTTCCTTGTCCACCACCCAGGCCGGTTTCTTCACGCCGGTTTTCATTGTCATATCCCCGAAAATCCAGACCGGACCTTGACGCAGGCCCGGCCCCGGATGCAAGGCGAAAACATAAGGCAATGCCCCGCAATCCACCCTTGACGCCCCCCGCCCCCTTGAGTAAACGGACCCCGCAGTGGGCGACGAGCTGCAAGGTGCGGCAGGAGACTGTAACTCTCCCGGGGCGACCCATGCCTGGTTCGATTCCAGGGTCGCCCACCATTTCCTTCTATTTCAGGGGCTTGCTGACGGCCTGTGCAATGCACGGCAAAGGCTGAGACCTGCGCAAAGTGCAGGCCCGGCACCGCTTCAGGATTTGTGGTCAGGTGTTCAGGTAGGCTTGCAGCGTGGCAGCGACGCCGTCCGACCAAAGTTGCCGCAGCGCCCGGTCAAAGGCGGCCGCGAAAACCGCGTTCTGCCCAAGGTCGCCGTAAACCGCCGTCATGCCCAGCCAGGCGGCGGGATTGTCGCGGGCGGTGGCGGCAAGGGCGGTCAGATCGCCCCAGTTCGGATCGTTCGGCGGGGTCACCGCACCGCTGTCTGTGGTGCCAAAGCAATAGCGGCACCACAGGGCCGAAACCAAAGCCAGACCTGCGACCGGCCCACCCGCCGCCAGCGCATCGCGGATTGACGGGACGATGAATTTCGGCTGCCGGTTCGACCCGTCAAGGCACAGGCGGCGTTCGGTATCGGCCACCTCGGGGTTGGAAAACCGCTGAACGATCAGCCGGAAATAGTCGCCCAGATCGGTATTCGGCACCGGCGGGATATGGGGGATGATCTCGTCGGTCTCGACCTTGTTCAGAAAGCCAAGGATCAGCGGGTTCGACATCGCTTCATGCACATACTCGATGCCCATCAGCCCACCGGGATAGGCGATCGTTGCATGACCGCCGTTCAGGATGCGGATCTTCATCGCCTCGAACGCATGGACATGCGGGGTCAGGGTGACGCCGACGGCCTCGAACGCGGGGCGGCCCTGGGGGAAGTTGTCCTCCAACACCCATTGCCGGAACGGCTCGCAGGTGACGGGGACCGGATCGGTCATGCCTAAGGCGGCGGCCATGTCGCGTTCGCGCGGGCCGGTGGCGGGGGTGATACGGTCCACCATGCCGTTCGGGAAAGCCACGTTTGCCGCGATCCAGCCGGCAAGGCTGGGGTCCGACAGGCGGGCAAGGCCGGTGACGGCGGCTTGGGTGACGCGGCCGTTGCCGGGCAGGTTGTCGCAGGACATGACGGTAAAGGGGGCGATGCCCGCCGCACGACGGGCTTTCAGCGCGGAGATGATCGCGCCGAAGGCGGTGCGGTGCGGGTCCGGCGCGTCTTCCAGGATTTCGGGATGGGTCGGGTCAAAGGCCCCAGTCGCGGCGTCGATGAAATAGCCGCCTTCGGTCACGGTCAGCGACACGATGCGAATTTCCGGCCGGGCCATCGCGGAAATCAGTGCGGCGTTGTCCGGCTCCACCGGCAGAAAGTCGATCATGCTGCCAATGCGCCGCGCACGCCTGCCCGAGGGGTCAAGCTCGATCACCGTGGACAGGCAGTCCTGCGCCTTCAACGCGTCACGCATCCGGGCGTCGCCCTCGCGGACCCCGGCCCCGATGATCGCCCAGTCATGGTCGCGACCAAGCGCAAAAAGGTCATCCAGATAGACCGCCATATGCGCCCGGTGAAAGTTGCCAAGGCCGATGTGGACGATGCCGGGTGTCAGCTTGCTGCGGTCATAAGAGGGGAGCGTAGGTTTCATTCAGGCCATCCAGTTGCCGCCGTCCACGCCGAAGCATTGGGCGACGATGTATTTCGCTTCATTCGTAGCCAGAAAGACGGCCATTCCGGCCAGGTCTTCAGCGGTGCCCATGCGGCCAAAGGGGACGGCGGCGCCGACCTCTTTCTTTTTCTGGCCGGGGGCCTTGCCTTCGTATTTGGCAAAGAACGCATCCACCCCGTCCCAATGTTCGCCGTCCACCACACCCGGCGCGATGGCGTTGACGTTGATGCCGTGGCGGATCAGATCAAGGCCAGCGGACTGGGTCAGGGAAATCACGGCTGCCTTGGTGGCGCAGTAGACGGCCACCAGACCCTCGCCGCGACGCCCGGCTTGCGACGCCATGTTGATGATCGTGCCTTGCCCTCGCGGGATCATGTGACGCGCGGCGGCCTGCGTGCAGAACAGGGTGCCCGCGACGTTGACGGCGAAAAGCCGGTCATGGTCAGCGCGGGTAATCTCGGCGATGGGGGCGGCAGAAAACAGGGCCGCGTTGTTGATCAGGATGTCAAGTTTGCCCATCTTCTGAAGGGCTTCGGCAAAGGCCGCGTCAATCGATTCCTGCTGTGTCACGTCCAGTTGAATGGCATGCGCCTTGGGGCCAAGGCTGTCCGCCGCAGCCATAGCCGCCGCAAGGTTGATGTCGGCAATCGCCACCTCGGCCCCTTCGGCCAGATAGGCGCTAGCAAAAGCCAGCCCGATGCCGCGCGCAGAACCGGTGATGAGGGCGGTCTTGCCTTCCAGCCTCATATCGCCAACCCGTTCGCGTCAAAGCGGTGGATCTTGCCCGCCGGGGCCAGCTTGATGCGGTCGCCGTGGTGGACGTTCAACTCACCCGTGCCCCGCACGTTCAGGGTGCCAAGGCCCGCCACATCGACCTTGATGAAACTGTCGGACCCAAGGTGTTCCGACAGGCCCACGACACCCTCCCACGGGCCATCGCCGACGGTGATATGCTCGGGCCGGATGCCGATGGTATGGGCATTGTGCTTGGCGGCCTCATTCCCGGTGATCAGGTTCATCCGGGGGCTGCCGATAAAGCCCGCGACGAAGATGTTCTTCGGTGTGTGATACAATTCCAAGGGCGCGCCGACCTGTTCGATCCTCCCTGCGTTCAGGACCACGATCTTGTCGGCCATGGTCATCGCCTCGACCTGATCGTGGGTGACGTAGATCATCGTGGTCTTAAGGCTTTGGTGCAGTTCGGAGATTTCCTGCCGCATCCCCACACGCAAGGCGGCGTCAAGGTTGGAGAGCGGCTCGTCGAACAGGAACGCCGCCGGTTCGCGCACAATGGCGCGGCCAATGGCGACGCGCTGGCGCTGGCCGCCGGACAACTGCCCGGGGCGACGGTCAAGATAGGCGGTTAGGTTCAGCACTGATGCGGCGCGTTCAATGCGCTTGGCTTGTTCCGCCGCTTCCATCCCGGCCATTTTCAGCGGGAAGGCGATGTTTTTCCGCACCGTCATGTGCGGATACAAAGCGTAGGACTGGAACACCATCGCCAGACCCCGCTTGGCGGGCGGCAGGGCGGTGGCATCCTTGCCGTCGATCTCGATGGTGCCCGAGGTTGTATCCTCCAGCCCCGCGATCAGCCGCAGCAGGGTGGATTTCCCGCAGCCCGAGGGGCCGACGAAGACGACAAACTCGCCGTCCTCGATCACTAGGTCAATGCCCGGGATCACGTCCACCTCGCCAAAGCTCTTGCGGACTTTCGTCAGTTCTATCTTGCCCATCGTGCCCTCACTTCACCGCGCCAAAGGTCAGGCCGCGGACCAGTTGTTTCTGGCTGAACCAGCCAAGGATCAGGATCGGCATGATGGCCATGGCCGAGGCCGCCGAGAGTTTCGCGTAGAAAAGCCCCTGCGGTGCCGAGAAGCTGGCGATGAACGCCGACAGCGGGGCGGCTTTGGTGGTGGTCAGGATGATGGTCCAGAACGCCTCGTTCCAGGCGAGGATCACGTTCAGCAGCATGGTTGACGCGATGCCGGGAAGCGCCATCGGGGTCAGGACGTGCACGATCTCGTTCCAGAGACCCGCGCCGTCCATCCGCGCCGCCTCAAGAATTTCGGCAGGGATTTCCTTGAAGTAGGTGTAAAGCATCCAGATGATGATCGGCAGGTTCATCAGCATCAGGGCGATGACCAGACCGATCTTGGTGTCGATCAGACCCAGCTTGAGGAACAACAGGTAAAGCGGGATCATCACCGCGACCGCAGGCATCATCTTGGTGGACAGCATCCACATCAACAGGTCCTTGGTCTTCTTGCCCGGCACAAAGGCCATGGCCCAGGCGGCAGGCACCGCGATGACCAGACCCAGCAGGGTAGACCCGACCGAGATCACGACCGAGTTCCAGAAGAACCTTGGGTAGTCCGACCTGGCCCAGACCTCGACATAGTTGTCCAGTGTCCAGTCGGCGGACAGGAATTCGGGTGGCATGGCGACGGCGCTGACCTCGGTCTTGAAGCTGGTCAGGATCATCCATAGCACCGGAAAGAAGATGATCAGCGCCACCGACCATGCAGCAAGGGTCATCAGGGCGGTGCGGCGGGGGGATTGGGCGCGTGCCATGATTGCTCCTTTACGCGTCCAGATGCCGGCCAATGCCGCGCATCAGGAAATAGGCGACGATGTTGGCCAGAATGACCGCGATGATCCCGCCCGCCGCCGCGCGCCCGATGTCCTTGGCGACGATGGCCTGCTTGAAGATCAGGTAGGGCAGGGTGGTCGAGGCTGACCCCGGCCCGCCTTGGGTGGTGGTGTAGATCTCGCCGAAGATGCCCAGAAGGAAGATGGTCTGGATCAGGATGACCACGGTAATCGCCCGGGTGGCATGCGGCAGGATGATGTAACGAAAGCGGCTGAAGGCGCCGGCCCCGTCCATTTCCGCCGCCTCAAGCTGTTCGGAGGACAGCGACTGCAGCGCGGTCAACAGGATCAGGGTGGAAAACGGCAGCCATTCCCAGGACACGATGCCGATCACCGACCACATCGGATAGTCCTGCAGGAACAGGATCGGCTGAGTGCCCAGCCCCATTGATACCGCCGCGAAAAGCCCGTTCTGGGGGTGCATGAACAGGTTCTCCAGGATCGACGCGGCAACCGGCGGCATCACGAAGAAGGGCGCGATGACCAGAATGCGCAGCACGCCCTGACCCTTGACCGGCTGGTCGATCAGAAGTGCTATCAGGATGCCCAGAACCACGGTAATCACCAGCACCCCGCCGACCAGCGCCAGCGTGTTCAGCATCGCCAGCCAGAAATCCGGCGACTGGAAGAACCAGACATAGTTGGTGAAACCGGTCCAACCGGCGCGTTCGGGCGAGATCAGCCGGTAAAGGCGGAAGGAGTAATACAACGTCATCGCCAGCGGCACGATCATCCAGACCAGCAGCAGGGCAACCGAAGGGGCGACCATCAGGCGGGCGGCAAGGCGGCTGGAATGCGTGGACATGGGAACAGGTCTCCGGGGTGAAATGCCGGTGGAGAGGATACCGTCACGGCGCGACGGTTTAGGTCAGCAAAAATCGGGGAAAGGGCGGCTTGCGGATCAATTTGGTCCGCAAGCCAGTCGTGAACCCCCGGGCCATTGGGAGACGGCCCGGGGATGCGCCTTACTTGATGTAGCCAGCAGCGGTCATTTCGGCGACGGACAGGGCCTGCGCCTCGGCCAAAGCCTCATCCACCGACTTCTGCCCGGCAAGCGCTGCCGAGAAGATTTCGCCGACACCGGTTGCCAGACCGGCAAACTCGGGGATCGCGGCGAACTGGACGCCGACGTAAGGCACCGGCTTGACCGTCGGGTTGGTCGGGTCAGCCGCGTTGATGCTGTCGATGGTCATCTTGGCGAACGGCAGAGCTGCATATTCCGGGTTCGCATACAGCGAGGTCCGGGTGCCGGGAGGGGCATTGCGCCAGCCTTCTTTCGAAGCGACCAAAGCCAGATAGTCCTTGTTGGTCGCCCAGTTGATGAAGGCTTTTGACGCTTCCTTGGCATCCGACGACGCCGGGATGGCCAGCGACCATGCCCAGAGCCAGTTTGCGCGCTTGCCCAGACCCATATCGGGGGCCAGAGCGAAGCCAACCTGCTCGGCAAACTCGGACTGGGCCGGGTCGGTCAGGCTGCCTGCCGAAACCGTGGCGTCCATGCGCATGGCGCATTTGCCCTGCAGCGACAGCGTCAGGTTTTCGTTATAGCCGTTGTTCGACGCGCCGGGCGGGCCGTATTTGGTCAGCATCTCGACATAGTCGGTCAGGACGGCTTTCCACTCTGGGCTGTCGAACTGGGGAACCCAGTTTTCGTCAAACCAGCGCGCGCCATAGCTGTTGGCCATCGAGGTCAGGAAGGCCATGTTCTCGCCCCAGCCGGCCTTGCCACGCAGGCAGATGCCGTAGATGCCAGCTTCCTGGTCGGTCATCGCAGCCGCTGCGGCCTTGATGTCGTCCCAGGTGGGCGCGTCCGGGATGGTGACGCCAGCCGCTGCGGCCAGGTCCTTGCGGTAGTTCACGAACGACGACTCGCCGTAGAAAGGCGAGGCGTAAAGCGTGCCGTCAACGGTCAGGCCGCCCCGGATCGCGGGCAACAGGTCGTCGATGTCATAATCGGCGGGCAGGTCGTTCAGGCCTTCCAGCCAGCCCTGCTTGGCCCAGATCGGAGCCTCGTAGGTGCCGATGGTGATCACGTCATACTGACCGCCGCCGGTGGCGATGTCGGTGGTGACGTTCTGGCGCAGGACGTTTTCTTCCAGCGTCACCCACTCGACCTTGATGTCGGGGTTCTTGGCGTAAAAGTCGTCCATCAGGCCCTGCATGCGGACCATGTCGCCGTTGTTCACGGTGGCGACGGTGATGGTGGTTTCGGCCGAAACGGCGGTTGCAAGTGCGCCGATGGCGCAGGCGCCCAAAAGCGCCCGGATGTTCAGTTTCATGGTATCCTCCCTAGGAATGAGCTTTTGCCCATTGCGTGAGTAATTATTCACATTAATGCGCGTTCGGTCAACTGGGAAAAATCCTGCAAAGTCAGGGGCAAGGGGCTGAAGTCAGGCCAGAAGGGCGGCGGCGGTCGGCTCGTCGGTCACCAGAGAGTTGACGATTCGCCCGATCAGTGCCGCCCGGATCGCGGCAATCTTGGTCGGACCGGCGGCCACACCGATGACCGGGACCGGGCGGCCGGGTTCGACCCTTACGCCGCCGACAAGGGCGGAAATCGGGGTTTCGATATAGCCGCCGGTGGTGTCGATGACGCCGCCGACGATCTCTCCCACCGCGCCTTTGGCCTGCATTTCGGACAGTTGCGCGCGGGTGACGAAACCGTCCTTGTACAGCGGCGCGTCGTCGCCCATCTGGCCGATGCCGACAAAGACCACATCGGCCTCTTTGGCCAGTTGCGCCACTGCCTGCACCGGTCGCAGGGCATGAAACAGGGCGCGTTCCTCGGGGGTTTCAGATATCAGCGGCGCGGGCATCGGATAATGCGGCGCATGCAGCTTGTCGGCCAGCCGCATGATCACATCGTAGAATGAGGCCGACCCGTCCGGCGCGATGTTGCCGATCAGCGACACGATCTTGTGGCGCTCATTCGGGGCGCTGGCGATTTCCGCCACCATCGAGCTTAGGGCGCGGCCGGTTCCGAAGGCGATGGTCAGCGGCTCGGGCCGGGAAAGATAGCTTTCCAACAGCGCCGCCGCCGTCCCTGCCGTCGCCCGGGCGGGATCGGACCCCGCGCCCAGATCCGGGGCCACGCGGGCCTGTTGCAGGCCAAAGCGCCGGATCAGGTCGGTCTCCAGCTCCAGACAGCGGCCGATCCGGTGACCAAGGCGGACCCGCACCAGCCCCTCGGCCATCGCCTTGCTGACCAGCCGTTGCGCCCGCTGCCGCGACACGCCCAGTTCGGTGGCGATCTGGTCCTGCGTCATGCCCGCGACATAGTAAAGCCAACCCGCCCGCGCGGCCTCATCCAGCAGGGTCACTTCGCCACTCATCTTGCGTGGTCCTTCCGCAGGGTCGGGGCAGTCTGGAAGAAAGTCTCGAACGTCACAAGCCGCGAATGCGGGATTGCGTCGTCGGGTTCCTGCGGGGTCTCTGGCCCCAGATGGCTGCCGCCGACAAAGCGCCAGACCGTCATGCCCGCCGCAAGGCCCGCGCGGATGCCGGTCAGGCTGTCCTCGATCACCAAAGTTCGCGCGGGGTCCACCTCCATCTTGTTGGCTGCAAACAGGAAAAGGTCCGGAGCCGGCTTGCCCCGCGCCACCATGGTCGAGGTGAAAACCCGCCCCTCGACCAGACCAGACAGCCCCACAAGGTCCAGCGACATCGCCGCCCGGCGCGGGCTGGAGGAGGTGGCAATGCAGAACGGCACCCCGATGTTTTCCAGCACATGGCGAACATGCGGCATGATCCGCAGTTCATTTCGAAACGCCGCTAAAAGGTTTTCGCGGTAGCTGTCTTCAAAGGTCGGTGGCAGGGCGATGCCGAATTCGGTGCGGATCTGCTGCATCACCGTCGGATAACTGCGACCCAGAAAATGACGGGTGACATAGTCAAGGTCGATCGGCAGCCCCAGCTTTTCCAACTCGGCCACCAGCATTTTAGCACTGATGATTTCGCTGTCGATCAGCACTCCATCACAGTCGAAGATCACCAGCGAGACGTCGGCGTCCTTGGTAGAAATTGACATTTTCGAACTCCAACAGGGCAATTATGGCATTCAATGCGGCAATAGACTGCATAATTCAAATAATTTTGAGAGGCGACCGGGATTGAAGCCGCGCACCCACCTTCGCGCATCGCGACCCGGGCAGCTTTTCGCCGGGGCAAAGGAATCACTGGCCAGACCGGTCACTTCATGCAATGTTAATCCTATTAACAATGTCGGAGGTGTTATGGATCGCCGCAGTTTCACCCTTGGCATGGCAGGCCTTGCCGCCGGCCTGACCGCCCCGCTGCCTGCTTTTGCGCAAGACAAATCCTACAAGGGCCCCAACGTGGTGCTGGTCCGTTTCGGCGGTGGTGTGCGCCGGGCCGAAACGATTGACGAGGCCGCAACCTGGGCCCCCTATCTGCGCCATGTGCTGGCCAAGCGCGGCACGTTCATTCCAGACCTGCGCATCGACAAGCTTGAAGGTGTGAACACCAGCCATGCCGAAGGGACGCTGAACCTTTTGACCGGGCGCTACCTTGCCTACCGCGACCTCAGCGAACTGGTCGGCGACCGGCTGGAGCCGACCGAGCCAACCCTCTTTGAATACCTGCGCAGCGCCTTTGACATCCCGTCGCATCAGGTGCTGCTGGTCAACGGCGAGGATCGCCCGCAAGAAGAATTCTTCACCTTCGGCGCGGGCGATCACTTTGGCGTCGAGTATCGGTCGGAGATGCTAAGCCTGCACCGCTACAAGCTGTACCGCACCGCGATGCAGTTGGCAGAAGGCGGCCTGACCGACGAACAGCGTCTTTTGATCGAGGAAGAACGCGCCGGCCTTCTGACTCAGGACCCGCGCGGGTCCAGCCCCGATCCCTCGCCCGACGTGACGGCGTTCTGGGCACGCTGGCGGCAGTCCTATGGCGACACCGGCTTCAAGAACCCGCGCGGTGACCGGCTGCTGACCGAGCTTTCGGTCCGCGCCATGGCCGAATTGCAGCCGCGCTTTCTGATGGTGAACTATCAGGACCCCGACTATGTCCACTGGGGCAATCCCAGCCATTATACCCGCGCCATCGCGATCATCGACGAGGGGCTGCAACGACTGGTAAGTGCGGCGGATGCCGACCCGTTCTACCGCGACAACACCATTTTCGTGATCACGCCCGACTGTGGCCGCGACGCCAACCCCCTGGCCGAAGTGCCATTCCAGCACCATTTCAATTCTCGCTCCGCGCATGAGGTCTGGGCGGTGATCTTTGGCCCCGGCATTGGCAAAGGTGTCATCGACAAGCCGGTGGATCAGTCCGCCATCGCCCCGACCATCGCCGCCGCCATGGGCTTTGCCGCCCATCGGGCCGAGGGCGACGCGATCGAGGGGGCATTGCTGTGACCCCAAGTCCTGTGACTCGTGACACCAATCTTGCCGCCCCGCCATTAGGGGCAAAAAACCCCGGCGCGCGTCCCGGTTTTGGCCCCGGACGGCTGGCGCGTCTGGGGCAGTTTCTTGCCAACGGCGTCATCGGCTCGGTCCTGTGTTCGGGCCCTGTGACCGCGATCGTGGCCCTTGGCTGGCTGGCCCGCCGCAGCGGTCACGTCTCCCGCGACCGGTTCGGTGCTGCGGCCGAAGCGCCCGGCTGGCTGCTGGGCCCACGTGAAAGCGGGCGCATCGCCCGCGCTTTTGGGGGCCTAGCGTCAAACATCCGCGCCGGGTTGATGGCGCTGACGGCGCTTCTGGCCTGGACGCTGCCCTTTACACTGTTGTGGCTGGGGGCTTGGTGGGCGGGGTGGGAGAATTCCTTCAACAAGGGCTATGAGCAGGCCTTTGTCGGCCCGTCGGTGTTCCTGTTCGGCGCGCTTCTGGCCGCGATCATCGTGCCGGTCCTGCCGCTAATGCTTGCGCATCTCGCGACCGAAGACCGGCTGTCCGCGGCGTTCGAGTTGCGCCGCCTGCGGGCGCTGGTGGCGCAAGCCGGGTGGAGAGTCCCAGCGCTGACCCTGTTCGTGGCGCTGTCGGCGCTGCCCTTTGCCGGGGTCCGGGGGTTGATCACCACCGCCCCCGACTGGGCGCCCTGGATTGCCGATCTGAGGCCTGCGGACCTGGCCGCCCTGCAATCGCGGATCGCCCTTGGTCTTGGCGTGATGGCCTTCTTTGCGGTCTGGATGTCGCGCGCCTTTGCCTCCCGGGTCTATGCCAAAGCCGCCCCTCGCGCAGCGGGCCTGAAGCCCGGCCTATGGGACGGCACCCATGCGAGTGAGGCCGCCGAACCTGCCCGCAGACCCTCACGCCTGATGGCAACGCTGTGGTATGGGCTGGCGATGGGCCTTACGCTGGGCCTGTCGTTCCTGATCCTGGCAGGGCAGTTTCTGGACCACGCCTGGTGGCGCTGGCTGTTTCACCCGGCCCTGACGCTGCCTTGGGCAGGGTGATCGGCCAAAGGCCCTGATTGCCGGCCGACCCGTTAAAGCCCGTTGATCTGGGCGCAGGTGGTGGCAAACATGTCCAGCGCGCCGGTGGTGTCGACCGTCCCCGTCCGCTCTTGCCCGTCCGAGGCCAGAGTGACGGTGATGTTGTCGCCCAGCATGATCGCGGTGACCGTGTCGGCATCGGCGGGCATGGTATAGACGCGGTCGAAGGTTTCGGTCGCGGCGGCGGGGTCTTCGACCGCCTCGAACGTCTTGTCGCCGATGGTGACCGTGACCTTGTCATAAGGCCCGGTGAAGATGCCGCCATCTGTGGTGCCATAATCTGCCTCCCAGGCCGGAACCACAGCGAAATCCAGCCGGCCTTCGGCTTCGGGGCAGGTGACGATCACGCTTGGGTCTTCACCCGCCGCAAGGGTCAAGTGGTCGCCGTCAGGCAGTTGCCAGTCAGCGGATTCTTGAGCATTGGCGCAAAGCGGCAGGCAGAACAGGGCGGCGGCAAGCGGCAGAAGTGTCGGGCGCATGGGAACCTCAATGGGGGAAAGATCAACGCGGTTGGACCAGCCAAGGATGGCAATAGAATGGCAAGGCGAGCAGGGCCGCAACGGTGGACATCTGCAGTGGTGGGTTTAGGCTGCCACGCAATTCTGCCCGCACCCGCCGCAAAGGTCAGCGCCATGCAATTTCCCGATTTCATCAAGGCCTTCCCCGGCATCAACGTGCCGTTCCCTTCCGACGTCGTTGAAACAAACGTCATCCGGTCAGACGCCGGGCTGGTAGCATTCTTTACCTTTATCAAAGGCATGCAGTTGCCGATGCACTCGCATGGCGCGCAGTGGGGGTCGGTCATCGCAGGCGAGATTGTCCTGACCATCGGAGGAGAAACCAAAACCTATCGCCCCGGCGACAGCTATTTCATCCCCGCCGGGGTCGAACATGGGGCGATGATCAAGGCTGGAACTCGCGCGATCGACGTGTTCGAGGAACCCGACCGCTATACCCTGAAACCCTAGGCCCCATCCGGCTGAACTTCGGCGCGCAAGGTGGCGACCAGAAGGTCGGCCTGATCCGCGACCAGCTTTGGCAGATCGGCGCAAGGATCATACCACGAAAGCTGCGTGTCGGCGCAGATGTGGCGGGTCACCCGGGCATCTTCGGGGTGGTCCAGACTGCCGACCGTGACATTGGTCAGCCAATCGTCTTCGGCCCGCAAGGCTTGCCAGACGATCCGCGACCCGCATTCGGCGCAAAAGCCGCGTTTGCCGTCGGGGGAGGATTGATAATACTTCGGCGTGTCCCCGGTATAGGTCAGCGTGCCCGCCTTGATCAGCACCGTGATCTCGGCGGGTTGGCCGGTGCTGCGCTGGCAGATCGTGCAGTGGCAGATATACCCGTTGTGCAGGAAGACCTCGGCTCGGTATCGCACCCGGCCGCACAGACAGCCGCCGGTGACCGGGGTTGGGTGATGCTCCATCGGATTTCCCTTGCTGGACGGGTAATTTCACCACCAAGCCTAGGCGGCAAAGGCCGTGGCGGCAAGCGCGACCCTCTTGCGAAGCGGGCGCGGGGGTGCGACACCGATAGCAGTCCAAACAGGTCCGGTCCGATGTCCTTTTCCACCCATTTCAGCCATGCCATCACCCGTCGACCAGCCGCGTCGATCATCGCCGGACTGCGCGCCGTGGATACCGGCACGCCCGACCTTGCGTTGATGCAGGCGCACCACGCAGCCTATGTCGCGACCTTGCGCGAAACCGGGGCAACGGTGGTCGAACTGGGGCCGCTGGAGGCCTTTCCCGACAGCGTTTTTGTCGAGGATACCGCCCTGTGCCTGCCGCAAGGGGCCGTGATCATGCGCCCCGGAGCGCCCTCGCGGCTGGGTGAAGCGACGGAAATGGCCCCGCATCTGGCCGCACTTTACGGGCAGGTCGTGGCGATCACCGGCGCGGACAGTTACATCGAAGGCGGCGACATTCTGGTCACGGAACGGGAGATTCTTGTCGGCCGGTCGGCCCGCACCAATGCGGCGGGGATTGCCGAACTGACCCGCCTCGTCACCCCCTGGGGCCATAGCGTGCGTGAGGTTCACACCCCGCCGGGCGTGCTGCATTTCAAGACCGATTGCTCGCTGCTGGACACCGACACGGTCTTGTCGACCACCCGTCTGTCGGCCTCGGGCTGCTTTGACGGCTACCGGGTGATCGACGTGGCGGAAGGCGAGGAAGCCGCCGCCAATTCGATCCGCTTCAACGATCTGGTGCTGGTGCCCGCGGGCTTTCCGCGCACCCGTGACGCGATCATTGCGGCCGGGTTCACCGTCCGCGAGATCGGCAATTCCGAATGCGCCAAGCTGGATGGCGGCATGTCCTGCCTGTCGTTGCGGTTCACGCCCAAGCCATGACGTTCAACATCCTTGCCATCGGCCAGGGCGGGCGGCTGGAGCATGAGGCAATCCTGCTGGCCGCCTCGCTTCACCATTCCGATCCGGGCTTTGCAGGCACGCTTTACATCGCCGAGCCGCAGCCGGGGCCGAAATGGCAGGCCGACCCGCGGATGTCCGACACCAGCCGCGCCCTTCTGGCTGACCTTGGCGCGACCGTGATCCCGTTCGAGACGCAGGCATTCGGCACCGCCTATCCCTACGGCAACAAGATCGAGGCCCTGGACGCCCTTCCCGACGCGCCGTTCCTGTTTCTGGACACCGACACGCTGATCACCGGGCCCCTGTCAGAGATCCCGTTCGAGTTCACCAAACCCTCGGCCTCGATGCGCCGCGAGGGCACCTGGCCGCAGGTGGAGCTTTACGGGCCGGGCTATGCCCAAACCTGGAAATCGCTTTACGACCGCTTCGGGCTGGAGTTTGCAAGCTCTCTCGACCTCACGCAGCCCGATGAATACTGGCAACGCTATCTTTACTTCAACGCGGGCTGGTTCTTTTACGAAAGCCCGCGCCGGTTCGGCAACCGGTTTCTGGCTTACGCCAAATCGATCCGGGACAATGTGCCGGAAGAATTGGTTTGCCAGTCGCTGGACCCCTGGCTGGATCAGGTGGCGCTGCCCTTGGTGATCCATTCCTTTGGCGGGGGCAGACCGGGGCCGGAACTGGACGCGTTGGACGGGTCCGCGACCTGCCATTACCGCACCTTGCCGCTGCTATACGCCCGCGAAAGTGACCATGCCGTGGCGGTGCTGGAGGAGGTGGCCAAGGACCGCAGCGTGCGCCCGACGCTGCGGAATTGGCCCGCCCTGAAGGCAATGGTCTATCAAAACCAGGGCCGCAAAGCGCGCGGGCTTTTTGACCGCGAGAACCTGCCGCACCGCGAACAGGCGATCCGCAACACCCTGCGCCGCGAAGGGTTGTGGTTGCGGTAGCCTATAACTCCAGCGTCACCACCGGCCACAGCGACAGAACCAACAGCACCGCCATCGTCCAGTTGAAAGCCTGCAGCCGCCCCGGCCCCTCCAGCCAGCGCCGTACCGCCTGACCGGCCCCGGCCCAGACCGACACCGACGGCAGGTTGACCGCCGAAAACACCAGCGCCACAATGGCATAGCCGCCGATCGACGGTTCCGGGACATAGGCCGCGACCGCCCCCAGCGCCATTGCCCAGGCCTTGGGGTTCACCCACTGGAACGCGGCGGCCTGCAGGAAAGTCATCGGCCGCGCGGCCGCCCTACCTTCGCCCGGGGCCGCCGAATGGGCGATCTTCCACGCCAGCCACAGCATGTAGCCGACCGAGGCCAGTTTCAGCACCACCAGCGCCGGGGGCCAGGCCTTGAACGCGCCTGCAAGCCCCATGCCGACCAAAAACACCATCAGCGAATGGCCGACGCTGATCCCCAGCATATGCGGCAGGGTGCGCCGGAAGCCGAAGTTCACGCCCGATGCCAGCAGCATCATATTGTTCGGCCCCGGAGTGACCGAGGTGACGAAGGCAAAGCCCAGCAGGGCGATCAGCAGGTCTTGTGTCATGCCCGCAATTCTGCGCCGCCTGACGCGATGAAGGATTGCAAAGATGCGGCCATCTGCCCTATTTTTGCAATAAATGACGAAACTGGATGACATCGACCACCGGATATTGCGCGAGCTTTCTCGCGATGCGCGCCAATCCAATCTGGCGCTGGCGGATCGGGTGGGCCTGTCGCCCTCGGCCTGCCTGCGCCGGGTGCAGGCGCTGGAACAGGCGGGGGTGATCCGGGGCTACCGGGCCGTCCTTGACCCCGTCCAGCTTGGGATCGGCTTTGTCGCCTATGTCACCGTCGGTCTTGGCAGCCACACCAAGGCCGCGCAAGAAGCCTTTGAACGCGCCGTTTCCCGCGCGACCGAAGTGCGCGAATGCCACAACATCACCGGCACCGTCGAATACCTGCTGCGGGTCGAGGTGGCCGATCTGGCCGCCTTCAAACATTGGCACACCGAAATCCTTGGCACCCTGCCACAGGTCCGCGCCATCACCACCTTTGTCGTGATGGGCAGCCCCAAGGATGACCGGGCCTGAAGCGCCTGAAAACCAAAAGGCCGCCCGAAGGCGGCCTTTGTGTTCCGAATTGGAGCGGGCGAGGCGATTCGAACGCCCGACCCTAACCTTGGCAAGGTTATGCTCTACCCCTGAGCTACGCCCGCACTCCGTTTCGGTGAGGCGTGATCTATTGAACCACCCCGCGACCTGCAAGGGGAAAAATGCGCCAGCAGCGAATTTTCCCGGTTTCCCGGCCGATATTTCCCGGCGTCACTCCAGTTCGATCAGCAGGTCTTTCGCCTCGATCTGGCTGCCGGGGTGGACGTGGATCGCCTTGACGGTTGCCTCGCGGTCGACGTGCAGGCCGGTTTCCATCTTCATCGCCTCGATGTTCAGCATCAGGTCTCCTGCCCGCAGTTTCTGGCCGACGGTGACCGCGATGGACGCCACCGCCCCCGGCATCGGCGCGCCGATATGGGCGGGGTTGCCCTCTTGCGCCTTGGGGCGGGCGGCGGTCTTGGCCTTGACCGCACGGTTCGGGGTCCGGACCACGCGGGGCTGGCCATTCAGTTCGAAGAAGACCTTGGCCTCGCCCTCCTCGGTCGTCTCGCCCACCGCTTGCAGGCGGATTTCAAGGGTCTTGCCGGGGTCAATCTCGACCGAGATTTCATCGCCCGGTTCCATGCCGTAAAAGAAGGTCCGGGTCGGCAGGATGCGGACCGGCCCATAGGCGCGGTGGCGGCCCATGTAATCCAGATAAACCTTTGGATACATGAGATAACCGTTCAGATCCTCGTCATCGACCTTGAAGCCGTTCAACTCGGCCGATACCTTGGACCGGACCGCCTCCAGATCGACCGGCGCCAGCGACTTGCCGGGGCGTTCGGTCAAAGGCGCCTCACCCTTCAGCACCTTTTTCAGGATGCCCGCTGGCCAGCCGCCGGGGGGTTGGCCAAGGTTGCCTTTCAGCATGTCGGCCACGCTTTCGGGAAAGGCCACATCGACGGCGGGGTCTTCGACCTGCGCGCGAGTCAGTCCCTGCGCCACCATCATCAGCGCCATGTCTCCGACCACCTTGGACGAGGGCGTGACCTTTACGATATCGCCGAACATCTGGTTCGCATCGGCATAGGCCTGCGCGACCTCGTGCCAGCGGTCTTCCAGCCCAAGGGACCGCGCCTGCGCCTTGAGGTTGGTGAACTGGCCGCCCGGCATTTCGTGCAGATAGACCTCGGAGGCCGGGGCGGGGATGCCGGATTCGAACGCCGAATACTGCGCGCGGACCCGTTCCCAGTAGTTCGAGATTTCGCGGATCGCAGCCATGTCCAGACCGGTGTCGCGGTCGGTGTGGCGCAAGGCTTCGACGATGGACCCAAGGCAGGGCTGCGAGGTGCCGCCACTGAAGGCGTCCATCGCCGCGTCGACCGCATCGACGCCCGCATCGCAGGCGGCAAGCACGGTGGCCGCCCCGGCACCGCTGGTGTCATGGGTGTGGAAATGGATCGGCAGGCCGACCTCTTGTTTCAGCGCCTTGATCAGCATCCGGGCGGCGGCGGGCTTCAGCAGGCCCGCCATGTCCTTCAACCCCAGCACATGCGCGCCCGCGGCTTTCAACTCGCGTCCCATCGCGACGTAGTATTTCAGATCATACTTCGGACGCGCGGGATCCAGCAGATCACCGGTATAGCAGATCGTGCCTTCACAGACCTTTCCGGCCTCGTTCACCGCATCCATCGCGACGCGCATGTTTTCGACCCAGTTTAACGAATCGAACACGCGGAACACGTCTACGCCGGTTTTCGCGGCCTGAGATACGAAGGATCGAACAACGTTGTCGGGATAGTTGGTATACCCCACCCCGTTCGACGCGCGCAAAAGCATCTGCGTCATCACGTTCGGCATCGCAGCCCGCAGGTCCCGAAGTCGTTGCCACGGGCATTCCTGCAAGAAGCGATAAGCCACGTCAAACGTCGCCCCACCCCAGCATTCGACGCTGAAAAGCCCGCCAAGGTTGGCCGCATAGGCCGGTGCCACGCGGATCATGTCGATCGACCGCATCCTTGTCGCCAGCAAGGACTGGTGGCCGTCGCGCATCGTGGTGTCGGTGATCAGGACGCGGGTCTGCGCCTTCATCCAGTCGGCGACGGCCTGCGGGCCCTTTTGCTCCAAGAGGTTGCGGGTACCCATCGACGGTTTGGCCGCCAGCACCGGCAGTTTCGGCGCGCGCACCTCGGCGGCGGGGCGGGGGCGGCCTGCGGTTTCGGGATGCCCGTTCACCGTGATGTCGGCGATATAGGTCAAGATCTTGGTCGCACGGTCGCGGCGTTTCTTGAAATGAAACAGGTCCGGCGTCGTGTCGATGAACTTGGTGGTATAGGTGTTGTCGAGGAAGGTCTTGTGCTGCAGCAGGTTGATCACGAATTCGATGTTCGTGGCCACGCCCCGGATGCGGAATTCGCGCAAGGCCCGGTCCATCCGCGCAATCGCCTTTTCCGGCGTCTGGGCATGGGCGGTGACCTTGACCAGCAGACTGTCGTAATACCGCGTGATCACCGACCCGGCATAGGCGGTGCCACCGTCCAGCCGGATGCCGTTGCCGGTCGCCGACCGGTAAGCGGTCAAGCGGCCATAGTCGGGAATGAAGTTGTTCAAGGGGTCTTCCGTCGTCACCCGGCACTGGACCGCATGGCCGTTCAGCTTAACCTCGGATTGCGAGGCAACCCCGGTCGCCTGGGCCAGCGACTTGCCTTCTTCGATCAGGATCTGGGCTTGGACGATGTCGATGCCGGTGACCTGTTCGGTCACGGTATGCTCGACCTGGACCCTTGGGTTCACCTCGATGAAATAGAACTTGTCGCTGTCCATATCCATCAGGAACTCGACCGTTCCGGCGCATTCGTAGTCGACATGCGCGCAGATGCGGCGGGCCATTTCGCAGACCTCGTCGCGCTGTTCCTGCGTCAGATAGGGGGCAGGCGCGCGCTCGACGACCTTCTGGTTGCGGCGCTGCACGGTGCAGTCACGCTCCCACAGGTGCCAGCAGTTGCCCTGCTTGTCGCCCAGGATCTGCACCTCGACATGGCGGGCGCGGATGATCATCTTTTCCAGATAACCCTCGCCGTTGCCAAAGGCGGATTCGGCCTCACGCCGGCCTTCGCGGACCTTGGACTCCAACTCGTCCTCAGAGTTGATCGGGCGCATCCCGCGCCCGCCACCGCCCCATGAGGCCTTGAGCATCAATGGATAGCCGACCTCGGCCGCCTGCTTTTTCACCAAGGCCATATCGTCGCCCAGCACTTCGGTCGCGGGGATGACCGGCACACCGGCGGCCATCGCCACCCGGCGGGCTGACGCCTTGTCACCCAGCGCGCGCATCGTTTCGGCGCGCGGGCCGATAAAGGTGATCCCGGCCTGATCGCAGGCGTCGACGAAATCGGGGTTTTCCGACAACAGCCCATAGCCCGGATGGATCGCATCCGCCCCCGCCATTCGCGCCACCCGGATGATTTCCGGAATGCTCAGATAGGCGCCGACCGGGGTCAGGCCTTCGCCGATCCGGTACGCCTCATCCGCCTTGAAGCGGTGCAACGACAGCTTGTCCTCTTCGGCATAGACGGCGACCGTCTTCTTGCCCATCTCGTTGGCGGCGCGCATGACGCGGATGGCGATCTCGCCCCGGTTGGCGATGAGGATCTTCTTGAATTCGGGCATCGGTGGTTCCCCCCAAAGCGTGGACTGCACGCACCTTAGGGATGCTGCAACGCAGCGCAAGGGATGAATACGACGGCGGCGTGACAGTTTGCGAAATCCATCATCGCGGGTTGCGGGCGCCGGATCGCTGGCCGACACTGGCGAGGCGTCAGGGCAGGGGGCAAAACGATGCGGCTGGGGTTGATCGGCGCGACAGGATGGCTGGGAACGGCGCTGGGCACGCGGCTTTTGCAGGGCGGCTGGCCCGAGGCGGACCTCTTGTTGCTGAACCGTCAGGCCCCGCGTGATGCCTATGCGCGGTGGCCGGGGGTGCGCTGGATGGCCGATGCCGCGGCGTTGTCCGGTGCGGCCGATGTGCTGGTCCTGTCAGTCCGGCCCGAGGATTTCCCGCTGCCGGGGTTCGACGGGGCGGGCAAGCTGGTGATCAGTTTCATGACCGCATGGTCGCTGGACCGGCTGGCAGCACTTTGCCCCGGTGCGCGCATCGTGCGCGCGATGCCGAATGGCGGGGCGAGCACGGGGCAGTCCTTTACCCCTTTTGTCGCGGGGCCGGGGTTGTCGGAGGTTGAGGCAGCACTGGTCGCCCGCGTCCTTGGCGCGATGGGCGATGTGGCGCAGGTCGCGGATGAGGGCGCACTGGACTACCTGTCGGCGTTGAGCGGCTCTGGTTCGGCCTATCCCGCACTGCTGGCGCAGGCGATGCTGGACCACGCCCGCGCGCAGGGCCTGCCCGAAGCCATCGCGCGCCGCGCGGTCGGGTCGGTGCTGGCCTCCGGGGCGGCGCTGGCGGGGCAGGTGGAAACGGCGGTTGTGCTGCTGGACACCTATCGCGGCTATCGCGGGGTTACGGCTGCGGGGCTGGATGCGGCCGACCGGTCCGGGTTTTCAGCGGCGGTTGCGGCCGCGCTGGATGCGGCAACGGCGCAAGCCGCCCGGATGACGCGGGACGGGATCGCCGGGAAATGATGGGAACAATCGCAGAACAAGGCTTTTCCTGCACGCCGGAAGCGGTTAGCCTGACGCGATGAACCCGATGGACGAAGACGAAGCCTTTGCCGCCGCCGCGCCGATCCCGCTAAGCCAGCGCGCATTGGCGGGGATGCGCGGCGCATCTGTTGATACAAGCTATCTTGACGACCTGAATCCCGCCCAACGGACAGCCGCAGAGGCACTTGACGGTCCTGTATTGCTACTTGCAGGCGCAGGAACAGGGAAAACCAAGACGCTGATGGCGCGGGTTACGCTTCTCAACAAAACGCGGGGTGTTCCAACGCGCAGCATTCTCGCTGTAACATTTACCAACAAGGCCGCAAGGGAAATGAAGTCACGCCTAGCGGCTGACCCTTTTCTCGTTCCTGATCCCTTGATGTGGATGGGCACATTCCACTCGCTGTCCGCCAAGATCCTGCGACGGCATGCGGAATTGGTGGGGCTGAAGCCGACTTTCACCATTCTGGATACCGATGACCAGTTGCGGCTGCTCAAACAGTTGATTTCGGCAGCCGATATCGACGAAAAGCGCTGGCCCGCGCGGCTTCTGGCATCCCTCATCGACGGCTGGAAGAACCGCGCGCTGACGCCGGACCGGGTGCCTTCGGCCGATGCCTCCGCCTATAACAACCGGGGCACCGAGCTGTATGAGGCCTATCAGGACCGGCTGAAAACCCTGAACGCGGTCGATTTCGGCGACCTTCTGTTGCATTGCGTGACGATCTTCCAGACCCACCCTGACGTGCTGCAGCAATACCAGCGCTGGTTCCGCTATATTCTGGTCGACGAATATCAGGACACCAACGTCGCGCAATACCTGTGGCTAAGGCTGCTGGCGCAGGCGCACAAGAACATCTGCTGTGTGGGCGATGACGACCAGTCGATCTACGGCTGGAGGGGTGCCGAGGTTGGCAACATCCTGCGGTTCGAAAAGGACTTTCCGGGTGCCGTGGTGGTGCGGCTGGAGCAGAACTACCGCTCCACCGGGCATATCCTTGCGGCGGCGTCAGGCATCATTGCGGCCAACAAGGACCGGCTGGGCAAGACGCTGTGGACCGCTGGCGAGCCGGGCGAAAAGGTCCGCCTGATCGGCCATTGGGACGGCGAGGAAGAGGCCCGCTGGATCGGCGAAGAGGTCGAGGCGGTGCAGCGCGGCACCCGTGGCATGGACCCGGTGTCCCTGAACGATCAGGCGATCCTGGTCCGCGCCAGCCACCAGATGCGGGCGTTCGAGGACCGGTTCCTGACCATCGGTCTGCCCTACCGCGTCATCGGCGGTCCTCGGTTCTATGAACGTCAGGAAATCCGCGACGCGATGGCCTATTTCCGGCTGGCCGTGTCGCCCGAGGATGACCTTGCCTTTGAACGGGTGGTGAACCTGCCCAAACGCGGCCTTGGCGACACCGCGCAATCCAAGATCAACCAGCTTGCGCGCGGAGCCGGGGTGCCCCTGCTGGACGGCGCGCGTGAGGCTTTGGCCAAGGGCGTGATCGGCGGCAAGGGGGCGGCACAGCTGCGCGGCTTTGTCGACGGGGTGGACCGTTGGCATTACTTCGTTGCGAATAGAGGCAATAAGACAGAGATCGGACGCTATCTGGATCAGTTGCAGTCTCTGCACTTCTTGAGGGAACCTCTTGAGTCAGAATTGGCGGCGTTAGGAGAGGATGACGAAAGTCGCAACGGGATCGAACAACAGATCGCGATCCTCAACGCCAGAATTTCCGTCTGCCAAAGGGACATCGAATTGCTCAACGGCAATCATGTATTGCTTGCAAAATTGATCCTTGATGAGTCTGGCTACACCGGGATGTGGCAGGCCGACAAAACGCCCGAGGCTGAAGGCCGTCGCGAGAACCTGAAAGAACTCGTCGAGGCCTTAGGAGGCTTCGACAATCTGCAGGGCTTTCTGGAACACGTCTCCCTGATCATGGACAACGACACCGAAGGCGCGGACGAGAAGGTCACCATCATGACCCTGCACGCGGCCAAGGGGCTGGAGTTTCCGGTGGTCTTCCTGCCGGGGTGGGAGGACGGCCTTTTCCCCAGCCAGCGCAGCATGGACGAGACCGGCCTGAAGGGGTTGGAGGAGGAGCGCCGCCTTGCCTATGTCGGCATCACCCGGGCGGAGGAGTTGTGCACGATCTCCTTCGCCTCCAACCGCCGGGTCTACGGCCAGTGGCAAAGCCAGCTACCCAGCCGCTTCATCGACGAACTGCCCCCGGCGCATGTCGAGGTGCTGACCGCCCCCGGCCTTTATGGTGGTGGCTATGGGGCGGCGGCGAGCGTCGGGTTCGGGTCGGGTCTTGAGGAGCGCGTCTCAAAAGCCGACGTCTATAATTCCCCCGGCTGGCGGCGGCTGCAGGAAAGCCAGTCCTCGCGCCCGGTCCGGCAGCCGCAAGAAGCGCGGCATGTGGTGATCGATGCCGAGGCGGTGTCGCCCTATATTCTGGGGGACCGGGTGTTCCACCAGAAGTTCGGCTACGGCGAGATCATGGGGATAGAGGGCGACAAGCTGGACATCGAATTCGACCACGCCGGGTCAAAAAAGGTCGTCGCCCGCTGGGTGATGCCTGCGGATCAGGTCCCCGATCAGATGGATGAGGTGCCGTTCTAGGGGGTGGCGTGTCCGCAGGAGTGGCGACTCGGACGAAAATCCTGTAGGCTTTTGGACAGAATTTCAGGTTTCCGATTTTTCTGACGGAGGTTTTCATGGCCAGCAATGCCTATGTCGGCGTCCCCGAAGCCAAAGGTTTCGCAGCAGCTACCGGCACGAAGGCGGTGGCGCACCTTCTGTGGGGGGATCGAGTGGATCTTCTTGAAGCGCAAGGCCTGCGCAGCAAGGTGCGGGCACGGGGCCGCAGGCGGATTTTCTGGGTCGACAGCGCAGATTTGCAGGGTGGGCCCCTCCTTGAGGTCTACTTCATCGACGTGGGCAAAGGCGACGGCATTCTGATCGTAACGCCGGAACGCAAGCATATTTTGATCGACGGCGGCTATCCCCGGTCAAAGCAGAATACCGGCAAGAACGCGGCAGACTTTGTCGATTGGAAGTTCTTTGCCGATCTTGGCGAAGACTCGGTCCGCCTGGACGCCATGATCGCCTCTCATAACGACATCGACCACTATGGTGGATTGGCCGATCTTCTGGAGTCCCCAGATGCTTCGGGGGTGATCTCGGGCCTTGACAGCAAAGGGGTCAGCGTCGAGCGGTTCTATCACGCCGGGCTGTCCTGGTGGCGAACCGCGGCGAAAAAGCGGACCCTTGGGGCGGTTGTGAAAAGCGGCGAGGTCAACGCCTATGTCGAACTTCTGGAAGGGCGGGCTTCCGCCATGTCGGGGCTTCAGGCAGGTGCCGACCCGGCCTTGCAAGGCGAGTGGGGCACGTTCATTGCCCGGGTAACAGAGGCCCAGCGCGCTGATGGTAGCCCAACTCATATTGAACGAATAAGCGACAAGTCCGGCAGCCTTTCCGCGCTGAACGAGACTGGTCTGACTTTTCATGTCCTTGGTCCCTTGGAGACGACGACGCCCGCCGGCCCGGGGCTGGAAAAGCTGTCAGGCGGGGACGCGCAGAACACCAATGGCCACAGCGTGACGATGCGGCTCGACTATGGCAGTTCCCGCATCCTGTTGACTGGGGACCTGAACCAGAGGGCGCAGCGTGCCCTGCTTACGGCCTATGCCGGGCAGGAAACGGTGTTCATGGCCGATGTCGCCAAGGCCTGCCACCACGGCAGCGATGATGTATCGCTGGAGTTTCTGTCGCGGATCAGCCCCAGCGCGACGATCATCTCTTCGGGCGACGGCGAAGGCCATGACCATCCGCGCCCCGGCATCGTCGGGGCCAGCGGTGTGACCGGGTATCTCACCATCAAGGATGACCAAATCCAGACGCCGCTGGTCTATTCGACCGAAGTGGCTCGCTCGGTCAGTCTGGGCAAGCCAAAGCGGCTTTCCGTCAAGGCGGAAGATGGATCGACGGACACGATAGCGGGTAAACGGCTGACCGAGGCAGTGCTCCAATTCGAGGAAACGCCGCCCGGGGCCTTGAACCCAAGGACGAAAAGCCGCCCGATGGGAATGACCTATGTCGTGGCGGGGCAGGTCTATGGGTTGGTCAATGTGCGCACCGATGGCCGGACGATCCTTTGTGCCACGATGAACGAAGGTGACGGGACCTGGCAGATCAAGCAGTTTCCGGCGCGGTTCTAAGCCTTTGGGCCGGAAGGCCTGCGCATCGGGGGGGCCAAAATTTTTGGCGAAAGATTTTGGACGTTCAGCGCCGCAGACGTTCCAGCAGATGCACTCCGATGCCAGCCAGGAGGCCCCAGAACGCCGCTCCGATGCCGAAGGCGGTGACGCCGGAGGCGGTGACCACCAGCGTCATTGTGGCGGCGAAGCGTTGGTCGGGGGTGGCGAAGGCCCCCGCCAGCGCGCCCATCAGGGGGGATAAAAGCGCCAGGCCGACAAGGGCCACCATCACTTGCGGCGGCAGGGCGGCCAGAAGGGTGATGATCAGCGGGGCCATGAGGCCAAGGAGGGCCCAGAACCCTCCATACACCAGACCGACCTTCCAGCGCTGGGTTCGGTCGGGGTGGACGTCGTCTCCCAGACAAATCGCGGCGGTGATCGCGGCCATGTTAACCATATGCGCGCCGACGAATGCGGTCAGGGACGACAGCGCGCCCGTGACCAGAAGGGCCGGGCGCACCGGGGGTTCATAACCGGCGGCGCGCAGCACGGCAAAGCCGGGCAGGTTCTGCGACGCCATGGTGACCAGATAGATCGGCACGCCAAGGCCCAGAAGGACGGCAAGGTCAAACTCGGGGGCGATGAACGTGAAGGCGGGCAAGGGCAGGGCCAATGCGGGCAGGCTGGCGGCCCCGGTCGCGAAGGCCAGCGCCAGCCCCAGACCAAGGGCAGCCAGCACCGCCAGCGCCGGATTGACCAGCCGGACAGCCAGGAAGACCGCAACCATCGGCAGGATCAGCACGGGTGCGGCCTCGACCGTCAAGGCTCCCCTCAGGCAGAAGGGCAAGAGGACCCCGGCCAGCATCGCGGCGGCGACCCCGTCGGGGATCATGGCGACGAGGTGGCCGAGGGGTTTGATGGCGCCGGTCAGGATGACAAGCAGGCCGGCAAGGGCGAAGGCGGCGACAGCCTGGGCCATGGTGGTGCCGCTGGTCGCGGCGATCAGGGCAGCGCCGGGGGTGGACCAGGCCAGTACCACCGGCATCCGCGTGCCGTAAGACAGGGCCGCCGACCCCAGCGCCTTGGCCAGCGACACTGCCAGCAGCCAGCTTGCCGTCTGCGCGGGCGTGGCCCCCAGCGCCGCCGCCGCCGACAGCACCAGTGCCACGGTCGAGCCAAAGCCGACCAGCGCCGCCACAAGGGCTGCCGAGATCAGGGAAATGCGCATGCGGTCTCCACCCAAGGGTGGCGGACTATCGGCAGGTGGGCGCGGATGTTCAAGGGGGATTGGGGAGGGCGGCGACCCTCAGGGAGGAGGAGCGAGGGCCGCCGCAGGATCGGTTGGCCCGGGAGGAGGTGGGCCGTCCGAAGGATTTGGGGCGGGGTAGCCCCGAATGGGAGGGCGGCGACCCTCAGGTAGGAGGAGCGAGGGCCGCCGCAGGATCAGAAAGCCCGGGAGGAGGTGGGCCGTCCGAAGGATTTGGGGCGTGGTGGCCCCGGATGGGAGGGACGGCAATGCCAGGGAGGAGGTCGGCATTGCCGTCAGTCGCAAGGGCCCCAAGGGAGGACAAGGGAACCCGGCGATATCTTATTTGCCGTAAGCGGCCTCACGGGCGATGTCGGCGATGCCAAGGCGGCTGATGCCAAGATCGGTCAGGTCGCGGTCGGACAGAGCGTTCAACTCGGCCACGGTCCGGTCATAGACCCGGCGCTGGTTGATCGCGATCCGGACGCTGTCCTTCAGGCTGGTCAGCCGGTCCAGAAATCCCTTGCGGTCGATGTGGGTCGTGGTTGCGTATGCCATGTTACTCAAGCCTCTCAAAAACCGTCAGCACCGTCTTGTCGTGCTGTTAGGGGTAACATGGCCCTCATGCTGCAGATGCACAATACCGCACCTCCGCAATGCTGCCATGCAGCATTCGCATGGCTGGTGCCACGGAATTGTCATGAATTATGAAGCAGTTCGCCGAATTTTTGAGCAAATGGTCAACGGGTCTTGCCCTTCTGCGCAAAGACCACGACTTTAGTCTGACATTTAGGCAGGGGACGAAACGATGGCCGTGGATCGGGATCAGGTGATGCGGGCTCTGGGCGGGATCGCGCACCCGTCGGGGGGGGATCTGGTAAGCCGTGACATGATTCGCGCGCTAACGATTGACGGGGGCACGGTGCGTTTCGTGATCGAGGCGGCAACGCCGGATGAGGCGCGCGCCCTTGCCCCGGTGCAGGCCGAGGCCGAAGCCCGGCTGCGCGCACTGCCAGGGGTGGACGCGGTGCAGGTGGTGATGACGGCGCATGGGCCAGCGGCCAAGGCCCCGCCGCCCAGCCTGAAGATCGGCCAGCATCCGACACCGCAACAAGGCGGGCCGCAGCGGATATCCGGCATCGACCGGATCATCGCGGTGGCCAGCGGCAAGGGCGGGGTGGGCAAGTCCACTGTCGCCTCAAACCTTGCGGTGGCCCTGGCGCGGCAGGGGCGCAAGGTCGGCCTTCTTGACGCCGACATCTACGGGCCAAGCCAGCCAAAGATGATGGGGGTGTCCAAGCGGCCCGCCTCGCCCGATGGCAAGATCATCGAACCCCTGATCGCGCATGGCGTCACCATGATGTCGATCGGCCTGATGCTGAAGGAAGACGAGGCGGTGATCTGGCGCGGGCCGATGCTGATGGGGGCCTTGCAGCAACTGCTGGGGCAGGTGGCCTGGGGCAAGCTGGACGTGCTGATCATCGACCTGCCGCCTGGCACCGGGGATGTGCAACTGACGCTGTGTCAGCGCACGCATCTGACCGGGGCGATCGTCGTCAGCACGCCGCAGGATGTGGCGCTTTTGGATGCGCGCAAGGCTCTGGACATGTTCCAGAAGCTGAAGACTCCGGTTCTGGGTCTGATCGAGAACATGTCGACCTATATCTGCCCCAACTGCGGCCACGAGGCGCATATCTTCGGCCATGGCGGCGTCGCGGCCGAGGCGGCCAAACTGGGCCTGCCGTTCCTTGGGGAGCTTCCCCTTGCGCTGGATGTGCGGGTGGCCGGTGACAGCGGCACCCCGATAGCGGCGACCGACAGTCCCTTGGCTGAACCCTATGCGCGGCTTGCGCAAAGGTTGATCGCGGGCGGGATGGGCTGAGATCATGGGGATTGTCTGGACCTGCCTGAAATGGCTGGCCCGGACGGTCCTGACCTGCCTTGCAGTCGTCCTCCTCATACTGCTGCTCTGGCCTCTGCCCAGCATCAGACCGGTGAGGGTTGCTTACCCTGCGACCTTGTCCCCCGAAGCAATGCTGATCTTCACCGAAGAGTTGCGCTACGTCAGCCAATCGGCGCGTCTTCTATTGAAGGATGACGGTAGTGGTGGGCTGCAACGGCATCTGCGGAACGCGGTGCTGGGGTTCCGGCTCGCGCTTTTCACGACAGAGCTGCAAAGGGCCGTCTTCGTAGCGCAGTCGATTGACTACGGCTTCGGCACCCAGGATTTTCCAACCTTCACAGAGGGCTATTTTGGCATGAGGCCTGACGCCCTTGATCTTGCGGAAGCCGCCGAACTGGCAAGGCGCATGCGGTCTCCATCTTTATACAAGGGCGAGGGGGGCCTGGCACGCCTGCGCGGGGACCGGGATGACCTGCTGAAAGACCTTGCGGCAGCCGGAAGGATCAGCACCGACGCGCTTGATGCGGCGCTGTCAAAGCCGGTTGGGACCTGTCAACGCTAGATCCGGACCGCCGGGATGGGCTGACGGAAACTTGGCGCAAGGCTGGGCGGAATGGGTTAGAATGGGTGGCCCAGACCGGAGATCGCCTTGACCCATTCCATCCGCACCGTCCTTTGGTTCAACGGCCGTGGCCGCGAGGCGGCGGCGTTCTATTGCAGCCTGATCCCCGACAGCCGGGTAGAGCGTGCGGTGGGCGGGGACAGTTTCGACGTGATCGACTTCAGCCTTGGCGGCGTGCCCTATCAGATCCTGGATGCCGGGCCGATGTTCCCGCAGTCGGAATGCGTGTCGATTGCGGTGCAGACGGAAAGTCAGGCCGAAACCGATTGGCTATGGTCCGCGCTGACGGCGGATGGCGGGCAGGAAAGCATGTGCGGCTGGCTGAAGGACCGGTTCGGTGTGTCCTGGCAGGTCTACCCGAAAGGCCTGCTGGCGCTGACGCTGAACCCTGACAAGGCGGTGGCGGACCGGGCGATGGCCGCGATGATGCAGATGCGCCGGATCGACATTGCCGTGATCGAGGCCGCCATCCGCAAGCCATGAGGCCCGCAGGGTCCAAGCGATTCGAATCACTGGACACGGGAAGTCATGGGAAACGCCGATTTTCACTCGGTAGAAGCAACAAGATCGGCCCCGTGATCCGCCGATCAGGCCCAACTTCCCACGTCAATGCACGCTGGGCCGGAATTTGTTGGGCTTTCATGGGAAAACTCCGGGTGCCGCTTCGATACTACATGTAGTGGATCGGGAGGGCGTCGTTTCCTACAGTTTGCAAGTCTGGTGGCCGGGATCACACAAGATGCTGGTTTGCCTGCTCGTTTGGCACAAGATGCCGGGGCGCTGCTCCCAATATTTCCCTTGATTTCCCATGCAATCCCACGCATCAATGCTTCACGACGATGCGATGGGCAATGAACGGCAGGGGCGGCTTCAAGACCCCGAACAGGCGTAAGGCAGTTTCATACAGGCAGCTTCATTTCATCGGCGACATGAGATCCGGCGCGTGCGCGAGCAGACATCTCCCCCCAGGTGGTGTGCGTAGCTGGACGCCCAGCGATGGGACAGCGGCGGATCGGGTAGTGGCAGCAACCCGGTCCGCCTTTTCATTTCATCGCAGGACTTTGATTTGGTTTTGAAAAGGCCGCAAGGCGATGGCAGAGGCGTTCAGAGGCGAGGTCTACCAGAAGGTAGATGCCAAGGCCCGGGTATCAATCCCGGCCGCCTTTCGGCGCATTCTTGAAGCCGATGATCCTGCAACAACTGAATCCTCCCGTCCGCGCGTTTACATGGTCTATGGCGGCAAGGCGCGGGCCTTCGTCGAATGCTATTCAAAGCGCGGGGCCGATCAACTGGCCGCCGACATCGAGGCGATGGACATGGGCTCGCCCGAGCGTACCCGCGCCGAGCGTGACCTGATCAGCCGGTCGGTGATGGTGGAAATCGAACCCGATGGCCGCATCGTGCTGCCGGCCCGCGTGCGCGAAAAGATGGGATTTACCGGCGACATTCCAACCTCCGCCGAGGCTGCGTTCGCCGGGTTCACCAACCGCTTCCGGCTGTATCGGCGCGAGGTCTATGACGCCGAACTTGCCGCCGACGAAGATGACGATATCGATCCGCTGACGCTTGTCGGGCGGCACAAGCGGCCGGTGTAGGGGGATGCAGGGTCAGCACCCCGACAGCCCGATCGGTGACGCCCCTCATGTTCCGGTCCTGATTTCTGCGATCCTGAAGGAATGCGCGCCCATTTCCGGCGTCTGGCTGGATGGCACGCTGGGTGCAGGCGGCTATACCCGCGCGTTTCTGGAGGCCGGTGCCGCAAAGGTCATCGGCGTTGACCGCGACCCCCTGGCGCTGGAGATGGCCGCAGGTTGGGCGGCACCTTACGGCGACCGGCTGGCGCTGGTGCAGGGCACGTTTTCCGACCTTGATAGCCTCGCGGGCGAAGCTCTGGATGGGGTGGTGCTGGACCTTGGCGTGTCCTCGATGCAACTGGATCAGGCCGAACGGGGCTTTTCCTTCATGCGCGACGGCCCGTTGGACATGCGGATGAGCCAGTCCGGCCCCTCGGCTGCCGATCTGGTCAACACGGCGGACGAATCTGTGCTGGCCGATGTGCTGTATCAATACGGCGAAGAACGCGCCTCGCGGCGGATTGCGCATGCGATCGTGGGCGCGCGGGCGTCAGAGCCGATCACCACCACCCTGCGGCTGGCCGAGATCGTGTCGAAATGCCTGCCGCGCCCCAAGCCGGGGCAAAGCCACCCCGCGACCCGCAGCTTTCAAGCGATCCGCATCGCGGTGAACACCGAATTTTCCGAGCTTGCCGAAGGGCTTGCCGCGGCCGAACGCGCGCTGAAGCCGGGCGGATTGCTGGCCGTGGTCACCTTTCACAGTCTGGAAGACCGGATCGTCAAGCGGTTCTTCCAGCTTGCCAGCGGGCAAGAATCCAATACCAACCGCTATGCCCCCGCCCGCGCCGACACCGCCGCGCGGTTCGATCTGGTCACCCGCAAGGCGGTGGCCCCGGATGACGACGAGGTTGCCCGCAACCCCCGCGCGCGGTCGGCCAAGCTGCGGGTCGGGCGGCGGACCGCGCTGCCGTCGGTGACGCTGTCAGCCGCTGATCTTGGCCTGCCGGACGTCCGTTTTGATACCAGACCGAAAGGACGCCGCTGATGCGCCCGGTGCTGTATGTCCTGTCTTTCCTGGCCCTGATCGCGCTTGGCTTCTGGGCCTACCGCGAGAATTACGCGACCCAAGCCGCGCTGAAAGAGGTCGAGACCCTGCAGCGCCAGATCGTCGGCCTGCGCGAGGGCCTTGCGGTGCAGCGCGCCGAATGGGCCTATCTGAACCGCCCCGACCGCCTGCGCCAGCTTTCCGCCGCGAATTTCGACCGGCTGGGGTTGATGCCGATGGAGCCGTCGCAGTTCGGGCAGGCCGCCGAAGTGGCCTATCCGGCGGTGGCTCTGCCCGAGATCAGCTTTACCACTGACATTCAGGGCACCAGTGCCGCCGTGGACGAGGGTCTGTAAGATGCGCACCCCGCTTCGCCCCTTGGCCCGTATCCTGCAAGCCCGCCATGACGGCGAAAATCCCGATGCGATCGAGCGCGAAAACCTGCGCGTCCGGCACGAGGTGATGCGGGAAAAGTCGCGCGGTCGGGCGCAGTTTCGCCTCCTGATGCTGTGCGCCGCCTTTGTCGGCGCCTTCGGCACCATCGGCGCGCGGATGGGTCTTCTGGCCGCGACTGAACCCAGCGAGCCGCGCACCTCGGCTCCCGGCGCCGAGATCATTGCCCAACGCGCCGACATCACCGACCGCAATGGCCGCATCCTTGCGACCAACATGACCACCCATGCGCTTTATGCGCACCCCAAGGTCATGGTCGATCCCAAGGGTGTCGCCGCCAAGCTGGCGGGTATTTTCCCCGACCTTGACGCAGGCACGCTTGAACGCCGCTTTACCGATGGCCGCAGTTTCGTCTGGATCCGCAAGGTCCTGTCGCCCGAACAGATGCAGCTGGTGCATGAGATCGGCGATCCCGGCCTGCTGTTCGGTCCGCGCGAACTCAGGCTTTATCCCAACGGCACGCTTGCGGCCCATGTCCTTGGCGGCACCTCCTTCGGGGCCGAGGGCGTGCATTCCGCGGAAGTGATCGGCGTGGCGGGCGTGGAAAAGGCACTGGACGCCCGCCTGCGTGACCCCGCGCAGGGCGGCACGCCGCTGGCCCTGTCGATTGATCTGTCGCTGCAGGCCACGGTCGAAGAAGTTCTTGGTGCAGGCATGTCGATGCTGAATGCCAAGGGGGCTGCCGCGATCCTGATGGACGCGCGGACCGGCGAGATTCTGGCGCTGGCGTCCCTGCCGACCTTTGATCCCAATGACCGGCCCTCGCCCCTGATCGACAAGGATGCCGAAGCCGGCGACAGCCCCCTCTTCAACCGCGCGGTGCAGGGGGTGTACGAGCTTGGCTCGACCTTCAAGATCTTTGCTGCTGCGCAAGCGATGGAACTGGGGCTGGTCGGGCCGGATACGATGGTCGACGCCAACGCGCCGATGACCTGGGGCAAGCACAAGATCAAGGAATTCGAGGGCAAGAACTATGGCCCCCTTTTGTCGGTCAGCGATGTCATCGCCAAGTCGTCAAACGTCGGCACTGCGCATATCGCGCTGATGATCGGGCCGCTCCGGCAACAGGCCTTCCTCAAGGCCTTGGGCTTTTTCGAGCCGACCCCGGTCGAGCTGATCGAAGCCCCGGGTGCCCGCCCGCTGATCCCGAAGAAATGGCCCGAGATCGTGACCATCACCACCTCCTACGGTCATGGGCTTTCGGCCAGTCCGATGCACCTTGCGGCGGCCTACGCGGCGATTGCCAATGGTGGGGTGATGATCAAGCCGACGCTGCTGAAACGCGACGGGCCGACCTCGGGCGTGCGGGTGATGACCGAAGAAACGGCGGCCGAGGCGGTCAAGATGCTTCGTCGGGTGGTGACCGAAGGCACGGCAAGTCTGGGAGAAGTGCCGGGCTATGAGGTTGCCGGCAAGACCGGCACCGCCGACAAGCCCAAGGCGACGGGCGGTTACTATGATGACAAGGTCATCAACACGTTCGCGTCGATGTTCCCGGCGTCGAACCCGCAATATGTGCTGATCGTGACGCTGGACGAACCCTTGGACACCACCATGTCCGAGGACCGCCGCACCGCTGGCTGGACGTCAGTTCCCGTCGCCGCCGAGATCATCCGGCGGATTGCCCCCCTGATGGGATTGCGACCAAAGCTTGAACCCGCCGCCCCGGTTGAGCTAACAGCCGTCAAGAACTGAAAGGGACCAGTCATGACGGCGCGCGCGCTACGGGCATCTGATCTTGGGTTGACCGCCCGGGCCGGGCGCGACCCGGCCTTGTCGGGCCTGACCGCCGACAGCCGCGCGGTGCGGGCGGGCATGTTGTTTGCCGCTTTGCCGGGCAGCGCCGTCCACGGGGCAAGCTTCATTGCCGCAGCGCTGGATCAAGGTGCCGCCGCGGTCCTGACGGATGCGGCTGGGGCGCGGCTGGCCGCTGGCCTCTTGGCCGACAGCGAGGTTGCCCTGATCGTCGCCGAAGACCCGCGTGCAGCCCTTGCCTGCGCCGCAGCCCTGTGGTTCGGCGCGCAGCCTGAAACCATGGTCGCGGTCACAGGCACCAACGGCAAGACCTCGGTGGCGACGTTCACCCGCCAGATCTGGGCCGCGCTGGGGCATGAGGCGATCAACATCGGCACCACCGGGATCGAGGGGGCATGGACTGCCCCCTCCAGCCACACCACCCCGGATGCGATCACCTTGCAAAAACTGCTCGCGGCGGCGGCAAAGGGTGGCGTGACCCATGCCGCGATGGAGGCTTCCAGCCACGGGCTCGACCAGCGTCGCCTTGACGGGGTGCGGCTGGCAGCGGCCGGGTTCACCAACCTGACGCAGGATCATCTGGACTATCATGGCACGATGGAGGCGTATTTCGACGCCAAGTCGCAGCTTTTTACCCGGCTTTTGCCCGAAGACGGCGTGGCGGTGGTGAACCTTGACGGGGCCAAAGGATCAGAGGTCGCCGAACTGGCCCTGTCGCGCGGGTTGGCGGTGCTGACCGTCGGCAAGGGGCAGGGGGCCGACCTGCAGATCGCCGCGACCCGCCCCGACGCCACGGGGCAAGAGGTGCGCTATCTGTGGCAGGGCCGGGCGTTCCAGACCCGGCTGAACCTGATCGGCGCGTTTCAGGCGGAAAATGTCGCTGTCGCCGCCGGTCTGGCTATCGCGGCGGGGGATGCGCCCGAGGATGTGCTGGCCGTCCTGTCGCGCCTGACCGGGGTCCGGGGCCGGATGCAGCTTGCCGCGACCCGCAAGAACGGCGCGTCGGTCTATGTCGATTACGCCCATACGCCGGATGCGATCGAGACGGCCCTGCGCGCGCTGCGCCCGCATGTAATGGGCCGGATCATCATCGCCTTCGGCGCCGGCGGCGACCGCGACCGCACCAAGCGCCCGCTGATGGGGGAAGCCGCGCGCAAACATGCCGATGTCCTTTATGTCACCGACGACAACCCCCGGACCGAAGACGCAGCCACGATCCGCGCCGCGATTCTTGCTGCCTGCCCCGATGCCCATGAGGTCGGCGACCGCGCCGAAGCCATCCTGCGCGCCGTCGATGCGCTGTTGCCCGGCGACGCGCTGCTGATTGCTGGCAAGGGCCACGAGAGCGGCCAGATCATCGGCACCGACATCTATCCCTTTGACGATGTCGAGCAGGCAAGCGTCGCCGTGGCCGCCTTGGATGGGGTGATCTGATGCTCCCGCTGTTCCCGATGCAGACCGCTGTGCCAAAGACCACAGGCCTGACCCTTCCCGCCGCCGCCCGGGCCAAGCGCCTCCCTCCCCCCCCTGTGGGGGAGGGCCGGGGTGGGGGGGCTCCCCTTGCCAACCCGCGCGCCAAGTCTTCGACCGTCCCCCCCTCCCTGACCCTCCCCCACGCGGGGGGAGGGAAGCTCCTTGTCCAGGCCTTGCGACCCACACCCGAGGTCGCCGCATGACCCTATGGACCGCAACCGACGCCGCGAAAGCCACCGGCGGGCGCACGACCGCAGACTGGCAGGCAACCGGCGTCTCCATCGACACCCGCACCCTGCGCCCGGGAGATCTGTTCGTGGCACTGGCCGATGTCCGCGATGGGCATGATTTCGTGGCCGCCGCTTTGGCCAAAGGTGCCGCCGCAGCCTTGGTCAGCCGTATTCCCGAAAGTGTCGCCGATACCGCGCCCCTGCTGATCGTTCCCGATGTCCTGAAGGCGCTGGAGGACCTTGGCCGCGCCGCCCGCGCCCGGACCCGCGCTCGGGTGGTGGGGGTGACGGGATCGGTCGGCAAGACATCGACCAAGGAAATGCTGCGCGGGGTGCTGTCGGGCCAAGGCAAGACCCATGCCGCCGAGGCCAGCTATAACAACCATTGGGGCGTGCCCCTGACGCTGGCGCGGATGCCCGCCGACACGGATTTCGCGGTGATCGAGATCGGGATGAACCACCCGGGGGAAATCGCCCCCCTGGCCCGGCTGGCCCGGCTGGATGTGGCCCTGATCACCACCGTCGCCCCGGCGCATCTTGAGGCATTTGCCGACGTTCAAGGCATTGCCCATGAAAAGGCCGCGATCTTTGACGGGCTGGAACAGGGCGGCACCGCGATCTTCAACGCCGATCTGGACACCACGCCGATCCTTGCCGCCAAGGCGGCGGCGCTTGGCCTGAAGGCGGTGACCTTCGGTCAGGCTGAAACGGCGGACTGGCAACTGCTGGACGCCCGCATTCTGGATGCGGCCACCGTCTGCCGCGCCAGCCGCAATGACCGGCCCCTGCTGTTCAAGGTCTCATCCCCCGGCCGCCATTTCGCGCTGAACGCGCTGGGGGTGCTGGCCGTGGCCGAGGCGCTGGGTGCAGACCCCACGCTTGCCGCGCATGACCTTGGCCGCTGGGCCCCGCCCCCCGGGCGCGGCCAGCGCGAGCGCATCCTGCTGGATATCGTCGAGGAAACCTTTTTCGACCTGATCGACGACGCTTTCAACGCCAACCCCGCCTCGATGGCCGCCGCGCTGGAAGTGCTGATCGCCGCCCGTCCGACCGACGGCATCGGCCGGGTCGGCGGTGGCCGCCGCATCGCGGTGCTTGGCGACATGCTGGAGCTTGGGGCGACCGAGACCGCGCTGCACGAGGCCATCGCCCAACATCCCGGCCTTGATGCCGTCCACGTCATCCATTGCGTCGGCCCCCGGATGCGTGCGCTGCATGCAGCCCTTCCTCGTCGCCAACGCGGCGAATGGGCCCTGACCGCGCCGGAACTGGCGATCCGCGCCCGCCATCTGATCGACGCGGGGGATATCCTGCTGGTCAAGGGCTCGAAAGGTGCGAAAGTCAGTCTGGTCGTTGACGCCCTGCGCAAAATCGGGCAGGGCACTCTGCCGAAAGAGGAAACTGCATAGATGTTTTATTGGCTGACCGAGTTTTCCGATGGCGGGGATTTCTTCAACCTCTTTCGCTACATCACCTTCCGCGCCGGGGGGGCCTTTGCCACCGCGCTGATCTTCGGTTTCATCTTCGGGCAGCCGTTGATCAACCTTCTGCGTCGCAAGCAGGGCAAGGGCCAGCCGATCCGCGATGACGGGCCGCAGTCGCATCTGGCCAAGGCGGGCACGCCGACGATGGGGGGGCTTTTGATCCTGTCGGCGCTGATGATCTCGACCCTTCTTTGGGCGCGGCTGGACAATCCCTATGTCTGGATCGTGCTTCTGGTGACGCTGGCCTTTGGGCTGATCGGCTTTGCCGACGACTATGCCAAAGTGTCGAAACAGAACACCAAGGGCGTGTCGTCGCGCATCCGGATGGGCCTCGGGCTGGTGATCGCCGCCCTTGCCGCCTATGCCGCGTCGATGTTCCATCCGGCCGACCTGACCAGCCAACTGGCCTTCCCGTTCTTCAAGGATGCGCTGTTGAACCTTGGCATCCTGTTCGTGCCCTTTGGCATGATTGTCATCGTCGGATCAGCCAATGCGGTGAACTTGACCGACGGGCTGGACGGGCTTGCCATCATGCCGGTGATGATTGCGGCCGGAACGCTGGGGATCATTTCCTATGTCGTCGGCTCGTCAGCGATTGCCGATGATCTGGGCGTCCACGCGGTGCCGGGCACGGCGGAACTGCTGGTCTTCACGGCGGGCCTCTTCGGCGCGGGCCTTGGCTTTCTGTGGTATAACGCCCCCCCCGCCGCCGTCTTCATGGGCGACACCGGGTCGCTGGCCCTTGGTGGCGCCTTGGGGGCCATCGCCGTCTGCACCAAGCACGAGATCGTGCTGGCCATCGTCGGCGGCCTCTTCGTGGTCGAGGCGCTGTCGGTGATCATTCAGGTCCTTTATTACAAACGCACCAAGAAACGCATCTTCCTGATGGCCCCGATCCACCACCATTTCGAAAAGAAGGGCTGGGCCGAACCGCAGATCGTGATCCGGTTCTGGATCATTTCTCTGATCCTGGCGATGGTGGGACTGGCGACGCTGAAGGTCAGGTGAGAGTGGTATGATGTCATCGGAGCTGCCGCTGTCATCACCGTCAGATATCGTTGCCCTGATGCTTCGCTCTTGGCCGGACATCGTTTCCGAATGTCGTGCGGTCCTTGCTTCTGAACTCCACTATCAAGCGATGATTTACCATATCCTGCGGCAGGCCGGTGCGCCGCGCACGCAGATTGGCATGAATGTCAAACAGTGGATCGAAAACCCGGTCACCGAGCATTTCCGTGCGTTGGATCAGCGCAAGCATGAGGCGTTTCGGGGCGGTTTCGAGCCCATTCCTGACATTGTCCTGTTCGGCGCCGCAATTGACGGCGACTTCAGACGCCGCAATCGGGAGCGGACCCTTCAGCACATGATCGCCGCTATCGAGATCAAGGCATCTGAGCGTCAGGGTAGTCGCCTTACACAAGGTGAAGTTCTCCGCGATATCGCCAAGCTTGTCGCCCACCGCGCCGAAGCAGAACGCCGAGGAACCCGATTCCTTCCAGTCATGATTGTTCTCGACACCGCACGAGAAGCAGGAGAGCGGATGCGCATGGTCTCTCGCGAGTCTTGCCGCACCGCCGCTGCCACAGCAGGAATATGCTGGCTCTATGTTGCGCCCAGCGAAGAAGATTGTGATCTTTTGGCCTGAATGAGGCATAGGGAACCTGATTTCTCACACCAACCCAAGGATCCTGCAGGCAGGGAGATGTGCGACACAAATTCGCTTCACATCAGTAGGGTGAGGATATTCAGGAACTTGCCTGCCTGAGCATCCCAAACCTTACCCCCTGGTTAACGCCCACACCCAACCCCTTGAAATCCCTTGCGGCCCCCAGACTGTCCACTGTGGACACCATCAACCCCTTCCCCTTTCCCCCATCCTCGCCTATCCCTGTCCCCTTAACCAAAAGGGGGGCGATCCATGATCCTGGTCAAGGGCTACAAGGGCCGACAGGTCGCCGTCCTCGGGCTGGGCCGGTCCGGTCTTGCCACCGCCGCCGCCCTGCAGGCGGGTGAGGCGGAACCGCTGCTCTGGGACGACAGCCCCGAGGTGCGGGCCAAGGCCGAGGCCGATGGTCACGTCCTGACCGACCTGACCCGCAACGGCGCGCTGGACGGGGTGGCGGCGCTGATCACCTCGCCCGGCATCCCGCATCTTTATCCCGCCCCGCACCCGGTCATCGCCCGGGCGCTGGAGGCGGGGATCCCGGTCGACAACGACATCGGGTTGTTTTTCCAAAGCGCCGCCTCGGACGAATGGGCGGAAATGGAGGTGCCGCCAAAGGTGGTGGCGGTGACCGGATCGAACGGCAAGTCGACGACCACGGCGCTGATCCACCACATCCTTGAGGAGGCGGGTCGCCCGACGCAGATGGCCGGCAACATCGGCAAGGGGGTTCTTTCCATCGACCCGCCGGTCGACGGCGAAGTGGTGGTGCTGGAACTGTCCAGCTACCAGACCGACCTTGCCCGCGCGTTGACGCCCGACATCGCGGTTTTCACCAACCTTTCGCCGGATCATCTGGACCGGCACGGCGGGATGGGGGGCTATTTCGCCGCGAAGGCCCGGCTGTTCACGCTGGGCGGGCCGGACCGCGCGGTGATCGGGGTGGATGAGGTCGAAGGGCGGTTTTTGGCCGGGCAGCTGTCGCAGGGGCCGGAGGATGACCGGGTGATCAGGGTTTCCTCGGGGACCAAGCTGGAAGGCTTCGGCTGGTCGGTCTTTGCCCGCAAGGGGTTCCTTGCCGAATGGCGCAAGGGGCGGCAGGTGGCGTCGATCGACCTGCGCGAGATCAAGGGCCTGCCCGGCGCGCACAACCACCAGAACGCCTGCGCGGCCTATGCCGCCTGCCGGTCGCTGGGGCTGGCACCGAAGCTGATAGAAGGCGCGCTGCATTCGTTTGCCGGGTTGCCGCACCGCAGCCAGATGGTGGGCGAACGCGCGGGCGTGCGGTTTGTGAATGACAGCAAGGCGACCAATGTCGATTCTGCTGCGAAGGCGTTGCAGGCCTTCCCGCGCATTCGCTGGATCGCCGGGGGCATGGGCAAGGAGGGTGGAATCGCCGCGTTGCAGCCTTTCCTTGGATCGGTGGTGAAAGCTTACTTCATCGGCCATTCCGCCCGCGACTTCGCGCTGCAACTGGGCCAGACTCCGCATGAGATCTGCGAGACGATGGAGCGGGCAGTTGCCCGCGCGGCGACAGAGGCCGAGGCGGGTGAGGTCGTCCTGCTGGCCCCTGCGGCCGCAAGCTTTGACCAGTATCCGAACTTCGAGGTGCGCGGCGAGGATTTCACCGCGCAAGTAAAGGCGATTCTGGCCGGGTAGGATGGGCTGGTCGTTGTTTTCGGCACGCCGACCAGCCCATCCTACGAATCAAACCCCTTGTAGCCGCCCGCCGTCCGCAGCCGAGGCCTCGGCCGCGTCAAGCAGGCGCTGCAGCGTTGCCCCCCGGGCAAAGTCGGGATCGGCTGGGCCTTCGCCCCGGATCGCGGCGATGAAGCGCTGGTAGTTGGTGGGCACCGGCGGGCAGTCCACCTCGCGCCAGGTGCCGGTCAGGATATCGTCACCAAGGCAGGCGCGCAGGCGGCTGTTGTCCCCCTCATAGCTCACCTCCAGCCCGCCGGTCACACCGTAAAGCCGCAGGCGCAGGTCGTTGATCTGGCCGGTGGCAAAGCGGGTGGCCCCGACCGTCCCAAGCGCACCGTTCTCCAGCACCACCTGCATGGTGGCGCTGTCGTTGGCATCCAGCACATAGTCGCCGATCCGCCCGCCAGGGGCCTTGTCGAATGTGGTCAGAAGGCAGGAAACCTTGATCGCCGAAAGCCCGGCCACATGGGTTGCGAAATCCAGAATGTGGATGCCGACATCGCCCAGAACGCCCTTTGACCCATGCGCTGTGGACAGCCGCCACAGCCACTGGCTTTCGCGGTCCCAATGGCCCCAGGCGGGCTGTGTCAGCCAGCTTTGCAGGTAAGAGGCCTCGAAATGGCGGACGGCACCGATGGCACCTTCGCGCATCATCTGCGCGGCCTTTTGCATCGCGGGGACGTTGCGGTAGGTCAGGTTGACCATGTTGACGACGCCCGCCTTTGCCGCCGCGGTAGCCATCTCAGCGGCGTGTGCCGCGTTGGTGGCCAGCGGCTTTTCGCACAAGATGTGCTTGCCCGCCGCCAGCACCGGCAGGGTGGTGGCGTAGTGGGCGGCATCAGGGGTGACGTTGGTCACCGCGTCGAACTGGCCCCAGGCCAAGGCTTCCGACAGCGAGCCAAAGCCTTGCGGGATGTCGTGGCGGGTCTGAAATGCGGCCAGAAGGTCGGGTTTGGTGTCAACGCCGGCGACGATGCTGACGCCGGGAATGGCGCGGAAGCCTTCGACATGGCTTTTCGCCATGCCGCCGGTTCCAAGGATGAGAAGGCGGATTTCCTGCATCAGCGATACCCCGCTTCGCCGTCGTGGTGCAGGCGGGGGCCGCGTTCTTCCAAGGGTTCCAGCGTCTGGCCGATGGGGCGGTTCGGGGCGTCGGTCGGGGCGGCCAGACGCGCCTCGGGGTTGTGGGCCCAACGCACGCCATTGGCGATGACCTGCTGCACGATCGGCTGGTGGTAGGTCGGATAGGTTTCATGCCCGGGACGAAAGTAGAAGACGTTGCCAGCACCACGCCGCCAGGTCAGGCCCGAGCGGAACACCTCGCCGCCTTGGAACCACGACACGAAGACGGTTTCCAAGGGTTCGGGGACGCCGAAGGGTTCGCCATACATTTCTTCGTATTCGATCTCGAAATGATCGGGGATGCCGCGGGCGATCGGATGCTGGCGCGAGGTGACCCAGAGGCGTTCCCGCTCTCCGGCCTCACGCCACGACAGGTTGCAAGGTGCGCCCATCAGGCGTTTGAAGGGTTTGGAGAAATGGGCGGAGTGCAGGAAGATCACCCCCATGCCACCCCAGACGGCCTCGGCCACGCGTTCGGCCACCTCGTCTTTCACATCGCCGTGGGCGGCATGGCCCCACCAGATCAGCACATCGGTTTCGGCCAGTTTCTTGGCCGTCATCCCATGGTCGGGGTCCTGAAGCGTGACTGTGGTGGCGGTGATGCCGTCTTCGCGGTTCAGGGCCTCAGCGATGGTGCCGTGCATGGTCTTGGGGTAGATGTCGGCTACAACTTTGTTCTTCTGCTCATGGACGTTTTCGCCCCAGACAGTGACGCGGATCGTCATTGGTCGTCTCCTTGGTTCGCGCCGTTTCCGGGCGCCTGTTCGGTCAGCGGATCGGTTTGCCGTCCGCGTCAAAGCGGTGCAGGTTCGCGGCCTGCGGAGTAAGCGAAACTTTCGCGCCGACCGCAACCGCCGCCTTACCGGGGGCGGCGGACGATGACGGGCTCGTCGCTGCCGATTTCAACAAAGATGAAGTGGTCGCACCCAAGGTCTTCGACGTGCAGCACCTCACCCGACCAGGGCCCGGTGTCGGTCACGTCGATATGTTCGGATCGCGCGCCAAGTGTGGTGCAGGCGTGGTCAGCGGAAGGCGCGGCCTTGCAGAATGTTCGTTGGTAGTCCTCCCTTGGTGCGCCTTTTGCGGCGCGTTCGCATTCGTAACGCAGTCGGTTGGCGGCAGAATGGGCTTACATCATCCAAAGCGCTTTGGTTCGGATACGCCTAGAAGCGATTTTGGTCAACGATTCGGTGATTCTCGCGGGAAAGTCATCCCGCGTGCCGGGGTGACGGAGAGGGAACGTGCCCCGGAACCCCGAAGCGAAGTGCAAGGTGATGGTCTGCTTACTCTCTGGGCGTCTTTACCCCCGGGGGCGATTTTCTGGACTTTCTGCCGATTCGCTGGGGCTTTTGGCCCGTTGATCCGGGAATTCACCGGCCAAATCCGGCCCCAAGATCAAATTTGCGCGCCGCGACAACGATTTCCCTGCGCCGGTGACATTCAGAGACCGGCATAAATCAGCGCATTGGTGCGGCACGCAGAGGCCGACTGAATTGCGCCGTTGACACAGCCACCCAATGCCAGCGTAAACTTTTCCCCGCTGGCCGTGCGCCCGCCGACTGACAAGGTCCTGTTACAAAGGGTCTGCTAGGGAGGGAGGGAAGCTTTCGTACGGGACAAAGATCCGGGGACAGCCCACGCCTCGACGTTCACACATCAGGGAGACCACTGTGAAACACACCACTTCCGCCTTCAACCGTCGCCGGTTCCTGCAAGGCTCTGCTGCCGGTGCAGGCATCCTTGCCGCTCCGGCGATCATCTCGTCCAAGGCGCTTGCCTCGTCGGGCGAGCTGAACTTCACCGGCTGGGCCGGCTATCCGGCCTTTGCCGAATCCGTGCTGCCGGCCTTCACCGCTGCGACCGGGATCACGGTGAATTTCACCGAACAGCCCGACCAGGACACCATGTTTGCGGCCGGCAAGGTCGCACTGGAAGCTGGCGGCATCGACATGATGGAGCCGACCATCGACCGTTGGGGCGGCTGGAATTCGAACGGCCTTCTGGGCGCATGGGATGCGTCGAAGCTGGCGGTGGACAACTACCTGCCGGGCTTGGCCGATGGTTCGGCCGGCGACCGTTCGCGCGATGGCGACAACCTGATGTATGTCCCGTCCAACTGGGGCACCGAGGCGCTGGTCTACAAGACCGACAGCGCCGTTCTGGGCGATCCGCCGTCGCTGGGTGCGCTGTTTGACGCGGCCAACCAGGTCGTGCTGCGCCCGCATTCGGCACTTGCCGCGATGGGCCGCTGGCTGGACGCAACCGGCAAACTGCCGCGTCCGTGGCTGGATGGCTACACCGACATGGGTGCAATGGTCGAACTGTGGGACATCGCGCTGGCCGAGGCCGTCAAGGCGAAGGGCAACGTGGTCCAGTTCTGGTCGGGCGAAAACGAGGCCAATGCAGGCTTCGTGGCGAACGGCGCGACCGTGGGCCTGTGCTGGGACTCGACCGGCTACAACCTGCGCAACGACGGCTATGGCTATGCTGCACCTGCCGAAGGCGCGTTCGCATGGCACCAGGGTTTCGTTCTGATGAAGAACGCCGTCAACGTCGATCAGGCGCATGAGCTGGCCAAGTGGGTCTCGACCGCCGAAGGTGCTGCCGCCTGGGCATCGGCCTTCTCGGCCAACCCGGTGGGCAAGGGCGCGGGCGATCTGATGAACCCCGACGTCGCGACCTATTACAACGCCGCCTTCGACGACGCCAAGCTGGCTGCCCTGTGGTGGTGGCCCGAGCAGTCGGCCGAGTTCATCGCCAAGCGCGGTGAATATGCCGACAAGTACAAGGCTTCCTGATACAAGTCGGATGCCAAAGGACGCCGGGCCCCGAAAGGGCCCGGCGTCTTTTCATTTCGGAAAGACAATTGCGCGGCAAGAAAAGCATCGCCAAGCGTCAAATATCTGTCATAAAAATGTCATGTCAGGTTTATAGGCAACCTGCATGATCCCGGTCCGGCCGGTGCCGGTGCCCCAAGTTCGCCAAGCGCGAACCAATTCCAGGAGATTCTTCGTTGACAATCAAATCCTCTGTCAACCGGCGTGCATTCATGCAGCGCTCGGCTGTCGGCGCTGCTGCACTTGCCGCCCCGTCGCTGATCCCGTTCAAGGCGCTGTCCTCGTCGGGCGAGCTGAACTTCACCGGCTGGGCGGGCTATCCCGTTCTGGCGGAAAAGGTTTTCCCGGCGTTTACCGCCGCAACCGGCATCACCGTGAACTTCACTGAAGTTCCCGATAACGACACGATCTTCGCCAATGCCAAGGTTGCTTCGACCTCTGGCGGCATCGACATGATCGAACCGACGATCGACGCGGTTGACCAGTATTTCACCAACGGCCTCTTGGGCGCGTGGGACGAAAGCAAACTGGCGATGGACAGCTATCTGCCGGGCCTTGCCGATGGCAATGCGGGCGAGCGGTCGCGCAAGGATGGCAAGCTGGTCTATGTCCCATCCAACTGGGGCACCGAGGCGCTGGTCTACAACAAGGAAGCCGCCGTTCTGGGCGATCCGCCGTCGCTGGCCGCCTTGTTTGACCCGGCCAACCAGGTCGTGCTGCGGCCGCGTTCGGCGCTGACCGCGATGGGCCGTCTGCTGGAATCGCAGGGCAAGCTGCCCTTCCCCTGGCTTGAAGGCTATACCGATCTGGACAAGATGGTTCAGCTTTGGGATATCGCGCTGGCCGAAGCCGTCAAGGCCAAGGGCAACGTGGTTCAGTGGTGGTCCGGCGAAAACGAGGCCAACGCAGGTTTCGTCGCCAACGGTGCCACGGTCGGCCTGTGCTGGGATTCGACCGGCTACAACCTGCGCAACGACGGCTACGGCTATGCCGCCCCGGCTGAAGGCGCGTTCGCATGGCACCAGGGCTTTGCACTGATGGCAAATGCCGTCAACGTGGAACAGGCGCATGAGTTGGCCAAGTTCGTCTCCTCCCCCGAGGGTGCGGCTGGCTGGGCAACTGCCTTCTCGTCCAACGCGGTTGGCAAGGACGCGGCTCCGCTGATGAACCCGGATGTTGCGACCTATTACAACTCGGCCTTCGACGACGCCAAGCTGGCGGCGCTGTGGTGGTGGCCTGACCAGTCCGCTGATTTCGTCGCCAAGCGCGGCGAGTATTCGGACAAGTACAAAGCCTCGTAAGGCTTGGACTAAGATGCACGCGCCGGGTCCGAAAAGACCCGGCGCGCTGCTTTTTGGGCACAAGGGCACGTGCTGACCGGGCGCTGGAACTATTGGAGGTGAAAAACTGGCAATAGGGATTGCGCCGTCGACCACGCCTGCTAGGCTTTCAAAAAAGCCAAGAAACGATCAGGGAAAAAGGGCGCCACGATGAGTGCTGGGATCGACCTAGACAATGTATGCTGCGACTTCGGAAATTTCCGGGCGGTCGACAATGTGAACGTAAGCATCCAGCCGGGTGAGTTCTTTTCGTTCCTTGGGCCATCGGGTTGCGGCAAGACCACGATCCTGCGGATGATCTCGGGGTTTACCGATCCGACCGGCGGAGCCATCCGTATCGGCGGCAAGGACGTCAAGGGCCAGCGCCCGAACCAGCGGCCGACCGCGTTGATCTTTCAGAACCTCGCGCTGTTTCCGCTGATGCCGATCTGGGAAAACATCGCCTTCGGGCTGGAGGTGCGCGGCGTCGACAAGGCCACCCGCCGCAAAAAGGCCGAGGAACTGCTGGCGTTGGTCGATCTGCCGGGCAGCGCCGACAAGATGGTCAGCCAGCTTTCGGGCGGACAAAAGCAGCGCGTGGCGATTGCCCGCGCATTGGCGGTTGAGCCGGCGGTGATGCTGTTGGACGAACCCCTGTCAGCGCTGGACCTTAAGCTGCGTCAGCACATGCGGGCCGAGTTACGCGCCATTCAAAAGCGGACCGGCGTCACCTTCATCTACATCACCCATGACCAGGGCGAGGCCTTGGCGATGTCCGACCGTGTCGGCGTCATGTCGCAGGGCCGGTTGCAGCAGGTAGCAAACCCGCGCGACATCTATAACAACCCGGTCAACGGGTTCGTGGCGTCCTTTGTTGGCGAAAACAACATCCTGACCGGCGAGATCGGCCACCGTGCCGACGGCATGGCCAGCTTTTCCACCGCGCTTGGGACTTTCCGCGCCCGGATCGCCGATGGGGTGACCAAGGGCAAGCTGTATGTCCGGCCTGAATTCATGTCCCTGCAGGATACAGCCGCAGTTGAAAACTCGGTGCCGGTCACGCTCAGCGAAGTGGCGTTCGAGGGCAACTTCATCTCGGTCCATGCTGTGGCTGAAAACGGTTTCAGCATGGCCGTCGAACTGCGCAACGACGGGTCGGGCACCGTGCCGCAGTCGGGCACGAAGATGCACATGGCCTTCGACGCTCGCAACGCCGCGATCCTGCCCGACTCCGACACCGCGGGGGCCTGAGCCATGCACGATCTTTTCCGCCGCTACGGCAAGGGCCTGACCTTTACCTTCATCGGCCTGACCGCGTTCTGGCTTTTGGTGCTGGTGATCCTGCCGGACTTCAAACTGCTGGAATCCTCGTTCCGGCCCTATCTGCCGATCAAAGAGGTTGGCGGGCCGAAGGATGTCTATTCGCTGGGCAACTACGCCCAGATCCTTGGCAACCATGTCGATTTCAACAGCTTCGGCCTGCATTTCGAGATCCCGGCCCGGATCAAGGTCTTTGTGCTGACCATCATCTATTCCGGGGTGGTCACCTTCGTGACCTTCGCCCTGGCATACCCGTTGTGCTTTTATCTGGCCAAGGTCGCGTCCAACAAATCCCTGCCGACACTGTTCCTGCTGCTGTTCGTGCCGCTGTGGGTGTCCGAGGTTCTGCGGTCCTTTGCCTGGTACATCATCCTGACGCTGAAGGGGCCACTGAATGCCTTCCTGATGGCGATCGGCGCGATCGAAAAGGAAATCCGTTGGGTCGAAGGCTATAGCCCGGTGGTCATCACGCTGGTCTATGCCTACGTCCTGTTCATGGTGTTCCCGGTCTATAACGCCATGCAATCCTTGGACAACAACCAGATCGAGGCGGCCGAGGATCTGGGCGCGCCCTGGTGGAAGATCCACTGGCGCATCGTGTTGCCGCATTCCAAACCCGGCATCGCGTCGGGCGCGGTCATGGTGTTCATGCTGTCGGCAGGCTCGCTTCTGGTGCCGGCGATCATCAACTCGACGACGGGCAACTGGTTCACCCAGACCATTCAGGGCATCATGATGGAAGGCCAGGACTGGAACGCGGGGGCGGCATTCGCCTTCATGCTGCTGCTGTTCTGCACGGTCGCAGTCACGGTCGCGATGCGGATTTTCCGCGTCAAACTTTCCGACATCGCGAAGTAAGGGGGGATCATGAACAGCAATCGCAGGATCCTTGGCCACCTCTACATGGCGGCCTTCCTTTTCTACCTCATGCTGCCCCTGTTCGTCATGGCCGGGGCGGCCTTCAACGACAGCAAGCTGCCGACGGTCATCCCGTGGAAGGGCTTTACCGACCGCTGGTTCATCGAGTTGTGGAACGACAACCGCATCTGGGGCGCGATCGGCAACACGCTTCTGGTGGCGCTGGCGGTGGTTGCCATTGCGGTGCCGGTGGGCACGGCGGGGGCGATCCTTGTCAACTCGATCTCCGGGCGGGTGCGGTCGATCCTCTACGGTTTGATGGTCGCACCGATCCTGATCCCGGGCGTGGTGATCGGCATCTCGACGCTGCTGTTCTGGAACCAGTTTTCGGTCGGTTCCGGCCTGCATCTGAGCGTTCTGGGGCAGGTCAGCTATATCGCGTCCTTCGTGATGCTGCTGGTGCTGGCGCGGCTGCAAAGCTTTGATCAGGGGCTGGAAGAGGCGGCGCTGGACCTTGGCGCAAGCCATTCTCAGGTGATGCGGCGCATCCTTTTGCCGCATCTTTACCCGGCGTTGGGTGCGGGTGCGGCAATCTCGTTCTTTCAGTCGATCGAGAACTTCAACGTCACCCTCTTTACCCGGGGTGGGGCGGATACGCTGACGGTCTATGTCTTCTCCAAGGTGCGGTCGGGGATCACGCCTTCGATCAACGCGCTGGCCTTGATCATGATCCTGCTGACCCTGGCCGCCGCGATCTGGTATGAACTGAACCGCCGCCGCAAGGAACGCGTTGAGTCCGCGCGCGAAGCCGAAGCCCGCCGCGCCGAGGCTGCCGAAATGTAGGGCCGCTCATCAGGCCTGACGGCCTTCTTCGCTGAAGCGAGGAAAGCCGTCAGGCTTGAAGAGCGGTCAGACCGGACCGTCCAGCAATGCCGCGCACAACGGCGACGCCGGATCTTCCAGCCCGTCGATCACGTCGAAATGGTGGCGTCCGGGATCGGCGGTCCAGGGGCAGGCCCATTCCTCGGACAGAGCCCGCGCCTGCCACAGAAAGGCGGGCCGTTCGTCCGCCCCGACCCAGACATGGGCCGAAACGCCGGGACGCAAAGCCAGACGGACAGGGCTTTCGGCAGCCACCTCCTCCGCATCCATTCCAAGCGTCGCGTTCATGGCGGTCGCCAGCAGCGGCCCCAATTCGGTGAGGGGCGAGATCGGCACCACCCGCGCCACCGGGGCGGCAATGTCGGCGCAGCCCATCCGGGCGGCCAGATGCCCGCCGGCGGAATGGCCCGTCACCACCATCGGCCCGGGGACCAGCCCGGCGACAAAGCGGCAGGCCGCTGCAACCTCGGCCGTCATTGCGGCAATCCGGGCGGCAGGGGCAAGGGTATAGCCGGGCATGGCCACCGCATACCCGCGCGCCAGCGGGCCAGCGGCCAGATGCGACCACTCATCTTTCGAGAACAGATGCCAGTAGCCGCCGTGGACAAAGACCACGACGCCTTTCGGTGCCCCATCCGGCAGGAACAGGTCAAGCTTTTGCCGGGGTGCCGCGCCATAGGCCAGATCCAGCCGCGCCCGCGCGCCTTGCCCGGCACGGAACGCCGCAGCCTTGGCAACCCAGCGCGGCGGATAGTCGGCAGCCCCCGGGATGAAAGCCCCGTTCGCATAGTCGCGGTCGGGATCGGGCCAGCGGTAATCCGGGATCACGGCTTGCGCCCCGCCAGATGGGTCGGACAATGCTCGCCCGTGTCCAGAACCGGGATCATCCGCTCCCATATCGCGATGTTGTGGTCGACGAAATCGCGGCCCACAACCTTTGCCGCCGCGTCGCCCATAGTGCCCTTCATCCGCGCCACCTCACGCCTTGCCTCATCGCGATACCACAGGTTGCGCGAGGCAATGCGCAGATCGGTAAACCCGTTGCTGACCAGCGCTGCCCCATAGCGCGCCGGGGTGGCCATGCCGAAATCAAGCCCTTCGGCGGCGATATAGTCGGCCATTCGGGGCGAGATCACCTCGACCCCGATCAGCCAGTCCGAGGCCAGAAACCATCCGCCCGGTTTCAGCACCCGGGCCACTTCAGCCATCAGCGCCTGCTTGTCGGGGATGTGGATGATGGAATCCTTGGAGAAGACCACGTCAAAAGTGCCCGGAGGAAACGGCAACGGGCCGGGGGCGACCTTGACCAGCCCGATCCGGTTGGTCAGGCCCTTTGCGGCCACCAAAGCGCGGGCATGGGTCAGCACCGAATCTTCGACGTCAATCCCGGTGACATAGGCCGCGCCGTGCGTGGTGGCGAGCGCGACGTCGATCCCGCCCGCGCCGCAACCGATGTCCAGCACCGACTTGCCCGAAAGGTCATGGCCCTCCAGAACCCGGGCCACCTCGTCCGGGCCACCGGGCGACAGGAAGCCTTCGCCCCAGACGGCCTCCAGCATTGCGATCAGCCGGGGAGGATAGTGTTCGTCGCTCATCGCCGCGATCCTTTTGCGGGTGGGGGTGGCGCAAACATTGGCCCGCTGCGCCAGCGCCTTGCAACAGATTTGTTGGATGTTCCGGGCCTGAACCGGTTCGGCACGCCGGAAGGATGGCCGGCAAACGGAACGGCCTGCAGGATCAAGCCCATTCCGACCGGCGGGCCCGGGCCGTCATTTCTTTGTTACAAATCCGACGCATATGCTTCACCATGCCGCCCTAAAGCGGTTGAATGGGTCGCCTTGGGCGACAGCTTTGGAGCGGGACAATGGACGGTATGCGCGCAGGTCAGGACGTGAACGTGGCTTCATCCAAGATGTCGGCGCGCGGCGTTCAGGTCCACTACGGCCAGAACCACGCGCTGAAAGATGTCGATGTCGACATCCTTGACCGCGCCGTCACCGCCTTCATCGGCCCGTCGGGCTGTGGCAAATCCACCTTCCTGCGCTGCCTGAACCGGATGAACGACACCGTTTCCTCGGCAAAGGTCACCGGCAAGATCCTGTTGGAGGGTGAGGATATCTACGATCCCCGCGTCGATCCGGTGCAACTGCGCGCCAAGATCGGCATGGTGTTTCAAAAGCCGAACCCGTTCCCGAAAAGCATCTACGACAACGTGGCTTACGGCCCGAAGATCCACGGCATGACAAGGAACAAGGCCGAACTTGACGAGATCGTCGAGGCCTCGTTGCGCAAGGCGGCTTTGTGGAACGAGGTCAAGGACCGGCTGGACGCCTCGGGCACCGGCCTTTCCGGCGGCCAGCAGCAACGCCTGTGCATCGCCCGCGCGATTGCGACCGGGCCTGAGGTCCTTTTGATGGACGAGCCCTGCTCTGCCCTTGACCCGATCGCCACCGCCCAGGTCGAGGAGCTGATCGACGAACTGCGCTCCAGCTTTTCGGTGGTGATCGTCACCCATTCGATGCAGCAAGCCGCCCGGGTCAGCCAGAAAACCGCGTTTTTCCACCTTGGGAACCTCGTCGAATACGGCGACACCCCGGCGATCTTTACCAACCCGAAAGACCCGCGCACCGAAGCCTACATCACTGGCCGGATCGGTTGAGGAGAGCGAAATGAACAGCAACCACATCATGTCCGCCTTCGACCGGGATCTTGAAGCCATTCAGGCGCTGGTCATGCGCATGGGCGGACTGGTCGAAACCGCCCTTCTGGACGCGGCCGAGGCGCTGGACACCCGCGACGAGGATCTGGCCTTGCGGGTTCGTTCGGGCGATTCGGTAATCGACACGCTGGAAGATGAGGTCAACACCCAGTGTGCAAGCGTTCTTGCGCTGCGTGCGCCGACAGCGGGCGATTTGCGGACGGTTCTGACCGTGATGAAAGTCTCTGCTTCACTGGAGCGGGCTGGGGATTACGCCAAGAACCTGGCCAAGCGGACGGCGGTTCTTGCCAAGATGCCACAGGTTCCGGGGGCTTCGGCCGCGATCCGGCGGCTGGCGCGGGCGGTGGTGCAGATGCTGACTGACGCGCTGGACGCCTATATCCGCCGCGACGCCAAACTGGCCGAAGACGTGCGCAGTCGCGATCGTGACGTCGACCAGATGTACAATTCGATTTTCCGCGAGCTTCTGACCCACATGATGGAGGACCCGCGCAACATTGGGCCCTGCATGCATCTGCACTTTATCGCCAAGAACATCGAACGGGTCGGCGACCACGCCACGTCGATCGCGGAACAGGTGATCTATCTGGTGACCGGTGCCATGCCCGAAGACGAGCGGCCGAAATTTGACAGCACCGCCCTGGTGGCGACGGAGGAGTGACCATGACGCGAGCAGGGGCACGGATGGGGGCACGGACCGGGCAGCCAAGGGTTCTTCTGGTCGAGGACGAACCGGCGCAGCGCACGGTGCTGGCCTATAACCTTGAGGCCGAAGGCTTTGAAGTAACGCAAGCCGACAATGGCGAGGACGCCTTGGTTCTGGTCGACGAGGAAGACCCCGACATCATCATTCTGGACTGGATGATGCCCAAGGTCTCCGGGATCGAGGTTTGCCGCCGGTTGAAGATGCGTCCCGACACGCGCGGCATTCCGATCATCATGCTGTCGGCCCGCGCTGAAGAGGTGGACCGCATCCGGGGTCTGGAAACCGGCGCGGATGACTATGTGATCAAGCCCTATTCGGTGCTGGAGCTGATGGCCCGCGCCCGCGCCCAGTTGCGCCGTGTGCGCCCGTCCACCGCCGGTGTGGTGCTGGAGCATGACGATATCCGGCTGGACCCCGAAAGCCACCGCGTCTACCGCAGCGAAAAGGTGCTGAAGCTGGGGCCGACCGAGTTCAAGCTGCTGGTGACGCTGATGGAACGCCCCGGCCGGGTGTTTTCCCGTGAGCAGTTGCTGGATCTGGTCTGGGGCCGCGACATCTATGTCGATACCCGCACCGTTGACGTGCATGTCGGTCGCTTGCGCAAGTCGCTGATGCAGTATGGTGGCGGCGATCCGGTCCGCACAGTGCGCGGCGCGGGTTACGCCTTGGGGTAAGGAGAGGGGGGTTTCACACCCCCCATGCCATTGGTTTCTTGAACCAATGGCGAATCCAACGGCAAACCCCGTGGATTGGTCAGGCCAGTAGGAAGCGCATCGTTCAGGTTGCCCGGAGGATCGTTTCCAGCCTGCTGAGAAATTGCTCGACGTGGACCAGCGAGAACGTCAACGGCGGGCGTATTTTCAGGATATGGCCCAAAGGGCCGGTGTTGCTGATCAGGATGCCCATCCGGCGCAGATCATTGACCAGCCGGGTGGCGCGATGACCATCGGGTTCGCCATCCTTCAGGATATCTGTGCCCATAAACAGGCCGGCTGCGCGGGTTTCGCCAAGTGTGTCGTGCCTTGTGGCAATATCGCGCATCCCATCGGCGAAGGCGGCGCCCACACTAGCTGCGTTCTCCATCAGGCCTTCGTCGCGGATCACGTCAAGCACTGCCATGCCAACAGCGGCAGCGACGGCGTTGCCGCCGAAAGTGTTGAAATATCGCGATTTGTCGCTGAAATTGGCCAAAACATCTGGCCGCACCACCAGCCCGGCCATCGGATAGCCATTGCCCATTGGCTTGCCCAATGAAACCATGTCCGGCACCAGCCCGTGGCGCTGAAAGCCCCACATGTGCGATCCGGTGCGCCCGAAGCCGGGTTGCACTTCGTCGGCAAGAAGAAGCCCCCCCGCCGCGCGGATTGCGGCCATTGCAGGCGCTAGGAAGCCAATCGGGTCAGGGCGCACGCCGTCCGAGGAAAAGACCGTGTCGACGATCAGCATCGCCGGTTTGATCCCTTCGGCCTGCATTTGGAGGCATGCGGCTTCGACGTTGGCGGCAAAGCCCTGCGCGATGCCATCCGGATAGTTCTCGTGCGAGGGGGCTGGTATTGCAAAGACCGCTGGGCCGGGGGCGACGGCGGGGCCAACCGACATCGACATCTCGGCGGTCGCAAGGGTCACGCCATGATAGGCGTTGTCGGTGACGATGACCCCCGTGCCTCCGGTGGCCGCGCGTGCAATGCGGTAACCAAGGTCATTCGCCTCGGACCCGGTGCAGGTGAACATGACGTGGGAAAGCGGGGCCGGGAAGAGCGCCAGCAACCGGTCGGCATAGTCCAGGATGCCATCGTGCAAATATCGAGTATGAGTGGCCAGCACCCCTGCCTGCTGCGCCATCGCGGCCACCACGCGCGGGTGGCAATGCCCGACGGACGCCACATTGTTGTAGGTGTCCAGATAGGCACGGCCTTCGCGGTCATAAAGCCAGACGCCTTCGCCCCGGACAAGGTGCAGGGGTTCCCCATAAAAGAGACGATAGGCGGGGCCTAGAAGGCGGGCGCGGCGGGCAATCCGGGCCTCGTCCTCGGGGGGAAGATTGGCCGCGCCGGGGGTATAGGCGTTGGGCATCAGGGGGGGGTGGGTCATGTCTGAGATCTTTCGCAGGCAAGGTGCAGGGCGCGAAGAAGGGCAGCGGACTCGGTTTTGCGCAGGGCGTCAAGCCCGGCGCGCGAGGCGGGCGCATTGCGCAGGATATAGTCGGCGTTTTCAGGATAGCGCGCCGCGCGCCAGCCCGAGAGTGTCAGCGTGATCAGCATCCTGGCGGTGATGAGATCGGGCAGGAGGGCGATCTCTTGTGGCAATAGCGGCAGGCGGGCGTTGTAGGCCGCGACCAGTGGAACCAGCAGCGACGCGGGGTCTTGCGGGTCAACAAGGTATGAGGCGGCGACGGCAAGGTCGCAGATGCGCGGGGTCTGGACCATATCGCCAAAGTCAAGAATGCCGGTGATCCGGGTCGGGTCGCCCGCGTCGGCCAACAAGTTGTGCGGGTTGAAATCGGCATGCACGATCTGGGTGGGGAGGTCGGCAAGCATCGGGGCGATGCGGTCCCGGAAATGGGCGCCAAAGGTGGTGACTTCGGCCTGCAACGCTGCGGGCAGGGTCGGCAACAAAGGTTTAAGCAGGGCAAATCGGCGGATGTCCCAAAGAAGGACATGGTCCGCAGCGGGGTCGCGAAAACCCTTCAGCGCGAGGGTCAGACGTGCCAATGCATCACCGGTTGCAGTCGCAAGCGCCGCGGATCGGGGCAGGTGGGCCAAAGGTGTCCCGGGGCACCAGGACAGCAGCCGCAAGGCGCCCTCGGGCAGGGGAATGATCAGGTTGCCATCGCGTGCGGGAACAACGTGGGGAGTCGGCAGGCCTGGATCGCAGGCAGCCACATGTTGCAGGGCCGCCGTCTGAAAGCGCGTCATCGCCGCCGGCTCGACAGAATTTGACAGTTTCAGCGTAAAGTTGGTCGCGCCGGTTTCCAGCCGGTGGTTCAGATCCCGTTCCGAGGTCAGCGGGACAAGCTTGCCGGTCACCCCCCAATGCGTTTGGGCAAGCCGGGCAAGGGCTTGCGGCGCAAGGCGCGGCGGGGGCAGGCTCAAAAGGTTGCCAGCGGGGTGAGAGGTGTGGGTCATGATCACAGGGTCCGGTCGCAGGATAGCGGTTGGCCGGTCAGAGGCCAGCGGAAACTGCGATTTTGGAGGCTTGACAATACATAGTAAAATACTAAGGATATAATACAGAAGCCCAGCCAGTTCCTGTCATCGCAGGCCGCCCGGTGTCATTTTACAGGCGGAGTCTCCCGATGATCCGAAGCCCGGACTCAAACCATACCGAATTTCTTGAAATCCTGCTGGCTTCCGCGCGGATGGCGTCGCCAATCCCGGGGTTGGAGGCGCTGCTCGCGCGGCTGGAGGGGTGGGAATGAACGCGCAGGTCGATGTCTGGCTGACGGCGGATGCGACGCCGGTGCATGAGGCGCGGGTGCTGACCGAAGGTGGATCTCTGGCGCGGATCGTGCTGGACGGGCAGATCTATGCGTTGCGGATCACCCGGGCGGGAAAACTGATCCTGACGAAATAGGCGATGGTGGAGGTGGGCAGATTGCCCACCCTACGCGCTTGCTCCGCATTCAGAGGTCAGCCGCCCGTGTGGCTCATGTGGCGGGTCATCTGACCCCTAACGTCCTGCCTGGAATAGTCGAAGTCGTGGCCCTTGGGTTTGCGCGCGATGGCGGCGCGGATGGCAGTTTCCAGCGCCGCGTCGTCGGGGCTGGCGCGCAAGGGGCTGCGCAGGTCGGCCATGTCCTCTTGGCCCAGGCACATGTAAAGCTGGCCGGTGCAGGTGAGCCGCACCCGGTTGCAGCTTTCGCAGAAATTATGCGTCAGGGGGGTGATGAAGCCCAGCTTCTGGCCGGTCTGGTCGATCCGGACATAGCGCGCCGGGCCGCCGGTGCGGTCGGGCAATTCGGTCAGGGTAAAGCGGTCGGTCAGCCGGGCGCGCAGGTCCTTGAGAGGCCAATACTGGTCAAGTCGCAGGCCGGTTCCCATGTCGTCGCCCATAGGCATGACCTCGATGAAGGTCATGTCGTGATCCTCGCGGGCGCACCAGTCGAGCAGGCTGAACAACTCGTCCTCGTTGAAGCCTTTCAACGCTACGGCATTGATCTTGACGCGCAGGCCCGCGGCCTTGGCGGCACTGATCCCGTCCAGCACCTGTTGCAGGCGGCCCCAGCGGGTGATCTCGGTGAATTTGGTGGGGTCCAGCGTATCCAGCGAGACGTTGACCCGCCGTACCCCGAGCGCCGCCAGCGGTTCGGCGAATTTTGCCAGTTGGCTGCCGTTGGTGGTCAGCGTCAGTTCCTGCAGCGCGCCCGATTGCAGGTGGCGCGACATTGCCTCGAAAAAGGTCAGGATGCCTTTGCGAACCAAGGGCTCGCCACCAGTGATGCGCAGCTTTTGCACGCCCATGCGGACAAAGCCGGTGCAGAGGCGGTCAAGTTCTTCCAGGCTGAGAAGTTCGGCCTTGGGCAGGAAGGTCATGTGTTCCGACATGCAATAGCTGCAGCGGAAATCGCAGCGGTCAGTCACCGAGACGCGCAGGTAACTGATCGCGCGGGCGAATGGATCAACAAGCGGCATCATGCGACAGAGGTAGGCTTGGGCGAACCTTTGCACAAGTCGGAAAAGCGGTGATTGCCGGGTTCAGGCGGACGGGGTAGGTTTGCGGCATGAAACACTTCATGCTGATACTTGCCGCTGCATTGACCCTGTCGGGCTGTGCATTGTTGTCGCCCAAGGACGCAGGGCCGGTCACTGGTCCATCCAGCCCGGCAACCGCCGTCGAAGGCGCCGCCTTGACTGTCGAAGGCGTGATGGGCGCACGGGCGGTGCGAGCAGAGGTGCTGGACACCACGACGCCGGCGGAGAAAGCCGAGGCGCTGGCCGCGCCGCAAGCGGCGGGTGAGCGGTCGCTGGGCAAGGTCGTGGTGGCGCTGGGGCCCCCGGCCGAGCAGGGGATCTGGCTGAAGACGGCGCTGGTGAAGGCGGTGGTTCAGGGCCGGATCGAGACTGCCGCAGGCAAAAGTCTGGCGGTCGAGTTGCGACCGGGAACCGGCGGCGCGCTGTTGTCGTTGGCTGCGTTCCAGGCGCTGGGGCTGTCCTTGACCGATCTGCCGGAAGTTGCGGTCTTCGCGCCCTGAGCTTTTGGCCACGCCTGTCAAACTGAGCGCCTGAAGGCGCATGCCTTTTGTCTCGCCTCTGCGCGCAAAGATGCGCGCAACCGGCTCAAGTTAATGGGGGTTTTCCACCCCCAAACCCCCGGAGGATACTTGAGAACAGGTGAATGTGCAGACGGAAAGTCAGACTGTAAGTCGCTCTAACAGCACTGAGAGCGCAGCCGTGACGGTCCAGGTCGCGTCAAGGCACAGGATGTCGGCAAGGTCGCGGCGTTCCGGACTGGCAAGCGCGGGCTGGCCGATCAGGCGGGCGGGGGCTGCGATGGCCATGTCGAGCGCGGTTTCGGGCACAACCCCGACCACCGTGATCAGCCGCCGCAGCCCTTCGGCCATGGTGACATGCGCCCCCGCAAGCGAGCCTTCGGCGTTCACCAGCCGTCCGTCTTTCAGCCAGACATCCTGACCGTAAAGTGTGAAGTGGTCGGATCCGCCGACCGTGCTCATCGCGTCCGACACCAGGAACATCCGGCCGGGCAAGGGGCGGGCGCGGATGGCAAGGCCGACCATCTCGTCGGCGACATGGATACCGTCGCAGATGATCCCGGCATAGGCGGTGGAGTTGATGCATGCCCCGGTCACGCCGGGCGCGCGGTTCAGCATCGGCGACATGGCGTTGAAAAGATGGGTGAAACAGGTGGCCCCCGCGTCCAGAAGCGCGCGGACCTCATCTGAGGATGCGTCTGAATGGCCGATCGACACCACCGCCCCGGTGGTGACAAGGTTCGCCACTTGCGCCGGGGTTACGCTTTCGGGGGCGACGGTGATCTTGACGAAAATCCCAGCCGCGCGCAGGCGCTGGACATGGGCAAGGGTGGCGGCTTCGAACGGGCGGACCCATTCTGCGGCATGGGTGCCACGCCGGGGGACCGACAGATGCGGGCCTTCGATGTGCAGGCCCAAAAGGCCTTGATGACCCTTTGCCGCAAGCACGGCATCGACGGCGCGGGCCAGCACTTCGGGCGCGTCGGTGATGACGGTCGGCAGGATTCCCACGGTGCCAAAGCGGCGGTGGGCGGCGGCCATGGTTGTCAGGCCCGAAACGGACTGGTTGGTGTTCAAAAGCACATCGCCGCCGCCGTTGACCTGCAGGTCCAGAAAACCCGGGCTCAGGGCGCCGGGGATGCGGAGCAGGGGGGTATCGGCGGGCAGATCGGCGCGGTTGGCTAGCCCAAGCGTGCGACCCCCGGCCACGCCAAGTGCGACATCCCGGCAGAGGCGGGTGCCGTCGTAAAGCGCATCGGGCAAAAGCCAGAGGTCGGGCAGGGCGGTCATGGCCGGGGTCCGGAGTTGAAGACGGCGGGGTTGAAGAAATAGGGGCGCAGGGCGGTCTGGACGCGGGCGATGGCCAGCGCTTGCGGCAGGCTATGCGGGCTTTGCCTTGCGGATGCAATCTCGGCCTCGCTGAAATGGCCGTGCAGGACCGGGTCAGGTAGTGCCTTGCCGTCAAGATCGCCAAACAGGCGTGCCACGGCGGCGCGGGCGCGGGTTTGCGGCCAGTAGTATCGGATGCGGTCGGCAAGGCCGAAGTGACGCTCGAGCCGGGGTGCGGCGCTGGTCCCCCGGTAGTGGGCCTGCCAATGGGCGGGATCGGCCAGCATCACCGCCTCCATCTCGTCGGGAAGGCTGGGGCCGGTGGAGCAGCCGGACTGCCCGCGCAGGGTGTCCAGCGCATAAAGCGCCTCGCGCCAGGCAAAGGTCAGGGCGGGGCCGACCTTCTGGAAGGCAAAGCCCAGTTCGGCCAGACGGGGATAGACCTCGGGGTGCTGGTAGTCGGTGGAATGCGCCTCAAGGCACAGGCCGGGCCAGTCTTGCAGCGCGGCCAGAAGGCCAGGGTCGCGGGCCAGCGGCAGGGGGTGAACCTCCATCGGTGAGAATTCAACGCCGGGCTGGACCACAAGGCCGCCGATCTGGGGCAGGGCATGGGCAAGACCTGCGGAGCGGAAGGCGTCGTCATGTGCCGCAAGGGTGGCGGAGGCCGAAGCGAGCGTGGTCGGGGCAATGTCGCCGTGGTCATCAGCGCGGGCACCGCCAGGGGGCGGAACCTCGGTGCCGATGACGAAGATCAGCGCCGCGGGGTCGGGGGCGGCGGAAAGGGCGGTGGCGGCAAGCGCGGCGGAGCGGGTCGCGGTGGTGGCGTCGGCAAGCTGGGCCAGTTCACCCGCGCAACCTTCCGAGCAGTCGAGGTGGATCTTGGTGAACCCCGCCGCGGCATAGTCGGCGACCATGCGGTGTGCCTTGGCCATCGCCTGATCGGTGGGCAGCTTGCGCCAGGCCTGCGGGCCAAGATGGTCGCCGCCAAAGAGGATGCGGTCGCGCCGCACGCCGGAATTGTCCGCGATATCCGTGACAAAGTGGATGAAATCGGCAGGCGTCATGCCGGTATAGCCGCCGTCCTGATTGACCTGGTTCGAGGTCGCCTCGATCACCACTGGCTGGTCAAGGACTTCGGCCAGCGTCAGCGATGCCTCCAGCGCTTGGCGATGCGCGGTGCAGACGGACGGGATGGCGACGGGGCGTCCGGCGCGGTTGGCAGCGATGATCTGGCGCAGAATGTCAGTCATGGGTGGCCCCGATACCGAGTGACAGGGCGTGAAGCGCCGCACCGCGCGCGCCGCTGGCGTCGCCACCTTGCGCCAGACGGATCGCGGGGATCGGAAAGCCCGCCAGTGTCGCCTGGGACAGGCGTGTGGTCAGATCGTCGGTCAGGCCCGGAGCGCGCGACAGGCCGCCGCCGAGGACGATGACCTCTGGGTCGATGGTGAAGCAGAGGGTCACCAGAAAGTCGGTGGCAAGGTCCAGCCAGATGTCCCAGGCGCGGGCAAAAGCCGGAGTGGTGGCTCGGCCCGCGACGATGGCTTCGGGGTTATGGCCTTGACCGGTCAGATGGGCGGCGATGCGGGCAAGGCCGGGGGCGGACAGGTAGGTCTCGGCGCAGCCGATCCGACCGCAGCCACAGGCCGGAACCGGCAGGCCGTGGGCAACGACGGGGGCTGCAGCGAGGGGGAAATGGCCGAACTCGCCGCCGACCTGCGCCGGGGATGGCAAGAGCGCGCCTTTGGAGACAACGCCCCCGGCGACCCCGGTGCCAAAGATCAGCGCGACGGCGGGGTCTGCCCCGCGGGCAGCGCCCAGCGTCGCCTCGGACAGGGCCAGCGCGCGGCAGTCGTTGATCCAGGCGATGGGGCGGTCAGCGGCGGCGGCGATGTCGGCGGGAAAGGGGCGGCCGGTGGCGGGCAGGTTCGAGGTCAGGGCAAATCCGGTCGCCGGGTTCACCAGACCCGCGGCCGCGATGCCGACCGGCAGGCCCTTGTGCCCTTGCGCCTCGCACCAATGGACCGCGTCGGCCATCGCGGTGACGAGATGGTCATAGCCGGGCGGCGTCGGCCAGCGGTGGCGGGCAACCAACTGCCAATCAGGGCCGAAGACCTGCGCCTCGATCTTGGTGCCGCCAAGGTCGATGCCGCCCGCGAATATCATGGTGTCACCGGATAAAGCCGGACACCCGACACCACGCGGGTCAGGGTGCCTTGCCCGGCGAACGGATCATCGACAGCAAGGCCAAGGCTGTCGGACCAGATGACGGCCAGAACCTGCGCCAGGGCGACATAAAGGGGCGCGGACCAAAGGTCGCCGAAGGGCTGGGGAACCGTTGGGGTGGAAATGGTGCTGCCTGGGAACTGGCTGCCAAGTTCGGCCCCCAGATCATCATCATAAGCGCGGGTGTGGGGGTCTGCGGACCGGAAAAGCCAAAGGTCGGTAGCACCGGTGACAAAGCTTTTCGGGCCGTGGCGAAAGCCCAGCGTGCTGTCCCATAGGGCCGGAATCTGGCCTGCCGAAAGCTCCATCACCTTCAGCGCCGATTCACGCGCGGCAAAGGCCAGCGCGCCGGACCCGGTAAAGACCACACGGTCCGGTTGACGGGCGGTGCGGGCCTGCGCTGCGAAGTCCGGCAGAAGCCCGGTCAGGTCGGCGGCCAGTCTGGCAAAGCGGGCCGGGGCCGTATCGGGTGCAAGGCTGGTGTCGAAGATCGCGGCGGCGGTCAGAAGCATGGTCGAAAAGCTGGAGGTCATCGCAAAGCCCGCGTCATGGGTCGCCTTGGGCAGAACGACGACCCGCGCGCCGGGGCGGGTGGCCAGGGCCGAGGTGCTGTTGCAGGTGATGTTCAGGCGCGGCCAGCCGGGGGCAAGGGCGTCCAGCGCGTCCAGAAGGCCGATGCTTTCCGCCGAATTGCCCGAGCGGCCAAAGCTGACCACCAGTTTCGGCACGCCGCGCAGGTAGGCGTGCGGCCGGGCGACGATATCGGTGGTCGGCACCGAACGAAACCGGGGGCCCGCCGCGCCCTCCAGCCCTGCGGCAAGGATGTCGCCGATATAGGCCGAGGTGCCCGCGCCGCAGAACCAGACTTCGGAGACACCGGTTGCGGCGACGAAAGTGCGCAGATCGGCGACGGGCAAAGTCGCCCCCCAGTCGCGCCAGATTGCGGGCTGGGACTGGATCTCGCGCCAGGTGGCGTGGCGAGTCAGGGGGGTTGGGGCGGTTGTCATATCGAGCGCGTTCCGCGCAAGGTTTTTACCTCGCCGGTCGCGCGTGAAGAACGCGCAACCGGCGAGGGGGAAGATGAGTATTTGGGAAAAGAGCAGATGCCGGGGGTCATCGGGTCTGGGTCACTTTGGACAGGGTTGCGGGGTGGTCGGGGTCATGGCCAAGGGCCAGGGCTGCTTGCAGCGCCAAGGGGTAGGTCAGGACCAAGAGGGCGGCGGCAGCGGCGGCAGGGGTCAGGCCGGTTGCCCCGGCGTCCGAGGCGCGCAGGCGAAAGACGGTGCCGCCTGCGGCGCGAAAGCGGGCTTCGGCGGTGTTCAGGCTGTCTTGCAGGTCTGGCGCTTCGGTGTCGAGGATCAGGATAAGAAGCGGGTTGGTCACCAGTTGCAGGGGCCCGTGCAGGACTTCGCTGCTGGAATAGGCCTCGGCATGAAGGGCGCAGCATTCTTTCAGCTTCAGCGCCAGTTCCTGTGCGGCACCAAAGCCGGTGTCGCGGCCGATGACATAGACGTGGGACGCGCGCAGAAGCGCGGCAAGAACGGCACGAGTCTGCGGCAGGGTCTTGTCTTGCAGGGCATCGATGGCGCGGGACGAAGCCGCCGCGCGGGGGGCGTAGCCTGGGACCAGCGCCGACAAAAGCGCCATGCCGCCTGCAATGGCACCGACGACGGATTTGGTGGCGGGCACGGCTAGCTCCTCGCCCGCCCCGATCCGCAGAGTGAGGTCCGAGACAGCCTCGACCGGGCTGGCGGGTGCGTTGGTCAGGGCGATGACCGTGGCCCCAGCTGCTTTCGCGCCTTTGGCCGAGCGCACCAGATCATCGGATGCGCCCGATTGCGACACCACCAGCACGGCGCTGTCTGTCAGTCGCACGCCGCGACCAAGCGAGAAAACCGAAGGCGGCAGCGAGGTCACCGGCAGGCCAGTTTCGCGCATGATCTCGTAGGCAAGGATGTTGGCGGCGGCGTCTGACGACCCGCGCGCGACGGTATAGATCGCGCGCAGGCTGGTCAGGTCGGGAAGATCGACGGGCTGTGCTGCGGAGGTTGCAAAGACGCCGGGGGCCTCGGCAATCTCACGCGCCATATGGTGCCCAGCATTTGCGGGAAGGTCGGTCATTTGCGCAATCCGTGGGCGTCAAGCTGGGCCCAGGTGTCGGCAAGATCGACGATCTGACCAGTCTCGCGCGCCTGATCGAGGGCCAGGGCGGCAATCCCCGCCTCCATCGCGTCAAGGATCGACACGGGCAGTCCGCCGCTTTGACCGCGCAGATAGGCGGTGATGTCGCGGCACATCAACTGATCCGCGCCGTAATGCGCGCCGATGCCAGCAGCGCCGGTGGTATAGTCGTGGTCGGCAAGGCGGCGACCATCGCGGGCGGTGACGCGCAGGAAGCCCCGGACGAAATCGCCTTCGGCCATGCCATGCGTGCCCATAACGCAGAACCGGCGATGTTCGTCGGGCACGTTCAGGTTGGTGTGAAACGCCAGGCTCGCGCCGGTTTCATACTGCAGGATCGCGGTCTGGTAGTCGATGATATCCCCGTCCGACAGGAAGGGGTCATCGGTGGCTTCCCACACCGATTTCTTGACGTGGAAGATTTCGGCTTCGGCATTCGATTTTGGCGCGTTGGCGGGGACAAAGCTTTTGCGGCCGCCAAAACTGGCGACCCGCGCAGGGCGCGAGCCGGTGACCATGTTGTAGATGTCCAGATCGTGGCAGCATTTCTCCAGCATGAAGCCACCGGCAAGATCGGTCCGCCGCCGCCAGTCGCGCATGAAGAACGCGCCGTGATAGGGGGCGATATGTTCGTTTGCCTCAAGACTGGTGACGTCGCCCAGCCAGCCCTGCGCCATGGCCGCGCGCAGGTCGGTCATGTGCTGAGAATAGCGCAGGACAAGGCCGACCATGGCGCGGTTTGCCCCGCCGTGGGCGGCCAGCAGGCGGGCGAGTTCCAGCGTTTCGTCGATCGACACCACCACCGGCTTTTCGGTGAAGACCTGCACCCCGGCCTGTAAACCCAGACGGATCTGGTCAAGGTGAAAGACGTTGGGAGAGAAGACGCAGTAAAGGTCGGGCTTGGCGTCGGACAGCATGGCTTCGACGGAAGGGTAACGCGGCGTGTCCTCGCCGATCATGTCCAGATGGGTGGGCTGGGGGTCATAGTAGCCGACGACCTGAGCCTCAGGCATTTCGGCCTTCAGCGTTGACAGCACATGACCCGCCCGCAGGCCGATGCCCGAGGTGACAATCCGCATTCCGTTTCCTTTCCGTCTTTCTTTCCGTCAGGCGGCGCGTGCGGGGGCCTGCTGCCGCCGCATCACCTGGCCCGTTGCATCAAAGACATGCGCATCGGCGGAGGCAAAGGTCAGGCCGACCGCCTCGCCCTCATGCACCGCCGCATCGCCGTGGAGGGCGGCACAGAGTTTCAGCCCATCCTCCATCTGGCCGTAAGCGATGGCGGTGCCGCCAAGGCGTTCAAGGACGCGCAGCCGCATGGTCACGCCTTGCCCCAAGGTCAGGTTTTCGGGGCGGATGCCGACCTCGACCGCGTCGCCCTTGCGCGCCGCGCTGGCATCGACCGGCAGGGTCATCCTTGTGCCGCCTGGCAGGTCAACCGTCAGACCCTCGGCCCCAGTGTCGACAACCGTTGCCGGGATCAGGTTCATGTTGGGCTGGCCGATGAAGGTGGCGACGAATTTGGTGGCGGGGTGGTGGTAAAGCTCCATCGGGGTTCCGAATTGTTCGATCCGGCCCTTGTTCAGGACCACGATCCGGTGTGCCATGGTCATTGCCTCGATCTGGTCATGGGTGACGTAGACCATGGTGGCGTCAAGCTGGCGTTGCAGGGCGGAGAGTTCCACCCGCATCTCACCGCGCAGGGCCGCGTCAAGGTTCGAGAGCGGCTCGTCGAAAAGGAAAACCTTGGGATTGCGCACGATGCTGCGCCCGATGGCGACGCGCTGGCGCTGGCCGCCGGACAGTTGGCCGGGCTTCAGCCCAAGTTTGTCGTTCAGTTGCAGGATGTCGGCAGCGCGGCCGACCTTGGCCTTGACCTCGGCCTCGGGCAGTTTGGCGACCCGTAGCGGGAAGGCGATATTCTCGTAAACCGACAGATGCGGGTAAAGCGCATAACTTTGAAAGACCATGGCAATGCCGCGGTCCACCGGGGCGGCCATGGACACGTCGACCCCTTCGATCAGAATACGGCCGGTAGTGGCAGCCTCCAGACCGGCGATGATCCGCAGAAGGGTTGACTTGCCGCAGCCCGAGGGTCCGACGAAGACCACGAATTCCTTGTCGCGGATCGCAAGGTCGATGCCGGTCAGCACCGATGCCGACCCAAAGCTTTTGGTGATGGTCTGCAGATCAAGCGTGGCCATTGGGCGTCCTTTGGGCAAAAGGCGATAGGGGTGGGGGCGCGGATCACCGCACCCCCGAGGGTTGCGATCAGCGCACGGCGGCCAGTTCGACGCCGGCCTGGGTGACCAGTTCGTCAACCGAGCCTTCGCCCAGCATGATCCCCTGGATCATGTTGGTGAACACCGCCTGCAGCGATTTGAAGTCTTCGACCATCGGCTCGGGTCCACCGGTCGAGATGCCTGCGACAAAGATCGGCCAGCTGTCCTTGGTGTAATAGACATCGGTCATGCCCAGCTTTTCATAGTCCAGGATCGGGGTCAGACCCCAGGTGCTGTCGAGGTCATACTGCGCAGCCCCGGTGGTCAGCGCCTTGGCCAGCTTGATGGCAAGCTCTTCATGGCCGGTGCCCTTGAAGACGGCGATCGAGTCGGTGATCAGGATCGTGCCGGACGGGCCGGACGGGCCAGCCGGAATTGGGGCCACAAGCTGGGTCGGCACCTTTTCGGCGTGCTGACCCGAGCCCCATGGGCCCGAGACATACATCGCGATCTGCCCGTCGTTGAACAGGTCCTTCATCTGGTCGCGTTCCCATTCAGTCGGGCCGGACTCCATATAGGGCAGCAGGTCTGCGTAAAGCTGCAGCGTCTCACGCGTTTGCGCGCTGTCGAGGGCAGGCGCACCAGCGGCGTCATAGACAGCACCACCGTTGGAATAGAGGAAATCAAGGAACATGTGCATCGTGTTGTCGAAATCCTTGCCCGCAATGCCGATGCCTGCGGCGTCGGTCTTGTCGGTCACGGTCGCGGCCAGGGCCACCAGTTCAGCCCAGGTGGCGGGGGCCTTGCATTCAGCCCCTGCAGCCTCGATCACGGCGCAGTTCATATAGAGCGCCTTGGTCGAAAAGGCATGCGGGATGCCCCAATACTGGCCGCCATAGGTGACGGTTTTCAGAACGCCCGGCTGATAGGCGGCCTCTTCTTCGGGGGTCATGGTGACCGGCACGATCAGGTCGTTGCCCGCCAACTGGCGCAGAGTGCGGCTGCCGATATAGGCGATCGACGGCGGGTCACCAGCGGCGGCAAGCTGCATCGACTTGTCCTGACAGGTGCCCCATTCAACGGCCTCCATCTTGACGGTCACGCCGGGATTGTCGGCCTGGAACGTGTCGATCACCACCTGGTCGGCGGGGCGCACTTCGCCGCCGCACATGATGAAATGCAGCTCTTGTGCCTGCGCCGACAAGGCGGTTCCGGCCAGAAGGCCAGCCGCGACTGTCAGGGTCTTGAAATGAGTCATGTGTCGTTCTCCCTTGGTTGGTTTTCTTGGGTAGGTGGTTGGTTTGGTCACTCTTTCACCGCGCCGGCGGTCAGCCCGGCGACGAGGTATTTCTGCAAGAACAGGAACAAAAGCATCACCGGCAGCACCCCAGTCAGGGCGGCAGCCATCATCTCGTTCCAGGTGGTGTCCTGATAGCCGATGAATTCGAACAGCCCGGCAGGCAGCGGCTGGATTTCGCGGACATTGTTGAAGGTGATCGCGAACAGGAACTGCTGGGCATAGGCGCCGATGAAAACCGCCGTGCCGACCACGATCAGCCCCGGCACCGCCAGTGGGATGACTACGCGGCGCAGCGTGTACAGCCGGGACGCACCGTCGACAAAGGCGGCCTCCTCCAGCTCACGCGGGATTTTCTCAAGGTATGAGCGCAACAACCAGATGCCGGTCGGGATCAGGAAAGCCACCCCCGGCACGATCATCGCCCAATAGGTGTTCAGCATTCCAAGGCTGCGCAGCACCCGATAGAGGGGGATCAGCAGCACCGCCCCGGTGAACATGTTGACCGCAAGGAACCCGCCCAGGGACAGCGCCTTGAACGGAAACTCCAGCCGCGCATAGGCATAGGCGGCGGGGATGACGACAACCATCGTGACCACGGTCACCGACAGCGCGATGAAGATCGAGTTGAAGATATAGCGCCCCAAAAGCGGCACCGTGACCCACATGTCGCGGTAGGCCTGCAGGCTGAAATCCTCAGACCACCAGGTGAAATCGGCGGTCATCAGGTGGCTCATCGGGCGCAGAGAGACGCGCAACATCTCGATGAAGGGCATCAGCAAGAACAGCAGGAAGACAAAGGTGGCCGCGTAGACGCCGATCTTCTGCCATAGGGAAAGCCGGTCGATCATGTCATTTCGCCCCATAGTGGCGGTTCACCCGGTTCAGGAACCAAAGGTAGAACAGCGAGAAGGTCGCCAGAAGGACCACGATCACCACCGCCCGCGCCGCACCTTCGCCGAACCGCTGGCTGGAAATCGCGACCTTGTAGGTGTCGATGATCAGCGTCGTTGTTGCCCCGCGAGGGCCGCCTTCGGTCAGGATCCAGATGATCTCGAAGCTGTTGAAGGTCCAGATCGCCGAGAGCAGCGCCATCGACACGATCACCGGCATGATCTGCGGAATGGTGATGCGGCGGAACCGATACCAGCGGCCCGCACCGTCCACCCAGGCCGCCTCATACAGGTCTTTGCTGACACCCTGCATCGCGGCCAGAAAGAACAACGTCACCATCGGCGTGCCGACCCAGACATCGGTGACAATCGCCGAATAGAAGGCCGAGGTCTTGGTGGCCAGCAGAGCCACACGCTCCTCAACCAGCCCGAATTCCTGCAACAGGCCGGAAATCAGCCCGAAATAGCCGTTGTACATCCATTTCCAGCCGATCACGCCAATCGCGACCGGGATCACCCATGGCGGCATGACCAGCACGCGAAACAGCGCCTTGCCGGGGATCGCGGCGTTCAACAGCGTGGCCCCGATCAGCCCCATCACCAGCTTCAGGCTGACCGACAGGAACATCCAGTAAAAGGTGCGCCCGACCGTGGCCCAGAATTTCGAGCTGGCGAACAAGTCGGCATAGTTTTTCAAGCCCACCCAGCTTTCGCCGCCCAGGGTGGCGTCGGTAAAGGACAGGCGGATCGTCTCGATCAGCGGCCAGACCACGATCAGGCCGATGAACAGGATCGCGGGCGAGATCAAGAGCCAGGCAAAGGCGCGGTCGGACAGCTGACGGCGCGCCATCCGTTCCGGTGCGGTTGCCTGTGATGTCATGGAGCTGCGTTCCCTCTTTGCCAGATCGCGCACCAACCGGCAGATGCTGCGTCGAATCGCTCTGTTGGGAAGATCATACCAAAAAAGACCCATGACGCTACCATCATAATACCAAATGCGATAAAAAGTCCCGAAAGGTCGGAATATCACTTGTTTTGTGGGCCATATATGGTCCACGGTGCGAAAGGGGTGGATTCTTGGTACCATCGTGACAATACCAATTTCGGGGGAACTGATGCAGGATGATCCGTCCCTTTTCCACCCCGATGCCTGGTATCGCCCCGGTCGCGGCCCGCGTTACGAACAGCTTTACCGCCACCTTGCCGCCTGCATCAGCGCCGGCGAACTGCCGCATGAGGCGCAGTTGCCGCCCGAGCGTGATCTTGCCCTGATCGCCGATGTCAGTCGGGTGACGGTGCGCAAGGCGGTGAGCCAGCTGGTTACCGACGGCGTGCTCGAGCAGCGTCGCGGGGCCGGAACCTTTGTCCTGCCGGCGCGGCCAAAGCTTGAACACTCGCTGTCGGCGCTCTTGTCCTTTACCGAATACATGCGGCAGCGCGGCAAGACGTCCTCCAGCCAGATCCTGCGGCGCGGGCTGTTTCTGCCGACCCCGGACGAGCAGATGGCGCTGGGCCTGTCGGGCGGCGAAAAGGTCGCGCGGGTCGAACGGCTGCGCTTTGCCGACGACGCGCCGCTGGCGCTGGAGTGGTCGTCCCTGCCGACCGACATCCTGCCCGACCCCGAAGCGGTTCAGACCTCGCTTTACGACGTGCTGCGCGCGGCGGGCACGGCACCCACCCGGGCGGTGCAGCGGATCACGGCGGTCAACCTGAACGCGGCCGACGCCCGGCTTTTGCATCTGGCCGAAGGCGCGGCGGTGCTGCGGATCGACCGGACCGGCTATCTGCCCTCGGGCCGCCCGATCGAGTTTACCCGAGGGCTGTATCGCAGCGATATCTATGATTTCATTGCCGAACTTCGGCAGGATACCCCATGACTCTGACCTTCCGCACCCGTATCGACGGCCGTCACATCCTTTGCGAGATTGCCAGCGACACCCCCCTTGCCACCCCGGTCTTGTGCTTTTCGCTGATGGCCGCCGCGCAGGTGGTGTCAGGCGGTTCGATGGGCCGCCGGGTCGCCAGCTACTGCGAGGTGGCGCTGCCTGACCTTGCCCCGGGCGTGGTCCATACGCTGGTCTTGGAACATGTGAACCCCGATTTCCGCCCCCGCAACCGGGCCTGGCTGCCGCTGGGGGCCTACCTTCGGGTCGGGCGGACCTGCCTGGCCTTGCCCCCTGGCTCCGATATGGGCGTGCGCGAAAGTGAGGCACCCCCTGCGCCGCCTCTCGCCAAGGGCCGCCTGCCGCTGATCCCGCAGCCGACTGACTGGCAACCGGCAAAAGGGACGCTGGCCTTTGCGGCGTTGGCACCTTTGGCGGGAATGGACGGCGCGGCGGACCTTGCCGTCCGTCTGGGGCTTGCCCCGTTGACCGCCGCGGGCGGGCTGGCCTTGCTGGTGGAACAGGATGCGGCGCTGGGGGAGGAAGGCTACCGGCTGACCATCGCGCCCACCGGCCTTGCGGTCGTGGTTGGCGGTGACATGGGCCTTCACGATGCGGCGATCACGCTTTTGACCTTGCGCGAAACCTGCGCTGGAAACCTGCCTTGCGGCGTGATCACCGACAGCCCCCGTTTCGGCTGGCGCGGCCAACACCTTGATTGCGCACGGCATTTCTTCGGGCTCGACTTCATCCTGCGGCTTCTGGACCTGATGGCGCTGCTGAAGCTGAACCGATTTCACTGGCACTTCGCCGATGACGAAGCCTTCCGGCTGGAAGTCGCCAGCCAGCCGCTTCTCTGGCGGCGCACCGCCTTTCGCGGCGAAGGCGAACTGGTCCCCGGCGTCTTTGGCGGTGGCATCCGGGCGGGCGGCAGCTATTCAAAGGCCGATGTCGCCCTTGTGCTGGCGCGGGCGAAATCCCTGCAGATCGAGGTCCTGCCCGAGATCGAGGTTCCCGCCCATTCCCACGCGATGATCAAGGCGATCCCTGGCCTGCGCGACCCCGGCGACAATGGCGAGGAAGTGTCGATTCAAGGCTATCTGGACAACATCGTCAACCCGGCCATGCCCGCAACCTGGGACCTTCTGGACCCGCTGGCCGCCGAAGTGGCGTCGCTTTTTCCCCTTGGAATGCTGCATTTAGGCGCGGATGAGGCACCCCCCGGTGCCTGGAACGGATCGCCCGCGGTGGCGGCGCTGAAAGCGCGTGAGGGGTTGGATACCCCCGACGATGTGCAGGGCTGGATGCTGGCGCGCCTGGCGGGGACCCTGGCCGAAAAGGGCATCCGCACGGCGGCTTGGGAGGAGGCCGCAAAGGGCGTGCAGGGCGGTATCGGCCACAACGCGCTGTTGTTCAGTTGGACCGGGCAGGGTCCGGGGGTCGATGCCGCCCGGCGCGGGCATGACGTGGTGATGTGCCCGGCGCAAAACGCCTATTTCGACCTTGCCCACAGCGCCGACCCGGACGATTGGGGGGCCGCATGGGCTGGGTATGTGCCGTTGGAAAAGACCGTTGACTGGGACCCGGTGCCGAAGGGGGCCGAAGACATCACCCCGCGCATCGCCGGGGTCGAGGCCTGTTTCTGGGGCGAATTCACCACCGAAGATGTCCAGGCCGAAGCGATGATCGCCCCCCGCATCCTAGGGCTTGCCACCAAAGGCTGGGAGCCGCAAGGCACCACCGACGGCGCGGCGCTGGTGGCCTTGGCCGGGTGCTATGGCCCGGTTTTCGACCGGATCGGCTGGGGGTGGAACCGGCGGGCTTAAGCGGTCAGGTGCCGGGCGGCCTCTTTCAGCGCAAAGGGCTTCAGCCGCGCCCCGTGCTGGTCCAGAAAGCCCTGCGCGGTGGCGGGGTCGTGCTTTGACAGATCGCGCACCCACCAAGCGACGGCCTTCTGTATGAACCAGTCCGGGTCCCCGGCCAATTGCGCGCACCAGTCCAGAACTCGGGCGCGCACCGCAAGGTCCTGAGGTTTCGGGAAATTCTGCTTGGTCCATGGCAAGGTCATCACCAATGCCGCCCGCCGCGTCCACATGTGGGGCGAGGTGATCCAGACCTCAAGACTGTCGATCCGCGAAGGATCGGCGGTAAGCCGCTTTTGCCCGGCAATCGACGCGTGATCGGCAATCGCCCAGGCGTCAAACTCTGGCACCCAGGACTGGATCAGCGCCCAAGCGCTGTCATCCGGGCGAATGCGTGCCTGGGTCAGCAATTTTGCCGCCGCAATCCGCGCCTCGTGGATATCGGTCCGCCACAGGTCCGAGGCCAGAGCGATCCGGTCCTCCAGCGAACATTCTGCACGCCAGCGGTCGGTCAGATCGTCGATCTGGGGGACCGAAACCCCAAGATAGCGGCGCGGAACCTTGTGGTAGGCAGCCATTTCGGCGGCCTTTTCAGGATTGGCGCAGGCCTCAAGCTCTTGCAGATGGGTCAAAGATTGGCCTCGATTCCGGTGGGCAGGCCGTCGATGGTCTGGCGGTTGCGTTCGTCCCAATAATTGCGCAAGCCGTCCGCGCCCTTGCCTTCAGCCCAGGTTTTCAGGACCGGACGATCCTCGCGGAAGTCCATGAACGGGACGGCAAAGCCGCAGGAGCTTTGGACAAGGTCGATGGACAGGTCGATGATCTGCCGCGCGCCGGGTAGGTCGGGCAGGTGGCCTGCAAGATCGGCCCAGTCATCATCCGTGCGGTGGATTGCCCGCGCAGTGCCATAAGCCCGCAAGATCAACGGCTTGACGGTAAAGCTGCACCACATGACGGTAATCCGGGGATCCAGCGCCAGATGCGCCGCGGTCTCATTGCCCGAGCCGGTCAGATTCAGCCAAAGGAGGCGGCTTGGCGACAGAACCCGCAGGCAATCCATGCCCTTAGGCGACAGGTTCACCCGCGCTCCGGGGGCTGCGGTGGCGGCGAAAAAGATGTGCTGGTCACCGATGAAGGTGATCTGGTCGGGCTGGAGATTCGGGTAACGCTTGCCCATCGGCGGTCCTTGCGGCTGGCGGCAGACTGGAGGGTTTCACACCCTCCAGACCTCCCGTGGGATATTTTTGCAGAGAGGAAGCAAATTTTAGATAAGTTTGAACGGGTTGGCTATTCGACGGTGACCGATTTCGCAAGGTTTCGCGGTTGGTCGACATCGGTGCCCTTGGCGATGGCGGTGTGGTAGGCCAGAAGCTGCGCCGGGACGGCATACAGGATCGGGGCCCAGATCGGCTCGACCGTGGGCAGGGTCAGGGTCTTCCAGGTGCCTTCGCCTGCGGTCTGGATTCCTGCCGCATCGGACAGAAGCAGCACCTTGCCATTGCGGGCCATCACCTCTTGCATGTTCGACACCGTCTTGTCGAACAATGCGTCTTTCGGCGCCAGAACGATGACCGGCACCTGGGCGTCGATAAGGGCGATTGGGCCGTGCTTGAGTTCACCCGACGCATAACCTTCGGCGTGGATGTAGCTGATTTCCTTCAGTTTAAGGGCGCCTTCCAGGGCAAGGGGGAACATCGGTCCGCGTCCCAGGAACAGGATGTCCTGCGCCTTGGCCAGGTCCTTGGCAATATTGGCGATCGGGTCGGACAGGGCCAAGGCGGCATTCATCAAGCCGGGCAGGGCGCGCAAGGTTCTCAGCCGGTCATTCAGGGTTGCGGCGTCGATCCGGCCCCGGTCTTGCGCGGCCTTCAGCGCCATCAGGGCCAGCATCGTCAACTGGCAGGTGAAGGCCTTGGTTGAGGCCACGCCCACTTCGACCCCGGCAAGGATCGGCAAGGCAAGGTCGCTATCCCGCGCGATGGATGAGGTCGGGACGTTGATCACCGACACGACCTTGGCCACCTTGTCCTTGACGTGGCGCAGGGCCGCCAGGGTATCCGCCGTCTCGCCCGACTGGCTGACGAAGATTGCCATTGAAGCCGGGGACAGGACCGGATCGCGGTAGCGGAATTCCGACGCGATGTCGATGTCGGCGGGCAGGCCCGCGATCTGTTCGAACCAGTATTTCGCGACGTGGCAGGCATAGGAGGCGGTGCCGCAGGCCACCAAAGTAACCCGGTCAATGTCTTTGAAATCAAGCTCTTGCGGAAGCGACAGCGTGCCGTTTGCGGTCGTGTAATGCTTGAGAGCGTCTGCGATGACGACGGGCTGTTCGGCGATTTCCTTGGCCATGAAATGCCGGTAGCCGGCCTTTTCGATCCGTGCTGAATCCAGATGGATACGAGTTTCCGGCCGGTTCGCGCGGGCGTTGTTGGCGTCAAAAATCGTAGCACCTCGGCGGGTGATCACGGCCCAGTCGCCTTCCTCCAAGTAGGTGATCCGGTCGGTCATCGGCGCAAGGGCAATGGCATCCGAGCCGACAAACATCTCGCCGTCGCCCCAACCGATGGCCAGGGGTGAGCCCTTGCGGGCAGCGATCATCAGGTCGTCATGGCCGTCGAAAAGAAAGCACAAAGCGAAGGCACCGTGCAGGCGCGACAGGGTTTCCTGCGCAGCCTCAACCGGGGCGGCCCCCCGGTCCATCGCGCGGCGGGTCAGAAGGACAACGGTTTCAGTGTCGGTGTCGGATTCGGCGGGGTAGCCGTCGGCGGCAAGTTCAATCCGCAGGTCGCGGAAGTTTTCGATGATGCCGTTATGGACGACCGCAACACCGCCCGCGCGATGGGGGTGGGCGTTAATGACGGTCGCTGCGCCATGGGTGGCCCAGCGGGTATGGCCGATGCCGGACTTGCCAGCGAGCGGGTTATGGACCAGTTCGTCCGAGAGATTGACCAGCTTGCCGACAGCACGGCGGCGGTCGAGCTTTCCGGCATTGACGGTTGCGATACCGGCGGAGTCATATCCCCGGTATTCCAGTCGTTTCAGGGCTTCGACCAGCAGTGGCGCAACTTCGTGACTACCCAGGACCCCTACAATACCGCACATTTTTACTGTCCTTTTGCCTTCTCGGCCCTGATGGACTTTAACTTATCGAACATTCTTGTCGCAAGGCCCGGTTTGGTGACCTGACGCGCCCGACCGATGGCCACGGCATTTGCGGGGACGTCTTCGGTGATGACCGAACCACTTGCCGTGAGGGCGTCATCGCCAATGGTGACTGGGGCAACCAGCATTGTGGAGGACCCGATAAAGGCGCGCTTGCCGATGCGGGTGCGGTGCTTCATCACCCCGTCGTAATTGCAGGTCACGGTGCCTGCGCCGATGTTGGTGTGCTCGCCGATGTCGGCGTCGCCGATATAGGTCAGGTGGCCGACCTTGACGCCTTCATCAAGGATGGCGTTCTTGATCTCGACGAAATTGCCGACGTGGACATCTTCAGCGAGCTCTGCCCCTGGACGCAGGCGGGCGAAGGGGCCGACACTTGCTCCACGGCTGATGTGGCAGCCTTCCAGATGGCAGAAGCCTTTGATTTCCGCACCAGATTCCACGGTCACCCCGGGACCGAACAGCACATTCGGGCCGATGATCGCGTCGCGACCGATCCAGGTATCCAGTGCGAAAAACACGGTTTCGGGGGCGGTCAGGGTGACGCCGTTTTCCAGTGCCGCAGCGCGGGCGCGGGACTGGAAGGCGGCCTCGGCCTCGGCCAGTTGGGCGCGGGTGTTGACACCCAGCGTTTCCGCCTCGTCACAGAGGACAACGCCTGCGGTCAGGCCCCGTTTGCGGGCGAGTTCGACAATGTCGGTCAGGTAGTATTCGCCGGCGGCGTTGTGGTTCGTCACCTCAGACACAAGCGACAGAAGAAGCTGAGTATCTACACAGATAACGCCGGAATTGCATAGTGTTATGGCCTGCTCTTCAGGCGTCGCATCCTTGAACTCCCGGATCGCCCGCAGGTCGTTTCCGTCGGTGATCAGGCGGCCATAGCGACCGGGGTCGCGGGCGCGAAAGCCAAGGACTACAACGGCGTGACGGGCGCGGGCGTCCAGCATCGCACGCAGGGTTTCTTCGCTGATCAGGGGGGTGTCGGCGTAAAGGACGATCGCCTCGCCCTCCGCATCGGTCAGCAGGGGGGCGGCCTGAGCGACGGCATGGGCGGTGCCGGATTGGGGGTCCTGAACCACGGTGTCGACGACTTCGGACCAGGCGGCGGCAGAGGCGGCAACCGCGGCCGCTTCGTGCCCGGTCACAACGACAATGCGGGAGGGTTCAAGGCTTTGCGCGGTGGCAAGCGCGTGGTGCAACAGGGGCGATGCGGCCACTTTATGCAGCACCTTCGGCAGGTCGGAATTCATCCGCGTGCCTTGCCCCGCTGCCAGCACGATGACTGAAACCTGCATTCTGCCTCTTTCCTTATTGTTGCGCCCGTTTTACGCCCCTGTGTTGGGGTGGCAAGGGGGATAGCCTCACGCCACGTTACAGGAATGCCGGAAATGCCCCAAGACGTGCGAACAGTTGTCTTTGATCTGGACGGAACGCTGGCCGATACATCGGCTGATCTTCTGGCGGCTGCGAATGCCTGCTTGCCGGTCGCGGTGCTGGGACCCGCCGACAGTCTGACGGCGTTTCACGGCGGGCGGGCGATGCTGAGGCTGGGGTTTGACCGGCTGGGGCGGGACTGGAGCGAGGCCGATGTCGATGCTGCCTATCCGCTGCTTCTGGCGGCTTACTCGCAGGGCATCGCGGTTCACACAAGGCTGTATCCCGGCGCGATGGAGGCGGTTGAGACCTTGAAATCGCAGGGTTTTGCGGTGTCGATCTGCACCAACAAGCCGGAGGGGCTGGCGGAGTTGCTGCTGAAAGAGTTGGGCGTTCGGCAGGCCTTTGCGGCGCTGGTCGGGGCCGACACCTTGCCGGTGCGCAAGCCCGATCCGGCCCCCTACCGCGCGGCGGTTGAGCGGGCCGGGGGGAGCGTCGGCCGGTCGATGCTGGTCGGCGACACCGAGACGGATGCGAAAACCGGGGTTGCGGCCGGGGTGCCGGTGGCGCTGGTGACCTTCGGGCCGGAGGGGGCGGGAGTAAGCCGGTTTCAGCCTGCCGCCCTTTTGCACCGGTTCGATGATTTGCCGGATTTGGCCGCGCGGCTTTTGGCCTAGCGCGGGACTGGCGGCGAACTGGAGGGTTTTGCACCCTCCAGACCTCCCGCAGAGTATTTGTGAAAAGAGCAATCGAAATCTGATTTAAATGCAAGGAGTTGGCGTGGGTTACCCCGTGGGGTGGCCCAACGTTTTGGCGCGGTTGCGGGTGGAGGGGGCGCATTTCCAGTGGTTTGACACTTGCCGCAGGCCTGCCTAGGGTCGCCGCCATGAACGAGACCGTCCTATCAGCCCCATTCGTCGCACCTGCCGCCAGCCGCCACGCGGTGACCTTTGTGCTTATCACCGTGTTTCTGGACATGGTGGGCTTTGGGCTGATCATGCCGGTGCTGCCCGCTCTGATCCGGGATGTGGGCCATATGGATCTGGCCGACGCGGCCTATATCGGCGGCTGGATGTTCGCGGCCTTTTCGGTGGCGCAGTTCGCCTTCAGCCCGCTGATGGGCAACCTTTCGGACCGGTTCGGCCGCAGGCCCTTGTTGTTGCTAGCGATCTTTGGGCTGGGGCTGGACTTCCTTTTCTCAGCGGTGGCGCCGACGTTGTTCTGGCTGTTTGTCGGGCGGGTGCTGGCCGGGGTTTGCGGGTCGTCTTATGTGATCGCGAATGCCTATATTGCCGATGTGACAGCACCCGAGGACCGCGCCCGCGCCTTTGGGTTGGTGGGGGCTGCGTTCGGGGTGGGGTTCGTGCTGGGGCCTGCCATTGGCGGGATGCTTGGCGAGCTTGGCCCTCGTGTGCCATTCTATGTGGCGGCGGGGATTTCGCTTCTGAACTTCGCCTACGGCTGGTTCGTGTTGCCTGAGACCTTGCCTGCGGACAAACGCCGCGCGTTTGAGTGGCGGCGGTCGAATCCGTTTGGGGCGCTGAAGGTGTTTCGCCGCTATGGCTCGGTCCTGCCGTTGTGCCTGATCATGGGGGTCTATTTCTTTGCCAGCGCGGTCTATCCGGCGATCTGGGCGTTCTGGGGCATGGCGAAATTCGGCTGGTCCGAGGGCATCGTCGGGCTGACGCTTGCGGCATTTGGACTGATCACGGCGCTGTTTCAGGGACTTGCGATCGGGCCTTTGGTGGCCCGCTTCGGCGAGTGGCGGGGCTGTCTTCTGGGGCTCGTGGTCGCGGTTATCGTCGCCTTTGGCTATGGGCTGTCGGGGTCGCTGGCGATGGTGCTGGTCTTGCTGGTGGTGCATGGCCCCGAGGGGTTTGCCCATCCGATGATGGTGGCTATGATGTCGAAAGCGGTGCCCGAGGATGCGCAGGGCGAATTGCAGGGTGGGATTTCGGCGGTGATGAACATTGCGATGCTGTTTGGCACCGTGGCTTTCGCGCAGGTGTTCAGCACCTTCATGCAGGAAGATGCCAGTTGGCAGACGCCGGATGCGGCGTTCTTGCTGGCGGGGGTGTTGCTGGTGGGCGTGCTGGCGCTGTTTATCGCCATTGTCAAACGACCGGAGGCGGGATGATGGAGCGGTTTACCGGCAGTTTCACCCAACAAGAGCCGATCCCCGAGGCCGGGATCGAGGCGGCGATGGCGGTGCTGCGGCATGGGCGGCTGCACCGCTATAACACCGCACCCGGGGAGGTGGCGGAAACCGCTTTGCTGGAAGAAGAATTCGCCGCCTATACCGGGGCGAAGTATTGTCTGGGCCTGGCCTCGGGCGGGGCGGCGATGGCTTGTGCAATGCGTGCCCTGCAGGTGCGGCCCGGCGATCCGGTCCTGTCCAACGCCTTTACCCTTGCTCCGGTGCCGGGGTCGATTGCCAGCCTTGGCGCGCGGCCGGTCCTTGTCGAGGTGACCGAGGATCTGACCATCGATCTTGCGCATCTTGAAGTGCAAGCCAAGGCGACCGGCGCGCGGGTGCTGCTGCTGTCGCACATGCGGGGCCATGTCTGTGACATGGACGCGCTGATGGCGCTGTGTGATCGGCTGGGCCTGCGAGTGATCGAGGATTGCGCGCATACGATGGGGGCGTCCTGGCGCGGGGTCGCCTCGGGGCGGCACGGGGCGATCGGGTGTTATTCGACGCAGACCTACAAGCACATGAACTCGGGCGAGGGCGGGTTTCTGGTCACCGATGACGCGGAGTTGGCGGCGCGGGCGGTGCTGTTGTCGGGGTCCTACATGCTGTTTTCGCGCCACCTTGCGGCCCCCGGGCCTGAGGTGTTCGAATCGCTGAAGCTGGATGTCCCGAACGTCTCCAGCCGCATGGACAACCTGCGCGCGGCGATCCTGCGGCCGCAGATCGGCATTCTGGACGACCGGCGCGCACGGTGGCGGGCACTGTATCAGGCGATGGAGGCGGGGCTGGCTGGCGTGGCCGGTGTCCGGTTGATCCCCCGACCACAGCATGAAGACTACATGGGGTCGTCGTTCCAGTTCCTGCTGCCGGGCTGGGAGGCGGCGCGCGTGGTGTCGTTCCTGGCCGGGGCGGCGGCGCGCGGGGTCGAACTGAAATGGTTCGGCGCAGACACGCCACAGGGGTTTACCAGCCGCTACGCGCATTGGCGCTATGCGGCGCCCGAGGTGCTTGAGCAGACCGACCGGGTGCTGGCAGGCCTGATCGACATGCGGCTTCCTCTGACCTTCATGCCTGACGATGTGGCCCAGATCGCCCGGATCATTGGCGAAGAAGTGGCGACTGCGGCGGCAGGCGCTGTTGCGCCGGTTGCAGCACCCTTGGCGGATTGACTGATGGTGCGGCTGGAGAATTCGCGCGGACGCCGGTTGGCCAGACGCACTTCTTGCTGAGGCCGGCCCTGCTGCCTTGGGGTGCCGATCTGGTGAATGCGGTGAAGAGGCCAGGGACAACTGACCTGGGGCAGGCCATAATCTGAACCCGACTGGTAGCGCCAGAGCCATCCAGACGTGTCAAGACAACAGGAGCGGTTTGAAAAGCCCGGCACTACGAGGGCGGCCTTTGGGAGAGTTGGTGTAAATGCGGATCGTGCGGGCGGGCAAGCTTTCGGTCGAGGTTGAACTGGGCGCCCTGCGCGTGATCATGTTGACGGATGGGGAAACCATCATGCCGCTGGACGCGCTGCTTGGCCCAGATGGAATGATGCTGCGCGAGTCAGATCTGGTCGGTGCGGACCTGAAGGACGGCGAATTGCGTCTGCCGGTCCGTGCCTTTCTGGTTCGTGGTCCCGGGGGGTGCCTTTTGATCGACACCGGGGCAGGGCGTGCCTGGCACAAAGGGTTGGGCCGGTTGGGTGCCGCCATGGCCGAGGCCGGGACCGGCGCACAAGCGGTGACGCAGATCGCGCTGAGCCATACCCATATTGACCATGTGTCGGGGCTGATCGGCGAGGATGGTGGGTTGGCCTTTCCGAATGCGATGCGGGTATTCGTTGCGACCGAAGAAATTGCGGCCTTTCGCGCCTTGCCCCGGATGGGGGCTGCGGTGATGCGACTGATGCCGCTGGAGCAGGGCGACGGGCCTATCCTCGGCGTGACGGCGATCAACGCGCCGGGGCACTCACCCGGGCACATGGCCTTTCTGGTTGAAGGGCGGCTTTTGATCTGGGGTGATCTGGTCCACAACGCCCTGCAATTCGCGCGACCGGAAATCGGTTGGAAATATGACGATGACCTGGCGCTTGCCCGGGCTTCTCGGCTTGCCCTGATGGAACAAGCGACCGAATCCGGTTGGCTTATTGCGGGAGCGCACTTGCCGGGCCCGGGCATCGGGCGGATCGAACGGGCCGGAGCGGGCTATTCCTTTCACCCGGTGACCCGGGGGTAGAGCGGATTGCCGTCAATCGAAGTCAGATTTAAGGCAATTCAAGACAGGCAAGCCGTTGGTAATGTTACTAATTGCGGGGTGCCCTGCAGATTGAGCGCGTTCCGCGCGAAGACCTTGTGTCTTGCCTCTGCGCGTAAAGAGCGCGCAACCGGCAAGGGCGGACGCTCCGCGGGGAGTATTTGAGAAAAGAGCAAATGTGCATGCTCTTTCTTCTAAATACTCCCGCCGGAGGCTCTTGAGTTTTCCCCGGGAGCGCGGTTTGAAATGACTTCGGATCAGGAGAGGTGCCGCCAAACCCGGCGTTGGTGTGCCGGCAGGGAAGCTTGCACGGGCAGGCCGCGTCAGTGCTGACGTCGCGGGCAACGGCGTGTGTTGCAGCGCGCGTAACAGTCAAGGTACGTGAAGCTCTGATAGGATTGGTCAAAGCTGGTGCGGAAGCGGGCGAAAAAAGGGCGCGCTATTCCGACAAAAACACTTTGAATTAACGATCTTCTGCGCATGCAAAGGCGGGTTTTTCGCCCTGCCTTCGGTTGACCCCGGCAGGTGTGCGGAGTAAGTGAACGGGAAGACAAAGCGGCTGCGTCGCAACCGCCATGCGCCCGCGTGCCGACAGCAGCAAGGAGCCTTTCGTGGACCTGATTCTCCGTGAGTATCTGCCCATCCTCGTCCTTCTGGCCATTGCCACCGGTCTGGGGCTGGTCCTGATCCTTGCCGCCGCCGTTCTGGCGGTGCGCAACCCGGACCCTGAAAAGGTGTCGGCCTACGAATGCGGCTTCAACGCCTTTGACGACGCGCGGATGAAGTTCGACGTGCGGTTCTATCTGGTGTCGATCCTGTTCATCATCTTTGACCTTGAAGTGGCGTTTCTGTTCCCCTGGGCGGTGGCCTTTGGCGAGATCAGCATGGCGGCGTTCTGGTCGATGATGCTGTTCCTGGCCGTCCTGACCATCGGCTTTGCCTACGAATGGAAGAAGGGGGCTCTGGAATGGGAGTGATGACCGGAAATGCCGTCGGGGGCGACCACGAGGTTGCCGTTCAGGCGCTGAACCGCGATCTTCAGGACAAGGGGTTCATCCTTACGTCCACCGAAGACATTATCAACTGGGCGCGCATCGGGTCGTTGCACTGGATGACCTTCGGTCTGGCCTGTTGCGCCGTCGAGATGATGCACACCGCCATGCCGCGCTATGACATGGAGCGGTTCGGGACCGCACCCCGCGCGTCCCCGCGCCAGTCGGACCTGATGATTGTCGCGGGCACGTTGACCAACAAGATGGCCCCCGCCCTGCGCAAGGTCTATGACCAGATGCCGGAACCCCGCTATGTGATCTCGATGGGGTCCTGTGCGAATGGCGGCGGCTATTATCACTATTCCTACAGTGTCGTGCGCGGCTGCGACCGGATCGTGCCGGTCGACATCTACGTTCCCGGCTGCCCGCCGTCAGCCGAAGCGCTGCTGTATGGCATCCTGCAGTTGCAGCGGAAGATCCGCCGCACTGGCACCTTGGTGAGGTAATCATGAGCGAAGCCCTGCAGGAACTGGCGGCGCTGATCGCGCTAAAGCAGCCCGAGGCGGTGCATTCCAGCGCCGTCGCCTTTGGCGAACTGACGCTGGTGGTCAATCTGGCCAATCTGGAAGCTCTGGTCGAGTTTCTGCGTGATGACCCGGCGTGCCGGTTCTCGTCGCTGGTGGATATAACCGCCATCGACCACCCTGAACGCAGCCCGCGGTTCGATGTGGTCTATCACTTCCTGTCGATGTACCAAAACCACCGCATCCGGCTGAAAATGGCTGTGCGCGAGGATGAGATGGTGCCGTCGCTGACCACCATCTACCCCGCTGCCAACTGGTTCGAGCGTGAAGTTTTCGACATGTTCGGCATCCTGTTCAGCGGCCATCCCGACCTGCGGCGCATCCTGACCGACTATGGGTTCCGGGGTTATCCGTTGCGCAAGGACTTTCCGACCACCGGTTATACCGAGGTTCGGTATGACGAGGCCCTGAAGCGGGTGGTCTACGAACCCGTCAGCCTGGTGCAGGAATACCGGCAGTTCGATTTCATGTCCCCTTGGGAGGGTGCGCAATACGTCTTGCCGGCACCGGAAAAGGCCCCGCGCTGATGCTGAACGTTGCGCCTGACGCCTTTGGCGAGCCTTTGGATGACCGGTTCCGCCGGCCGCGCAGGCTTGTCTTCGGTATCGGCGCACAGAAAAGCGGCACGACCTGGCTTGCGTCCTATCTGTCCGGCCATCCGGATATCCACATGTCGCCCCGCAAAGAGCTGCATTACTGGAGCGTGATCCGTGGCGCGCATTACCGCCGGACCAAGCTGAAGAATGACCGCGACCGCGCCCGCTCCGCCCTTGGCGGGTCCTTGCTGGAAAGGTTGCGCAACCGGTTCGACGGTCTGACCAAAGGCCAGCCTGACAGCAAGCACGCGATCTACGCCCGGCTTTATGACCAGCCCGCGGCGCCGCATTCCAATTATGCGGACGCGCTTTTCCTCGATTACAAGGGTCAGCCTGTGGCGGGTGAGTTTACCCCGGCCTATGCCACCCTATCGGTGGACGGCTACCGCGAGATGGCGGCTTTGGCACCGGATGTGCGCTTTGTCTTCGTGATGCGCGACCCGGTGGCGCGGCTTGTTTCCGGCATTCGTCATTTTGCCCGTGGCGAGATCGGCTCGGCAAATGTAACGCCGCAAATCGTGCGGGACCGGATCCTCGCCTGCCTTGCGGACCCCGAGCATTTCGATGTCGTGCGGTCACGCTATGACCTGACGATCGCCCAGATAGAAGCGGCGGTCGGCGCGGACAAGGTGTTCTACCTGTTCTACGAGACGATGTTCCAGCAGTCCGAGATGGACCGTCTTTGCGATTTTCTGGACATCGCGCCGGCCCCGGCCGGTGTGGACCGGCGGGTGAACGGCGGACGCGATACGGCAACGGTGGTTGATGAAGACCTGTCAAGCGTCATGCGGACCGCTTTGACCCCGGTGTACGACTTTATGCGCCAGCGTTTTGGCAGCTTGCCCCAGACTTGGTCCAAGGTTGGGGCCAAGGTTGGCGAACGGAAATTGGAGGGCTGATGATGGACGGCGATATCCGCAAGAACGCTTATGACGACGGCTCCACCGATTTCGAGACCGGTGAACAGCGCATTCGCAACTTCAACATCAACTTTGGCCCGCAACACCCGGCCGCGCATGGCGTGTTGCGGCTGGTGCTGGAGTTGGACGGCGAGATCGTCGAACGGTGTGACCCTCATATCGGATTGCTGCACCGTGGCACGGAAAAGCTAATGGAAAGCCGGACCTATCTGCAGAATCTGCCCTATTTCGACCGGCTGGATTATGTGGCGCCGATGAACCAGGAACATGCCTGGTGTCTGGCGATTGAACGCCTGACCGGGACGGAAGTGCCGCGCCGCGCGTCGCTGATCCGCGTGCTGTATTCCGAAATCGGCCGGGTGCTGAACCACCTGCTGAACGTGACGACCCAAGCCATGGACGTGGGGGCCTTGACGCCTCCGCTGTGGGGCTTTGAAGAGCGCGAAAAGCTGATGGTGTTCTATGAACGGGCCTGTGGCGCACGCCTGCATGCGGCCTATTTCCGGCCCGGCGGCGTGCATGTCGACCTGCCCGACCAGTTGGTCGAGGATATCGACACCTGGGCCGTGGCTTTCCCCAAGGCGCTGGACGACATCGACGGCCTCTTGACTGAAAACCGCATCTTCAAGCAGCGCAATGTCGATATCGGCGTGGTGACCGAAGCCGATATCCTGAAATGGGGCTATTCCGGCGTGATGGTGCGGGGGTCGGGTCTGGCCTGGGACCTGCGCCGCGCGCAGCCTTACGAATGCTACGATGAGTTCGAGTTTCAGATCCCCGTCGGCAAGAACGGCGACTGCTATGACCGCTATCTGTGCCGGATGGAGGAGATGCGCCAATCGACCAGCATCATCCGTCAGGCCTGCGCCAAGCTGCGGGTGGAAAAGGGCGACGTGCTGGCGCGCGGCAAGATCACACCGCCGAAACGCGGTGAGATGAAGACCTCGATGGAGGCATTGATCCACCATTTCAAGCTGTACACCGAAGGCTTCCACGTCCCCGCCGGTGAGGTTTACGCATCGGTCGAGGCCCCCAAGGGCGAATTCGGCGTCTATCTGGTGGCGGACGGGTCGAACAAACCCTACCGCGTTAAGATCCGCGCCCCGGGGTTTTTGCATCTGCAGTCGATGGATTACATCTGCAAGGGTCATCAGTTGGCCGACGTGGCGGCGATAATTGGGACTATGGACGTGGTTTTCGGGGAGATCGACCGGTGAAGGCACTTTCAAAATATCTGGCGCTGCTTGCGTTTTGCGTGACCCCGGCGTTCGCCGAGGATGAGGCAGAGTTTGACATCGATGATGTGACCGATGAGCAATATGACGCGTTCATCAGCGCCGTCGCCGCCAATGGCTGCGAGATGACCGAAGCCGAGGCCGAGGTGATCCTTCCTGCTGTCGGGATCGACAAAGACACCAGCGGTCTTATCGCGATGGACCTGATCGAAGAGAACCATGCCTCGCTGTCCGACGACGAAGAGACGTTCTTTCTATTCATAGAGGAATGTGAGCCAGGATGATCGCTCTTACCTTTACGCCCTTCCTGATGATGGTGCTGCCGATGATCGGGGCCAGCACGCCGTTTCTGCCGTTGCTTATCGCCGGGGTTCAATAATGCTGCGCCGCCTTGCCAAAGATCAGCCTGCCTCGTTTGCCTTCACTCCGGCGAACCTTGCCTGGGCACAGGGTCAGATTTCCAAATACCCCGAGGGGCGGCAGGCTTCGGCGATCATCCCGCTTTTGTGGCGCGCGCAAGAGCAGGAGGGGTGGCTTTCCCGCCCAGCGATTGAACACGTCTCGTCGATGCTGGGGCTGGCCTATATTCGCGGGCTGGAGGTTGCGACCTTCTACTTCATGTTCCAGCTGCAACCGGTTGGTTCTGTGGCGCATATCCAGATTTGCGGCACCACAAGCTGCATGATCTGCGGCGCGGAAGACCTGGTGGCGGTGGCCAAGGAACTGATCTCCCCCACCCCGCATGCGCTTTCGGCGGATGGCAAGTTTTCCTGGGAAGAGGTCGAGTGCATGGGCGCCTGCGCCAATGCGCCGATGGCCCAGATCGGCAAGGATTACTATGAGGACCTGACGGGTGAAAAACTGCGCGAGTTGATCGGGCGGTTCTCCAAGGGTGAGGTTCCGGTTCCGGGTTCGCAAATCGGGCGCTATGCGGCGGAACCTGCCAGCGGGCTGACCAGCCTCAGGGAATATGAAGCCGGACGCAAACCCCACAATGCCAGCGCACAGGCTGCGGTGGACCTCGGCGACACGGTCAAGCGGATCGACGGGACCGAGGTGGCTTTGACCACGCCTTGGTTGGGCCAGTCGGGGCTGGGCAAGGCGGCGAAACCTGCGGCCAAGGGTGCGGCGAAAGCAGCGGTTGAAAAGCCCGCCGCGTCGGCTGCAGCGCCCAGTGTTGGCGGCACCAAGCCCAAGGCGCTGAAGGCCGCGCGCAAGGGGCAGGCGGATGACCTGAAACTGATCCTTGGCATCGGGCCAAAGCTGGAAATCCTGTGCCACAGCCTTGGGTTCTTCCACTTTGACCAGATCGCCGGATGGTCGGCGGATGAGATCGCCTGGGTGGATGAGAACCTTGAAGGCTTCAAAGGCCGCGTGACCCGCGACAAGTGGGTGGTGCAGGCGAAGATCCTGGCCGAGGGTGGCACGGTCGAAGCGGCGGAACGCGCCGCAAAGGACTAAGGACAGCACAAACAACAAGACGACAGAACACGGCGACCAAGGAGAGCGGCCGGAATGCAGACCTCAGACAACAGGCCCGATAACGGCAACGAGCTTACCATCGGCGGCTGGGTCATTGCGGCGCTGGCCGGGGCGTTGATGATCTGGGTGCTGCGCTATCAGCTTGGCTATTATCTCGTGTCCTCGATTGCGTTCGGGACGGCCATCGGGCTGATCGTGCTCTTGATGTTGCTGATCGCCGTCAGCCGGTCCGAGCCGATTGTCGCCCCGTCGCGCGTCCGCCGGATCGTGCCCTCGCCCGAGCGGGCGACGCAAGGCGAGCCGGTCAAGGTGGCTGCTGCGGTGGCGGTGCCGATGGCTCCGGCCCCGGCCGTGGCCCCGGTTTCGGCCCCCGCCACCATCACCCCGATGTTCGAGACACCCGACCCGGTCCCCGCGCCAGTCAAGCCCGCACCAGTCAGGCCCGCGCCTGCGGTGGCGCCGGTCGGCCCGGTGCGTCTGAAAGCGGCGCGCAAGGGGGGGGCGGATGATCTCAAGCAGTTGGAAGGCGTCGGCCCGGCGCTGGAAAAGCTGCTGAACAGCCTTGGGTTCTATCACTTCGACCAGATCGCCAGTTGGACGGACGCCGACATCGCAACCGTCGATGCCGAGATGAAGTCGTTCAAGGGCCGCATTGCCCGTGACCGCTGGGTCGCGCAGGCGAAAATCATCGCAACCGAAGGGCTTGAGGCGTTCCGGGAACGCGCCAAGACCAACAACTACTAAGGGCCCATCGTGCAAAACCGTCCCGATCCAGCCGAACTAACCCGCGCCCGTCAGGCGCGCACGGTTGGCATAGTGCTGGCGGCAACGATGGTGCTGTGGCTTGGCGGCCAGTGGCTGGGCGGACAAATGGGCTGGGACACGCGCTATGTGTTTCTTTTCGACCTCGCGGCCATCGCCGGATTCATCTGGGCTTTGGTGGTGACGTATCAGATCTGGCGGGGACGTCAGGGTTAGGGACTAAAGATGCTCAAGGATCAGGACCGCATTTTCACCAACCTTTACGGGATGCATGACCGCTCCTTGAAAGGTGCAATGGCGCGTGGCCATTGGGACGGCACTGCCGGGATCATCCAGCGCGGCCGCGATGTGCTTATCGAACAGGTCAAGGCCTCGGGTCTGCGTGGCCGGGGCGGTGCGGGCTTTCCGACCGGTCTGAAATGGTCGTTCATGCCCAAGCAGTCGGACGGGCGGCCCAGCTATCTGGTGATCAACGCCGACGAGAGCGAACCCGGCACCTGCAAGGACCGCGAGATCATGCGGCATGATCCGCATACCCTGATCGAAGGCGCGCTGATCGCGTCTTTCGCGATGAACGCCAACGCCTGCTACATCTACATTCGCGGCGAATATATCCGCGAGCGTGAGGCGCTGCAGGCGGCTATCGACGAATGCTATGACGCGGGCCTGCTGGGCAAGAATGCCGCCAAATCCGGCTGGGATTTCGACTGCTACCTGCACCACGGCGCGGGTGCCTATATCTGCGGCGAGGAAACCGCGCTGCTGGAGTCGCTGGAAGGCAAGAAGGGCATGCCCCGGATGAAGCCGCCGTTCCCGGCAGGCAGCGGACTTTACGGTTGCCCGACCACGGTGAACAACGTCGAATCCATTGCGGTTGTGCCGACCATTCTGCGCCGTGGTCCAGAGTGGTTTTCCAGCTTTGGCCGTCCTAACAACGCGGGCACCAAGCTGTTCGGCATCTCGGGCCATGTGATGAACCCTTGCGTCGTCGAAGAGGCGATGTCGATCCCGCTGAAGGAATTGCTTGAGCGTCATTGCGGTGGCGTCCGCGGCGGTTGGGACAACATCAAGGCGGTGATCCCCGGCGGGTCCTCGGTTCCCTTGCTGACCAAGGAACAGTGTGACGACGCCATCATGGATTTCGACTGGCTGCGCGAGCAGCGGTCGGGTCTTGGGACTGCGGCGGTCATCGTGATGGACAAGTCCACCGATGTCATCAAGGCGATCTGGCGGCTGTCGAAGTTCTACAAGCATGAATCCTGCGGCCAGTGCACCCCCTGCCGCGAAGGCACGGGCTGGATGATGCGCGTCATGGACCGTCTGGTCCGCGGCGAGGCCGAGGTCGAGGAAATCGACATGCTGCTGTCGGTCACTAAGCAGGTCGAAGGTCACACGATCTGCGCCCTTGGCGATGCTGCGGCCTGGCCGATCCAGGGCCTGATCCGCGCCTTCAGGGATGAGATTGAAGACCGGATCAAGGCCAAGCGCACCGGTCGCGTGTCGGCGGTGGCGGCGGAATGATGCGGGCTTTGCTGATCCTTCCCTTTGCATTGGCGGCCTGTGTGTCGTCTGAGATACCGGATTCCGAGCGGTCCGATGGCGTGCTGGCCGGCACGCCGATCGAGGTGGATGGCACTACGTTGGTCGCCCAGCAGATGACCGACTGGCCTTCGATGATTGCCCCGGTCAGCGCCGAAACCGGCGAGACGGTGATTGTCCAGTCGGGCACCGAAGACACGGTGATCATTTCGGGCAGCCCGGACAGCCGTGATCTGGCGATCAAGGCGCTGGCGGTGTTTTGCGACCGCCCCGACATCACCTCGGCAGGTTTTGACACGCAATATGTGTATCAGGAGCCCGAAAGCGGCGACTGGTGGTTCAACGGCTTTCAGTGCGAGGGATGATGCGGGCTGCGCTGCTTTCTCCTTTGGTTCTGGCCTGCGCCGCCTGCGTGCAGACCGCGACGCGGGATTCGGCCGGGGCTGAACCGGTGCGCGTGACCAATGCAGGCCAGCCGTTCCAGATGTGGGACGGGGCGGCAGCGCGGAAAGCGGCAGATGCACAATGCGGGGCCAAGGGCGTGCGCGTGTCGATCTATGACCGCTTCGAACGGGCTACCGGAGAATGGGTCTATTCGGGGGGCTGCGCATGACAAGTGTGGTCATGATCGGTAGGAAACCGCTGATAGCATCGGTTTGTCATGGCATATCAAAGGGGTTCGGTCCCATCTCTGCGGCAGGAAATGCCAAGGAGGCCCCTTTGAAACGCTTTGCACTTACCCTTGCTGCAATCGCCATTGCCACGCCCGCACTGGCGCTGGTGCCAATCAACGAAGAACCGACCATCGTCAACACCCTGTTGCAGGGGTTCATCGGCGATGCCATCGACGACAACTGCGACAGCATCGAAGCCCGCACCCTGCGCGCCTTGGGCGAGTTGAACAAACTGCGCGACTTGGCGTTGGACATGGGCTATTCGCCCGATGAAATCCGCGCCTTTGTCACCTCGAAAGAGGAAAAGGCCAAGGGCAAGTCGCTGGCCGCCGAATGGCTGAAGGCCAAGGGGGCAGAGCCGGGCAACCCCGACGCCTATTGTGCCATTGGCGAGGAAGAAATCGCCAAGGAAAGCCTGATCGGCTACCTGTTGAGGTCTACCAAATGACCCAACCCGCCGGGCATCATCTGGCCGAGTTGAACGTGGGGCGCCTGCTGGCTCCTACGGACGACCCGCGCGTGGCCGAGTTCATGGCCGCGCTTGACCGGGTGAATGGTCTGGGCAAACGGATGCCTGGCTTTGTCTGGATGATGGAAGGCTCGGGTGAACCCGGGACGGGGAATACTGACGCCAAGATCGGCGGCGACCCGCAATATGTGTCGAACCTGACCGTTTGGGAAAGCGTGGAAACGCTGGAAGCATTCGTCTGGAACACCGTCCACCGCGCGTTTTACGAGCGGCGGCAGGAGTGGTTTCAGGTGCTTGGCAAGATGCATTTCGTGATGTGGTGGGTGCCTGCAGGGCACCGGCCCACATTGGACGAGGCGCTGGCGCGGCTGGAGCATCTGCGGATGCATGGCAGCAGCGACCAGGCCTTTGGCTGGAAATATCTGAAAGACGCGCAGTTGTGGAAAACCCACAGCTGCGCGCAAGTGGCGGCGGAGTAGCGGCATGACCAACCTCAAGAAAATCAGCATCGACGGGATCGAGGTTGAAGTTGATGGCGCGATGACCATCATTCAGGCGGCAGAAGTGGCCGGAGTCGAGATCCCGCGCTTTTGCTATCATGAGCGACTGACCATCGCCGGCAACTGCCGGATGTGTCTGGTCGAGGTTGTCGGCGGTCCGCCAAAACCTGCGGCAAGCTGCGCGATGCAGGTCAAGGACCTGCGCCCCGGCCCGAATGGTGAGGCTCCGCTGGTCAAGACCACCTCGCCGATGGTCAAAAAGGCCCGCGAGGGGGTGATGGAGTTCCTCCTGATCAACCACCCGCTTGACTGCCCGATCTGCGATCAGGGTGGCGAGTGTGACTTGCAGGATCAGGCGATGGCTTACGGGGTGGATTTCAGCCGCTACCGCGAACCCAAGCGCGCGTCCGAGGACCTGAACCTTGGGCCCTTGGTTGCGACGACGATGACCCGCTGCATTTCCTGCACCCGCTGCGTGCGGTTCACCACCGAGGTTGCCGGGATCACCCAGATGGGCCAGACCGGACGCGGCGAAGACAGCGAAATCACCAGCTATCTGAACCTCACGCTCGATTCGAACCTGCAGGGCAACATCATCGACCTGTGCCCGGTTGGTGCTTTGACATCAAAGCCTTACGCCTTTACCGCCCGCCCGTGGGAGCTGACCAAGACCGAATCCATCGACGTGATGGACGCGCTGGGGTCAAACATCCGCATCGACACCAAGGGCCGCGAAGTGATGCGCATCCTGCCGCGCAACCATGACGGCGTGAACGAGGAATGGATTTCCGACAAGACCCGCTTCGTCTGGGACGGGTTGCGTCGCCAGCGGCTGGACACGCCCTATATCCGTGAAAACGGCAAGCTGCGCAAAGCGGGCTGGGCCGAGGCTTTGACGGCAGCGGCGGCGGCAATGAAGGGCCGCAAGGTGGCTGCGCTGGTTGGCGATCTGGCTCCGGTCGAGGCGGTCTACAGCCTGAAGGTTCTGGTCGAAGGCCTTGGCGGCCGTATCGAATGCCGCACCGATGGGGCAAAGCTGCCGATTGGCAACCGGTCGGGTTATGTCGGTACGGCGACGATCGAGGATATCGACGCGGCACAGATGATCCAGTTGATCGGCACCAATCCCCGGGTTGAATCTGCCGTGCTGAATGCGCGTTTGCGCAAGGCCTGGACACGGGGCGCAAAGATCGGGCTGGTCGGCGAAGCCGTTGATCTCACGTATGATTACGCGCATGTCGGCACCGACCGTGCCGCGCTGGAAGCCTTGGCCGCCAAGGTGATCTCGGACGAGACCAAGGCCAAGCCCTCGCTGGTGATCGTGGGGCAGGGTGCCATCAACGAGGCTGACGGTGCGGCGGTTCTGGCGCTGGCGATGCAGTTGGCGGCCAATTCGAACTCGAAGCTGCTGATCCTGCACACCGCCGCCTCCCGCGTTGGGGCAATGGATGTCGGGGCCTGCACCGAAGGTGGTCTGGCCGCTGCGACCGACGGGGCCGAGGTGATCTACAACCTTGGTGCCGATGAGGTCGACATCGCAGCCGGCCCGTTCGTGATCTATCAAGGCTCGCACGGCGACCGGGGTGCCAACCGCGCCGACATCATCCTGCCGGGGGCCGCCTGGACCGAAGAAAACGGGCTGTTCGTGAACACCGAAGGGCGGCCTCAGCTTGCCTTCCGCGCCGGGTTCGCGCCGGGTGAGGCCAAGGAAAACTGGGCCATCCTGCGCGCTCTTTCGGCAGAAGTTGGGGCGCAACTGCCGTGGGATTCGCTGGCCGCCTTGCGCACAGCCATCCTTGCGGCGCATCCCCATCTGGGTCGTATCGACGAAGTGGCTGCGAACGACTGGCAAGCCTTGCCAATCACCGCCCCGGGAAAGGCGACTTTCCGCAATTCCATCCGCGACTTCTACCTGACCAACCCGGTTGCGCGGGCCTCTGCCGTCATGGCCGAATTGTCGGCCTTGGCCAAGGCGCGGCTGGCCACGGATATGGCGGCGGAATAGCCCATGATGCACCCCCGCACCCTGCTGGCAACGCTTGGCACCGCGACTGCGGCGCTGGGGGCTTGCACGCCGGGCGTCGAGGTGTCAGAGGGTCGCGCAGACGCGGTCTATGAGGGGGTCCAGACGATCCTGCTTGACGAGGGTCTGGTCAGTTTCAGCGTCGCGATGCGCGGTGCGGCTGATGAGGCCGAGGTCGAGGCTTATGGCCGCTGTGCTGCAGCGCAGTATGCGCTGGACAAGGGTTACGGGTTCGCGCGGCAAGTGCGGACCATTGTTACGAAAGACGGGCAAGTCTGGTTCGGGGATGCGGTCTACCTCATCTCGGCCAGCCTGCCCGAAGGTCTGCGCACCATTGACGCCGAAACGGCGGTGGCGGAATGCGTCGAACTTGAAATACCGACGACGTAAGACTGACGGTTTGAGGATGAGGGACTGACATGGACGGGTTCTTTTCCACGGGGTTCGGGACGGCGGTGCTGATCGCGGCACAAAGCCTTCTGATCGTGGCTTTCGTGATGATCAGCCTTTTGTTCCTTGTCTACGCTGACCGCAAGGTCTGGGCCGCCGTGCAGATGCGGCGCGGGCCGAACGTGGTCGGTCCCTGGGGCCTGCTGCAATCGGTGGCCGATGCGCTGAAATATGTCGTCAAGGAAATCGTGATCCCGGCAGGCGTTGACCGGCCGGTGTTCTTCCTGGCCCCCATGCTGTCCTTCGTGCTGGCGATCCTGTCCTGGGCGGTGATTCCATTCGACAATGGCTGGGTGCTGGCCAACATCAACGTGGCCATCCTGTTCGTCTTCGCCATCTCCTCCTTGGAGGTTTACGGCGTGATCATGGGCGGCTGGGCGTCAAACTCGAAATACGCGTTCCTTGGGTCGCTGCGGTCGGCGGCGCAGATGATTTCCTATGAAGTCTCCTTGGGTCTGATCATCATCGGGGTGATCATTTCGACCGGCGGCATGAACTTTTCCGCCATCGTGGCGGCGCAGGACGGTGACTACGGCCTGTTCAACTGGTACTGGCTGCCGCACTTCCCCATGGTGTTCCTGTTCTTCATCAGCGCCTTGGCGGAAACCAACCGCCCACCGTTTGACTTGCCGGAAGCGGAATCGGAACTCGTCGCCGGGTTCATGGTGGAATATTCGTCCACCCCCTACCTTCTGTTCATGGCTGGCGAATACATCGCCATCTTCCTGATGTGCGCGCTGATGTCGCTCTTGTTCTTCGGCGGCTGGCTGTCGCCGATCCCCGGGCTGGCCGACGGCTGGTGGTGGATGGTCGCCAAGATGTGGTTCTTCTTCTTCATGTTCGCCATGGTGAAGGCCATCGTCCCCCGCTATCGCTATGACCAGCTGATGCGGATCGGCTGGAAGGTGTTCCTGCCGCTGTCCCTCGGTTGGGTCGTGCTGGTGGCGTTTCTTGCAAAATTCGAAGTATTCGGCGGCTTCTGGGCCCGCTGGGCGATTGGAGGCTGATCATGAGCAACGTCGACTGGACCCGCGCCACCAAGTATTTCCTGCTGATGGATTTCATCAAGGGCTTCGGCCTGGGGATGAAGTACTTCTTCGCGCCGAAGACGACGCTGAACTACCCGCATGAGAAGGGGCCGCTGTCGCCCCGCTTCCGCGGTGAACATGCGCTGCGCCGCTATCCTAACGGCGAGGAACGCTGCATCGCCTGCAAGCTCTGCGAGGCGATCTGCCCGGCGCAAGCCATCACCATCGACGCCGAACCGCGTGAGGACGGCAGCCGCCGCACCACGCGCTATGACATCGACATGACCAAGTGCATCTACTGCGGTTTCTGCCAGGAGGCCTGCCCGGTCGATGCCATCGTCGAAGGCCCGAACTTCGAATACGCGACTGAGACCCGTGAGGAACTGTTCTACAACAAGGAAAAACTCCTTGAAAACGGCGCCCGCTGGGAGGCCGAGATTGCCCGCAACCTTGAAATCGACGCGCCCTACAGATGACGGAAGACTTCACCAAGATGTTCGCCGCGATGATGGCGCAGGGGCAGGAGATGGCAAAGGCCTTCGCTCCGGCCATGGAGAACGTCGATGTGAAGGCGTTCGAAAAGCTGTTCCCGGCGATGCCCAAGGACATGCTGGAAATGTGGTTCGGCAAGACCTTCAACCCCGAAGGTCTGGACGCCCGCACCCGCTTTCTGGTGACCATCGCCGCACAGACCGTGCTTGGACCTTTGGGCGAGCCGCAGTTGCCGGTGACGATCAGGAACGCGCTGGCCGCCGGGGCCACCAAACGCGAGATTGCCGAAGTGATCTGGCAGATGTCGATGTTCGGCGGCGTGCCGTCGATGCAGAAAGCGTTGGAAATCGCGCAAGCCGTCTTCACTGAGATGCCAGAGGAGAAAGACGCATGACCGTCTTCAGTTTCGCCTTTTACATGTTCGCGGTGATCACGGTGGCGGCGGGCCTGATGGTCACGCTTTCCCGCAACCCGGTGCATTCGGTGCTGTGGCTGATCCTGGCATTCCTGTCGACCTCGGGCCTGTTCGTGCTGTTGGGCGCGGAGTTTGTCGCGATGCTGCTGGTCATTGTTTACGTCGGCGCGGTGGCGGTGCTGTTCCTGTTCGTGGTGATGATGCTGGACATCGACTTTGCCGCGCTGAAGGGCGAGATGGCGCGGGCCATGCCGCTGGGCCTCTTGATCGCGGTGGTCTTGCTGATGCAGATTTCCATCGGCCTTGGCGTCTGGACCGTGGCGGATGGGGCGGAAGGCCTGCGTCAGGCCGTGGCTCCGACCGAGATGGAGAATACCCGCGCGCTGGGCATGCTGCTTTACGACCGCTATTTCCTGTTGTTCCAGCTGGCCGGCCTGATCCTGCTGGTCGCGATGATCGGGGCAATCCTGTTGACCCTGCGCCACCGCAAGGACGTCAAACGCCAGAACGTGCTGCAGCAGATGTGGCGCGATCCAGCGAAGGCGATGGAGTTGAAAGACGTCAAGCCGGGGCAAGGGCTGTGATGAAATTCGCCGCAGTGCTGCCGGTCTTTGTTCTATGTGCGTGTGTCGCTCCAGGCGAGACGGCTCAGGGAACATTGGTCGGTTCGGCGACTGTCCGCGATACCTCGTTTGGCGCAGATTCTGCTCCGGTCGATGAGGGGAATGGACACGTCGGACTTGTTTCGGGCGGATCGAACGACACCTTTTCACAATCATGGCGTTACAGTCTGCTTCATTGCGCGACCGGTTCCTCTGTCGTCGTCCAAACCTTTGACGAGTTTGGCGTATCGGAAAAGAGAGCCCTTCGTTTGGCCAGATTTGTCGACATGCAGCGGAAGGCAGGGGCAACAGGCAGCCTTCAGTCATTCTTTCATGCCTCGCAAAATGCGGGAATGAAGCCGATAGAAATTCAGTCCAAGAAGGGTTTGGACGATGAGAGTGGCTGCAAGAAACACTATCCCAATATAGCCAGAGATTGGCCAGAATGGACCGATGCAGACGAGGCACAGTTTCAGCGCCAGCTGCCTCTGATAATTGAAGCAGTCGTCGGGCCAACGGTGATTGCACCATAGTCGGTGCGCTTTAGAGCACCCTGCGAAAACTCAGGCCGAAGGGCCAAACGGAACGAACGGGCCAAACGGCCAAGAGGGAACGGACAGATGATCGGACTTGAACATTACCTGACGGTGGCGGCGGCGCTGTTTGTCATCGGGATTTTCGGGATCTTCCTGAACCGCAAGAACGTGATCGTCATCCTGATGTCGATCGAACTCATGCTTCTTGCGGTGAACATCAACCTTGTCGCCTTTTCCAGCTTTGCGGGCGATCTGGTGGGCCAGGTTTTCACCATGTTCGTCCTGACCGTCGCGGCGGCTGAGGCTGCCATCGGTCTTGCCATCCTGGTCGTCTTCTTCCGCAACCGCGGCACCATCGAGGTGGAAGACGTCAACGTGATGAAGGGCTGATCAGATGAGCGTTGTCGGGGACAAGAACCTGTTTGGGATGCGTGTGACGGCCGTCAGGGCTGGGTCGCTTGATCTTGAATGCGGGACCTGCGGCACTGCCGGATCGGTTCCGGCAAAAGAATTCCAATCGACGCGTTGCGGGTCCTCCCGTTGCGCATCCAGCCAGGGCAGAACCGAGTAATGCAAACGATCATCCTTTTCGCCCCCTTGATCGGGGCCCTGATCTGCGGCTTTGGCTGGCGTCTGATCGGCGAGCGCGCAGGCCAGGTCATCACCACCGCGATGATCTTTCTGGCCGCCGCCCTGTCCTGGGTGATTTTTCTGACCTTTGACGGTGTGACGGTGCAGACACCGATCCTGGACTGGATCGTGTCGGGCACGCTGCATTCGGAATGGGCGATCCGGCTGGACCGGATGACGGCGATCATGCTGGTGGTGGTCAACACCGTGTCCGCACTGGTCCACCTTTACAGCTTTGGCTACATGGCCCACGACGAAAACTGGCACGAGGGCGAGCATTACAAGGCGCGCTTTTTCGCCTACCTCTCGTTCTTCACCTTTGCGATGCTGATGCTGGTGACCAGCGACAACCTGATCCAGATGTTTTTTGGCTGGGAGGGTGTGGGCGTCGCGTCCTACCTTTTGATCGGGTTTTACTATCGCAAGCCCACCGCCAATGCGGCGGCAATCAAGGCTTTCGTAGTCAACCGGGTCGGCGACTTCGGCTTCGCGCTGGGGATCTTCGCGCTTTACTATCTGACCGACAGCGTCAGGTTCGACGACGTATTCGCGGCCGCCCCGATGCTGGCCGAGATGAACCTGCATTTCCTGTGGGCCGACTGGAACGCGGCGAACCTGATCGGGGTTCTGCTCTTCATCGGTGCGATGGGCAAATCGGCGCAGCTGTTCCTGCACACCTGGCTGCCGGACGCAATGGAGGGTCCGACCCCGGTGTCGGCGCTGATCCACGCCGCGACCATGGTCACCGCGGGGGTGTTCCTGGTCTGCCGGATGTCGCCCCTGTATGAATACGCGCCCGAGGCGTCGGCTTTCATCACCGTGCTTGGTGCCACCACCGCCTTTGTCGCCGCGACCATCGGTCTGGTGCAGAACGACATCAAGCGGGTGATCGCCTATTCGACGATGTCGCAGCTTGGCTACATGTTCGTGGCCGCTGGGGTAGGGGTCTATTCGGTGGCGATGTTTCATCTGTTCACCCATGCCTTCTTCAAGGCGATGCTTTTCCTTGGCGCTGGCTCGGTCATCACCGCGACGCACCACGAACAGGACATGCGCAACTATGGCGGTTTGCGGAAGAAAATCCCGCTGACCTTCTGGGCGATGATGATCGGCACGCTGGCGATCACTGGCGTCGGTATTCCCCTGACGCATTACGGGTTCGCCGGGTTCCTTTCGAAGGATGCGGTGATTGAAAGCGCCTGGGTCGGGTCGTCCTACGCCTTCTGGCTGCTGGTGGTTGCGGCCTGCATGACCAGTTTCTATTCTTGGCGGTTGATGTTCCTGACCTTCTACGGGGAAAGCCGCGCGCATGGGCACGCGGGGCATGGTCACGATGACCACGGCCACGACGACCACGGCCACCACGACCATGGCCACCACGAACCGCACGAAAGCCCCGCCGCCATGCTGATCCCGCTGGGGGTTCTGGCACTGGGGGCTGCGTTCTCGGGGATGCTGTGGTACAATGTGTTCTTCGGCGAAGAAGCCAAGATGCGGACCTGGTTCGGCATGGAAGCCGCCGCCCATGGTGAGGTCGCGGCGACCGAGGATCACGCCACCGAGACTGCAACCGAAGACCACGCGACCGACGAAGCTGCCCCCGCCGAGGGCACCGAAGTCGCGGCCGAGGATCACACCGCCGAAGCGGCACCTGCGGATCATGCCACCCCGGTTGCAGGAGTGGCCCCCAAGGGCGCGATCTTCATCGGGCCGGACAACCATGTGATCCACGCCGCGCACGAGGCTCCGAAATGGGTCAAGGTCGCGCCCTTCATCGCGATGGTGCTGGGCTTTGCCTTGGCGTGGCTATTCTACATCAAGAACCCCAGCTTGCCGGGTCGTCTGGCCACGCAGCAGCGGCCGCTATACCTGTTCCTCTTGAACAAGTGGTATTTCGACGAGCTTTACGACTGGGTCTTCGTCCGTCCGGCAAAATGGTTGGGCAACTTCCTGTGGAAGAAGGGCGACGGCAACGTCATTGACGGTACGTTGAATGGCGTCGCTTTGGGGATCATTCCGTTCTTCACCCGTCTCGCTGGCCGCGCGCAATCGGGCTATCTGTTTCACTATGCCTTCGCGATGGTGTTGGGGATCGTCGTCCTGGTGACCTGGATGACGCTTCTTGGCGGCGCGAAGTAAGGGGCGCGCATCATGGAAAACCAGCTTCTGTCAATCATCACTTTCCTGCCACTGGTCGCGGCATCGATCCTTGCGCTGTTCATGCGCGGAGACGATGCGGCGGCGCGGGCCGGGGCCAAATGGCTTGCCCTGTTCACCACGGGCGCGACTTTTGTCATCTCGCTGTTCATCCTGTTCCGGTTCGATCCGACCAACACCGGCTTTCAGTTCGTCGAAGAGCGCGGCTGGATCCTTGGCCTGTCCTACAAGATGGGCGTCGACGGGATCTCGATCCTGTTCGTGATGCTGACCACGTTCCTGATGCCGATCACGATCTATTCCTGCTGGGGCGTGGAAACCCGGGTCAAGGAATACATGATCGCGTTTCTGGTGCTGGAAACCCTGATGCTGGGCGTGTTCTGCGCGCTGGACCTGGTGCTGTTCTACCTGTTCTTCGAGGCTGGCCTCATTCCGATGTTCCTGATCATCGGCATCTGGGGCGGCAAGGACCGGATTTACGCAGCGTTCAAGTTCTTCCTTTACACCTTCCTGGGGTCGGTCCTGATGCTGGTCGCGATGATCGCGATGTATTGGGACGCGGGGACCACCGATATCGTCAAGCTTCTGGCGCATGACTTTGGGCATGAGACGTTCGGCCTCCTTGGCTTCCAAGTGGTCGGCGGCTTGCAGACCATGCTGTTCCTGGCCTTCTTCGCGTCGTTCGCGGTCAAGATGCCGATGTGGCCGGTCCACACCTGGTTGCCCGATGCCCACGTTCAGGCCCCGACGGCCGGTTCCGTCGTGCTGGCCGCGATCTTGCTGAAGATGGGCGGCTACGGTTTCCTGCGGTTTTCGCTGCCGATGTTCCCGGTGGGCGCGGATGTGATGGGACCATTGGTCCTGTGGATGTCAGCCATCGCGATTGTCTACACCAGCCTTGTGGCGCTGGCGCAGACCGACATGAAAAAGCTGATCGCTTATTCGTCGGTCGCGCACATGGGCTATGTCACCATGGGCATTTTCGCGGTGAACCAGCAGGGCGTCGATGGCGCGATCTTCCAGATGATCAGCCACGGCTTCATCTCGGGTGCGTTGTTCCTTGCGGTGGGCGTGATCTACGACCGGATGCACACGCGTGAGATTGACGCTTATGGTGGCCTTGTGAACCGGATGCCGACCTATGCGCTGGTGTTCATGTTCTTCACCATGGCAAACGTCGGCCTGCCCGGCACATCTGGCTTTGTCGGTGAATTCCTGACACTGGTTGGCATCTTTCAGGTCAACACCTGGGTTGCCGCTGTCGCCACCAGTGGCGTGATCCTGTCGGCGGCCTATGCGCTGTGGTTGTATCGCCGCGTCGTGTTCGGTGAATTGGTCAAAGAAGGTTTGCGGTCGATCACCGACATGGACCGCCGCGAAAAGCTGATCTTTGCGCCTTTGATCGCGATGACGCTGATCCTTGGGATCTACCCCAGTCTGGTGATTGACGTCATCGGGCCCAGCGTTGCCGCCCTTGTTTCCGACTACCATGCCGCCCTGCCCGACGTGGCAGAGCTTGCCACCGAGTAAGGACCGAAGCCCATGACCTCTGCAGATTTCCAGACCCTTCTGCCCGAGATCCTGCTTTCGGGCTACGCGATGGCGGCCCTGTTGGCAGCGGTCTACACCACCAAGGACAAGCTGGCGCCGACGCTGGTCTGGGCGTCGGCGGGGCTGTTCGTGGCGCTCGCCCTCTATATCGGTCTGGCCGGGACGGGCGAGCGCACGGTCTTTTCGGGTCTTTTTACCGATGACCCCTTTGCCCGCTTTGCCAAGGTGACGATCCTGCTGTCGGCGGCTGCAGTGCTGGTGATGAGCCAGGATTACATGTCCCGCCGCGACCTGTTGCGGTTCGAGTACCCGGTTTTGGTAACGCTGGCCGTAGTCGGCATGATGGTCATGGTTTCGGCTGCCGACCTGATCACGCTTTACATGGGGCTGGAACTGCAATCCCTGTGCCTTTACGTCGTGGCCGCCATGCGCCGCGATAGTGCCCGGTCGTCCGAGGCCGGTCTGAAATACTTTGTCCTTGGCGCGCTGTCGTCGGGGCTGCTGCTTTATGGCGCGTCGCTGACCTATGGTTACGCGGGCACCACGCAGTTCGCGGGCATCCTGTCGACTGTGCAGGGCGGCGTGCCGCTGGGGCTTTTGTTGGGGCTAGTGTTCATGCTGGCGGGACTTGCGTTCAAGGTCAGCGCGGCCCCGTTCCACATGTGGACGCCCGACGTCTATGAAGGCTCGCCCACCCCGGTCACCGCGTTTTTCGCCACCGCGCCCAAGGTGGCGGCAATAGCCTTGATCGCGCGGCTGGTGCAGGACGCCTTTGGCGGCGTGCAGGACCAGTGGGGTCAGGTGCTGGCGGCGCTTGCCGTGGTGTCGATGTTCTTGGGCTCGGTGGCCGCCATCGGTCAGCGCGACATCAAGCGGCTGATGGCCTATTCCTCCATCGCCCACATGGGCTATGCGCTGATTGGTCTGGCCGTGGGCACGGCTTACGGCGTGCAGGCGACGCTGATCTACATGGTGATCTATGTCACGATGAACGTCGGCACCTTTGCCTTCATCCTGTCGATGGAGCGGGACGGGCGTCCGGTGTCGGACATCGCGGGCCTGAACCAGTTCGCCCGCAAGGAACCGCTGAAGGCGCTGGCCATGCTGGTCCTGTTGTTCTCGCTTGCCGGTGTGCCGCCGATGGTGGGCTTTTTCGGCAAGTTCTATGTCCTGAAAGCTGCGGTTGATGCGGGCATGGTCTGGCTGGCGGTCGCGGGGGCTGTGGCATCGGTGATCGGTGCGTTTTACTACCTGCGCATCGTTTTCTACATGTACTTCGGGGCCGAACAGGAGCCGGTCGACAGCCGCATGGCTCCGGTGCAACTGGTGATGCTGATGGGCGTGGCCGCGATGATGATCCTGGGGCTGGTGAACCTTTTCGGACTGGAACCCATCGCCGCCGCCGCGGCCGAAGCGCTTGTCCGTTAAGGTCGCGACCGGGGCGAGGCTGATTGCCCTGCCCGAGATCGACAGCACCAACGCAGAAGGTTTCCGGCGGGCGGGCGGTCTGGACCAGCCGACCTGGATCCTTGCCGGGGTGCAAAGCGCCGGTCGCGGTCGGCGTGCAAGGCCCTGGACCAGCCCGCAAGGCAACTTTCACGGCACACTGGTCCTGAAACCCACTGAGCCGCCGGAACTGGTGGCGTTGCGCAGCTTTGCGGCGGCTTTGGCCCTGCGGGATGCGCTGGTCGCCTTGACCGGTCTGCCCGCCAGCTTTGCCCTGAAATGGCCGAACGATGTGCTGCTGAATGGCGGCAAGCTGGCCGGTATCCTTTTGGAAAGCGCAGGCCTTGGTGGCCCGAACCCGGTCCTGTGCATCGGCATTGGTGTGAACCTGATTGCTGCCCCTGATGCGTCTCTGGTCGAACCGGGTGCCACCCCACCGGTCTCGCTTTTGGCCGAAACCGGTCTGCGGGTGACGCCTGAGGCCTTTCTCAAATCCCTGGCGCGGACCTATGCGGCTTGGGAGACGACCTTCCAGACCCAAGGCTTCGCCCCCCTGCGTGCCGCATGGTTGGCCCATGCGGCAAGGCTGGGCGAGCCGATCCGCGCCCGCACTGGCACCACGACACGCGATGGCGTGTTTGAGACGATCGACGCCAGTGGCAACCTGATCCTGCGCATGACCAACGGCCCGGTTGCCATCCCCGCGGCCGAGGTGTTCTTTTGACTGAACCCGTCTAAAATTTTTCGACGAAAAATTTTAGACCCCTCACCACGAAAGGGGCCACAGATGCTTTTGGCCATCGACTGCGGCAACACGAATACGGTCTTTTCGGTCTGGGACGGGGCCCGCTTTGTCGCCACCTGGCGGATTGCGACCGATCACAAACGCACGGCGGATGAGTACTTCGTATGGCTCTCCAGCTTGATGATGCTGACCAAGACCGACGCGCAGGTGACCGGGGCGATCATCTCCTCCACCGTCCCGCGCGTCGTCTTCAACCTGCGCGTCCTGTGCGACCGGTATTTCGGCTGCCGCCCGCTGGTCGTGGGCAAACCTGACTGCCACCTGCCAGTCGCCCCCCGTGTCGATGCGGGCACCACGGTTGGCCCAGACCGGCTGGTCAACACAGTCGCGGGTTTTGACCGTCATGGCGGCGATCTGATCGTGGTCGATTTCGGCACCGCCACCACCTTTGACGTCGTGGACCATGACGGTGCCTATGTCGGCGGCGTCATCGCCCCCGGCGTCAACTTGTCGCTGGAGGCGCTGCACATGGCCGCCGCCGCCCTGCCGCATATCGACGTGGCGAAACCCGAGAAAGTGATCGGCACGAATACGGTGGCCTGCATGCAGTCGGGCGTGTATTGGGGCTATGTCGGGTTGATCGAGGGCATTGTCCGTGAGGTCCGCCGCGAGCGTGACCGCCCGACAAAAGTTATTGCGACGGGGGGGCTTGCCTCCCTTTTCGCGCAAGGAACCGAGCTATTTTATAGCGTGGAGGACGATCTGACCATGCATGGCCTTGTCCTCATCAACGCCTACAACAAGGAAATCACATGAGCGCGAACCGCCTGATCTATCTTCCGCTTGGCGGTGCCGGTGAAATCGGCATGAACGCCTATGTCTATGGCTACGGGCCGAAGGGCAAAGAACGCCTGATCCTGGTCGATCTGGGCGTGGCGTTTCCGGATATGGACACCTCGCCCGGGGTTGACCTGATCCTGCCGGATGTCAGTTGGCTGGCCGACAAGCTGGACCGGCTGGAGGCGATCTTCATAACCCACGCGCATGAAGATCACATCGGCGCGCTGGCCCCGCTTTGGCCGCGCCTGCAGAAAAAGGTCTACTGCCGCCGCTTCACCGCCACCATCGGCAAGCTGAAGTTCGACGAAGCGGGCCTGCCCCTGGACCAGATCGTCACCGTCGACCCGCGCCCCCACACTGTCGAGGTCGGGCCGTTCAAGGTCCAGTTCGTGCCGGTGTCGCATTCGATCCCGGAATCCTCGGCGCTGGTGATCGACACGCCTGCGGGCCGCATCTTCCATTCCGCCGACTTCAAGATCGACCATGACCCGGTGGTCGGCGAAGCCTGGGACGACGCCCGCTTTGCCGAGATTGTTGCCGAGCGTCCGGTCAAGGCGATGACCTGCGATTCGACCAACGTGTTTTCCACCCATGAAGGCCGGTCGGAATCGACGCTTGGCCCGGCCCTGACCGAGCTGATCAAGGGCGCAAGCGGCATGGTGGTCGCGACTACCTTCGGATCGAACGTCGCCCGACTGAAGACTCTGGCGGAGGCTGGTCGCTCTGCCGGGCGCACGATCTGCGTTCTGGGGCGCGCGATGAAGCGGATGATTGCCGCCTCGGAAGAGGCGGGGGTCCTGTCGGGCTTTCCGCCCACGGTCAGCCCCGAACAGGCGCTGGAAGTGCCGCGCCGCAACCTGATGGTCCTGGCGACCGGCAGTCAGGGCGAACGCCGTGCCGCATCGGCGCAGCTGTCGCGCGGCAAGTATCTGGGGATGGAGATGAAAGAGGGCGATACGTTCCTGTTCTCCTCCAAGACCATCCCAGGCAACGAACGCGGTGTGCTGCGGATCTGGAACGCCTATTCGGAAATGGGTGTGACGGTCGTCGATGATCAGGGCGGCAAATACCACGTCTCGGGCCATGCGAACCGCCCCGATCTGGAGCATGTCCACCGGCTGATCCTGCCCGACATGCTGATCCCGATGCATGGCGAGCATCGCCACTTGCGCGAACATGCCCGAGTGGCGACCGAATCGGGTATCGCCGCTGCGGTGGCCCCGAACGGCACCATGCTGGACCTGACCGGCGACGTGCCGGAGGTCGTAGAGCACATTGAGACCGGGCGGCTTTATCTTGACGGCTCGGCACTGATCGGGGCGATGGACGGGGTGGTGCGCGACCGCATCCGTCTGGCGCTGAACGGCCATGTCACCGTGACGTTGATCCTGGACGAGACGGACGCGGCCCTGGGCGAGCCTTGGGTCGAATTGATGGGCCTGCCGGGCATCGGCCGGGGTGGGCGCGACCTTGGGGAAACCATCGAGAGTGATCTGGCAGAGGTCGTGAACCGGCTTAGCCGCAAGGTGATGGCCGACGATACCAAGCTGGAAGAAGAACTGCGCAAGGTCGTGCGGCAGGTCTCCATGGAAGAAATCGGCAAGAAGCCGGAAGTGACCGTGGTGATCAGCCGTCTGGCTGCGGAATAAACGCTCAACCCTTCCTGACGGTCGGTCTTCGCTGCGTTCAGCGAGGAGCGACCGTCAGGGAGCGACGAACGGCTGTCAGCCTTCGGTGCCGGTTGCCGGTTCCTCGACCTCGTCGGCCGGGGCGGCTTTCAGGGCAAAGCTGCGCAGGATGAAATCCGGGACATGGTCGCCCATTCCAACCACCGATGGCCCCAGATCGCGGTCGCGGCGGTAGTCGCGACGGACTTCTGTCCGGGCGTCATTCCGGTCATCGCGACGATCTTCGCGCGGCTCACGGCGGTCGGAGCGTGCTTCGCCCCGATTTTCGTTGCGCTGTTCGCTGCGGGTGTCGATCCGCGGCTCGTTGCGGGCCTCGTTGCGGTTTTCGCCCCGGCCATCACGGCGGGGCTCGCTGCGCTCTGCCCGGACCTCGCGCGGTTCTTCCCGCGGCAGTTCGACAGCGGTTTCGGGTTTGGCGACCACGGCAACCGGCTCAAGCGATGCGACTTCGGCATGCGGCTTGATTGCGCGTTCGCGGCCCTTGCCACCACGTTCCCGCACCCTTGGCCCACGCTCTTCGCGGCCACGATCGGAAGTGCGTTCCGGGCGGGCTTCGCTGGTGTCAGGCTCGAAGCCTTCGGGCAGTTGCCCGCGCGGGATTTCCGATTTGATCAGGCTTTCGATGGCCTTCAGATACTTTTCGTCCGACGGGACCGAGATCGTATAGGCCTTGCCCAGACGCCCGGCCCGGCCTGTGCGGCCGATGCGGTGGACATAGTCTTCGGGATGTGAGGGCACGTCGAAGTTGAACACATGGCTGACCGCCGGAATGTCCAGCCCGCGTGCTGCCACGTCGGACGCGACCAGAAGGTGCAACGTCCCGTCGCGGAACCCGTCCAGCGTCTTGGTGCGAACCGACTGGTCAAGGTCGCCGTGAATCGGCGCTGCGTTGAATCCGTGCGACTTCAGCGACTTGGCGACCACGTCCACATCCATCTTGCGGTTGCAGAAGATAATCGCATTGGTGCAGGCGTCACCTTCGGCCTTGATCAGGGCGCGCAACACGGCACGCTTGTCACCGAAACTGCGGTCCTTGCGGACGGGTTTCACCTCGATCAGCTGCTGCGTGATCGTCAAGGAGGCCGTCGCCTGCCGCGCCACTTCGATCCGAGCCGGATTGGTCAGGAAGGTGTTGGTGATCCGCTCGATTTCCGGGGCCATGGTGGCCGAATAGAACATCGTCTGGCGGGTGAAGGGGGTCAGCTGGAAGATGCGCTCGATATCGGGGATGAAGCCCATATCAAGCATGCGGTCAGCTTCATCCACGACCATGATCTGCACACCGGTCAGCAAAAGCTTGCCGCGCTCGAAATGGTCCAGAAGGCGGCCGGGGGTGGCGATCAGCACGTCGACGCCACGGTCGATCAGCTTGTCCTGTTCGCCGAACGCCACGCCGCCGATCAGCAGCGCCTTGGTCAGCTTGGTGTGCTTGGCGTAGGTCTCGAAGTTCTCGGCGACCTGGGCGGCAAGCTCCCGTGTCGGGGCCAGCACCAGCGACCGCGGCATCCGGGCGCGGGCACGGCCCTGACCCAGAAGGGTGATCATCGGCAGCACGAAGCTGGCGGTCTTGCCGGTGCCGGTCTGGGCGATCCCCAGCACGTCGCGGCCTTGTAGCGCGTGCGGGATGGCTTCGGCCTGAATGGGGGTGGGGGTCTCGTAGCCTGCCTCAGAGACAGCCTGCAGCACGCGCGGATCCAGCGCGAGGTCAGAAAATTTGGTCATAAGCGTCCTATGAATGCGGTATCGGACCGCATGGATGATGGGACGCTAGTTTCCGGGCGCCCCGGCGTCGCGACCCGATTGGCCGCGCGTAGCGCTTAGCGCATATGCGGCCAAGGGTCAAGGCAGACCCATCCTAGGGCGGAAAACAGCCATAAACGAAAGGGTTGGCAGGCCGGGACAGAACTTGTGCTTATAGCCTGCGGTCGCGGAACCTGTCACGTGCATGGGCAATCCGCAAGCGATTTGACCTTGCGACCCGGCCCCTAGCAGTCATGAAAGTCCGCCCCCATGTCCATCGAACGCCTGCTGAAGACTTTGCACTCGTGGCTTGGCGTGTTCATCCTGCCTTGGGTCATCATGGCGGGCCTGACCGGGCTTTACATGAACCACGAAGATCTGGTCCTGTCGGTGTTTCCGGATGGCGATATCGGGGAAGGACAGTTCATTGCCGGTGGCAGCGCGCAGACCGAGGCTTCGGCCCGCGCTTTGGCCGAAGGGATGTTTGGTGACCTTGGGTCGTCCAAATCCCGGACCTATCAGGGGCGGGACGCGGTGTCGTTCAAGGCCGAGGATGGCAGCGATGTCGTGGTTGACCTTGAAACCGGGCACCTGTGGCAGGTGTCGCGCTACGTCGTCACCCTGCATGCGCCTGACGGTCAGACTCTGGCGCGTGACCAGCGCTGGGGCCGGATCCTGTCGTCGTTGCACCAGAGGGGTTGGGTCGGCACCCCGCTGGGTACCTGGCTCGCCGACATCACGGCGGGGGCGCTGATGGTGTTCGGGATGTCCGGGCTCATCCTGTTCGCAAGCCCCAGGGTGCGACGCTGGAAGAACCGCCGCGCACGGTTGGCCTTTCAGCGGCAGGTTGCAGCCCGGGAAAAGCAGCCTGCCACCTGACCGGAACGGCCGATCAGGCCATCATCTCCTTGGTGGCGGTCAGCTTGACCCCGGGGTAATCGCGCACGACACGGTCGATGTCCCATTGCAGGCGGGTCAGGAACACCAAGTCGCCGTCGCTGTCATGCGCGATATGGCCCTTGTTGACGTTGACCAGCTTTTCAATTTCGGCCTTGTCGCCCGAGATCCAGCGGGCGCTTTGGAAGTTTGACCCTTCAAACCGGACGGGCAGCGAGTATTCCTGCTCGATCCGGCTGGCCAGAACCTCGAATTGCAGGGCCCCCACGACGCCGACGATATAGCCCGAGCCAATCATCGGCTTGAAGACCTTGGCGGCGCCCTCTTCGGCGAATTGGGTCAGGGCCTTTTCCAGATGCTTGGCCTTCATCGGGTCCATCGCGCGAATGGATTGCAGAAGTTCTGGCGCGAAAGAAGGGATGCCGGTAAAGCGCAGCGTCTCACCTTCGGTCAGCGCGTCGCCGATGCGAAGCTGGCCATGGTTCGGGATGCCGATGATGTCCCCGGCCCAGGCTTCTTCGGCCAATTCGCGGTCGGCGGCAAGGAACAGGACCGGGTTGGTTATCGTCATCGGCTTCTTGGTGCGCACATGGTTCAGCTTCATGCCGCGTTCAAAGTGGCCCGAGGCAAGGCGGACAAAGGCCACCCGGTCGCGGTGTTTGGGGTCCATGTTGGCCTGAACCTTGAAGACAAAGCCGGTCACCGGAGATTCCGACGCGTCGACCTGCCGTTCGGCGGCCTTCTGCGGCTGGGGTTCGGGGCCATATTCGCCCATGCCGTCCATCAGTTCCTTGACGCCAAAGGAATTGATCGCCGAACCGAACCAGATCGGGGTCATGTGGCCTTCAAGAAACGCCTGACGGTTGAAAGCGGGCAGCAAGGCGCGGGCCATCTCCAGCTCTTCGTGGAACTTCGCCAGCAGGTCCGCCGGGATGTGTTCGGCAAGCTTCGGGTCGTCGATGCCGGAAATCTTGATCGACTCGGCCACCTTGTTCCTATCGGCGCGGTCCATGATTTCCAGCCGGTCGTGCAGCAGGTCATAGGCCCCCACAAACTCACGCCCGACGCCGATCGGCCAACTGGCGGGGGTCACGTCGATGGCAAGGTTTTCCTGAATTTCGTCGATGATCTCGAACACATCGCGGGATTCGCGGTCCATCTTGTTGCAGAAAGTCAGGATCGGCAGGTCGCGCAGACGGCAGACCTCGAACAGCTTGCGGGTCTGGGATTCGACGCCCTTGGCCCCGTCGATCACCATGATCGCCGCATCAACGGCGGTCAGGGTGCGGTAGGTGTCCTCGGAGAAATCGCTGTGGCCGGGGGTGTCGACCAGATTGAACCGGTAGTGCCGGAAATCGAACGACATGGCGCTGGCGGAAACCGAGATGCCCCGGTCAGCCTCGATCTTCATGAAGTCCGACCGCGTGCGCCGCGCATCGCCCTTGGCGCGGACCTGACCGGCCATCTGGATCGCACCGCCGAACAGCAGGAACTTTTCGGTCAACGTAGTTTTGCCAGCATCGGGGTGCGAAATGATCGCAAAGGTCCGACGGCGGGCGATTTCAGGGGGAAGGGGGGCACGATTTGTCATCTGCCCCCTATAGGCCGGGACGCTGCAGGCCGCAACCGAAGCGGGGGCTTGCGTGACTAGACACCGAAAACAAGAACAGTGGCGAGCGGCATCAGGAGCGCGAAGTGGCGGTCTATCATGTGGCGGGCGGCAAGATCGTGCGGGAAGAGTTCTTCTACGCCGGGTGATCCGCGCCTACCACAATGAGCGGCTTGCGCCGCGTTGTTTTCATCTCGCCCCCTGCGCGTGAAGAACGCGCAGACGGCTCGGGTGAAGATGAGTATTTGGGAAAAGAGCAATGGGGGGGTGGGTCGGCCTTGCTGGCGGGGGTGGGGGGCTGGTAGGCTTTCGCGGCAGTCAGGGAGAGCGGGATGGATCTGGGGATCAGGGGCAAGCGGGCGCTGGTGTGTGCGTCCTCCAAGGGGCTGGGGCGCGGCTGTGCCGAGGCTTTGGCCGAGGCGGGCGTCGATCTGGTGCTGAACGCGCGCGGGGCTGAAACGCTGGAGGCTGCGGCGGCGGACATCCGCGCCCGGCATGGGGTGCAGGTGACGGCGGTCGCGGCTGACATTACCACCGAGGCGGGGCGCGCATTGGTGCTGGCGCATGGGCCATTCGATATTCTGGTGACCAATGCTGGCGGTCCACCCCCCGGCCTGTGGTCGGACTGGAGCCGCGATGATTTCATCAAGGCGCTGGACGCCAACATGCTGACGCCGATTGCGTTGATGCAGGCCTGCCTGCCCGGGATGATGGCCAAAGGTTGGGGGCGGGTGGTCAACATCACCAGCGTATCGGTGAAATCTCCGATTGCGGCGCTGGGACTGTCGAATGCGGCGCGGACCGGGTTGACCGGCTTTGTCGCAGGGACCGCGCGGCAGGTGGCGGGCAAGGGGGTGACGATCAACAACCTTCTGCCGGGCATCCACGCCACCGACCGGGCGATTGCGCTGGATGGGGCGGTGGTGAAGGCGCGCGGGATCAGCATGGAAGACGCGATTGCCGCGCGGGCCGCAACGATTCCGGCCGGACGCTATGGCACCGCGGAAGAGTTCGGGGCGGCCTGCGCGTTCCTGTGTTCGCAATTCGCCGGGTTCATCGTGGGCCAAAATGTGCTGCTGGACGGGGGCGCGACCA